>Ga0209675_1000022_pt1 | contig 315280 bp, 287 predicted proteins | sample AraplaCol_mLB_r2_2_FD_184280 | JGI IMG/M metagenome (GOLD analysis project Ga0209675, IMG submission 184280) | Arabidopsis root microbial communities from North Carolina, USA - plate scrape MF_Col_mLB_r2 (SPAdes) (version 3) | ecosystem: Host-associated > Plants > Roots > Endosphere | place...
ACAGGATAAGCGATTTTTAACTTTGTAGCCCACATATTGAGCAGCACAATGGCCACAATCATGGCCAATAAAAAAGGTAGGATAGTATGCATTTAAATATTGTGTTTTATCCGTCATATTTACTACTTCTATTTGATTTCTAAAAATTTAAAAACAATTTTTTCTTATTTTTTTGATGTACAGATCAATTTACCTGCCTCCCAATCTTTTCACTTTATGTTTTTCACCTTGTCTTGAATATTTATAGAATTTTAAATAAAACACGTCAAGTTTCGTCGCATCCGCGCTATACTTTTGTCCTACAAGAAAATAAGAAATATGGACAAAGTAACCTTAGAACGGATTCAGAAACTTCACCCGTTGGTAAGAGATGAAGTGAAGCAAATTATACAGGAATGTGATGAAGCACTTACCGGAAGAGCCAAAGTGCGGATCACTCAGGGATTAAGATCTTTCGAAGAACAGGAAAAACTTTATGCAATCGGAAGAATTACTTCAGGAAAAAAAGTCACCAATGCCAAGGCAGGGCAAAGCATTCACAATTATGGCCTTGCGGTAGACATCTGTCTTATGATTGACGGAAAAACAGCAAGTTGGGATACGGCAAAAGACTGGGACAATGACAACGTTGCAGACTGGTACGAATGTGTAAAAATTTTCGCCCGACACGGCTGGGACTGGGGAGGAAACTGGAAAACATTTAAAGACCTTCCCCACTTCGAAAAAAAGACTATTCCCTCTAAAAAAGGACCTGTAAAAACCAGCTGGAGAACACTTTTGAAAATGCCAAAAGACAAGCAGAATTACGTTATTTTTTAGGCTCATTTATTTGAAATTAAATATAATACGACACGTTCTGTCGCTTCCCCAGACTACCTTTGCTTTATAAGAAAACAACGAAAAAAGCAATGAAATCTAAGTATGGAATCTCAACATTTTTTGATTATTCAACGGATTCTGTAGATGTAAGATTGCATGTGTCCTTTTAACAAACCATTAAAAATATCACATGAAAAAGACAACCATTCTTTCTTTGGACGGAGGTGGAATAAGGGGAATCGTAACCTGCATTATTCTGCGTTACATAGAAGAACAGCTCCAGTATTATGATAAGCCTTCCGCCAAGCTGGGAGATTATTTTGATCTGGTTGCCGGCAGCAGCACCGGAGGTCTGATTGCTTCTATTATTCTCTCTCCTGATGAAACCCGAAAAGCAAAATATTCTATTCAGAAAGGATTGGAATTATATGCTGAAAAGGGCGGCGACATCTTCCAGGTTTCCTTTTGGGAAAAACTGGTCAATCCATTCGGATTATTGAATGAAAGAATTTCCCAGGAAGCTCTTGAAAAAAACTTAAATGATTTCTTTGGAAATTTAGAATTAAAAGAATTAATAAAACCATGTTTAATAACAAGTTATGATATAGAAAACAGAAGGGCAAAGCTCTTCAACTCCTGGAAAGCCAACCTCAGCACAGACAATTTCTATGTAAGAGATATCTGCAGAGCCACTTCAGCTGCTCCTACGTATTTTAGTCCTGTTCAGATTAAATCAATGTACGGCCAGATTTTCAGCTTGATTGATGGCGGTATGTTTGCTAATAACCCTGCACTGTGTGCTTATGCAGAGGCAAGAAAGATTCCTTTTGCAGAAGTTTTAAAAAATCATCAGAAAGCTAACCGGCCAACGGTAAACGACATGATAATGGTTTCTATTGGAACAGGGATTGAAGCAAGACCTTATTCTTTTAAAAGACTGGAAAAAGCAGGAAAAATTGGTTGGGTAAGCCCAATCGTTGACATTTTAATGTCTGCCAATGCAGAAACAGTAGATTATCAGCTGGAACAGATGTTTCAGACTCTGGGACTTAGAAATCAAAAAAATTATTACCGTTTGAATCCCTCACTGAAAAATGCTTCTCCCGCCATGGATAATGTAAGAAGATCCAATATCGAGAATCTGATACAAGCCGGATTGAGCTATATTGATGATAACAGAGAAACTCTGAACCAGATTGTTCAGAAACTCATCAAAAATAAAATATAAGCTTTTTACCTTATAACCGTCTTATATAAGCTATTAAGATTATATTTAAAAATTAAAAAATCTTTTTTAAACACGTCAAGTTTTGTCGTTACGCCCCACTACCTTTGGAGTATCAAAAAAGACACAGAACAATAATCCTAAAAAACTTTTAAAAGCCTTTGAATTCAACATTTCCCTATGCTGAACAGCCTGAAATATGTTCAAAAAATTATAACCAACACCTTATCACACAAAACATGGAAACACCAGATCACAATACAGATATACTCATCGATGAAGATCTCTATACGATAGAATGGAGCGATATCGAAAATGCTGAGATGGATTATGAAAACTATCTCAATGACATTGAAAACTTCTTCAGAGAAGATTTTGAAAAAGGAATACCTGAAGAAGATATTTTTTAAATAAAAATTAATACACGACAAGTTCTGGCGCTGTTCAAAATTACCTTTGAAATCTCTATAATACACGTACAGCAATCTCATTAAATAATCTCAACACCTTTGAATTCACCATTCACAAAATGCTGAACAGCCAGAACTATGTCTTAAAATATAGTACAACAGTGAGCCTGTTCTATACAAGGGCAGATCACAGCAATCAATTTATTAACCAATCACACAACGTTTTATGAAAACAAAAGAAGAATTAAAACTCTATTTTGAAAATGGAGATATCCCGAAGCAGGAAGACTTTTGGGAATGGCAGGATGCTTACTGGCATAAGGATGAGAAAATCGACATGCGGAAAATCGCAGGTCTGGAGAATGGGACATTCAACATACTCTATGCTGAAATGGATGCTGATAAAAATGCTTCACTGGCCTTCTTTTCAAAAAGAAAAATTGTAATAAAAGAAGGAACACTCTCCATTCCTAAAAACTTCACTGCAGGTCTGCTGGTAACTGAGGTAGAACTCCCTGACTCCATAACAAGTATCCAGGAAAACGCATTTAGTAACGGCGGCTTAACTACCATAAAAATTCCTCCAAAGGTAACCGAAATTCCTAGTTGGGCTTTTTACAACAACAAATTGACGTCTTTATTTATTCCAGACAGCGTTATCAATATTGGAATACAGGCATTTACAGCCAATCAACTAACAGAGCTTCGCCTTCCTAAAGGAATAACGATTATCTCACAGGCGGCCTTTTCTGTCAATAAACTGACATCTGTTGAGATTCCCAATGGAGTAACGGAAATTCGATCTGATGCCTTTATCAGTAATCAACTCACCTCAGTGACTATTCCCGACAGTGTCCTCAAGATTGAAAACAATGCTTTCAGAGATAACAAGCTTACAAAAGTAACACTAGGCCCTGAAACGACCTATTTACCTTATTCTTTTGACAGCACAGTGGAAATTGTAGGAGGAAAACTGATCAATTAAACTTTAACCAAATGAAAACAAAAGAAGAATTAAAACTCTATTTCGAGAATGGGGATATTCCAAAACAGGAAGATTTTTGGGAATGGCAGGACTCTTACTGGCATAAGAATGAAAAACCGGATAAGGCGTTTCTAAATTTAACTCCTTACAATGAATTTATTTATTCACCAACAGACAGCACAGAAATCACAGGAATGGATTCCATTATGGTTTTCCCGGAAGGCGTAAAAACTATCGGAGGATTTCAATTCATGCTTGCTGCTCAAAACCGTATTTCTAAAATTAAGTTTCCTAAATCTTTAGAAAGAATAAGGTCGAGAGCATTTAATGGCCAAAATTTAAGAGGAACTTTAGCCATTCCGGGGGCGTGTAAAACAGTAGAATCATATGCTTTCGCAACGGGTATTTCTAATGTATCAGAACTGGTCTTGGAAAATGGCATCGAAACCATTGAGGATGGAGCATTTCAGTTATCCGGAAGTCCTATAACATTTTTAGATATTCCCAATTCAGTAAAGTTTGTAGGAAAAAATGCATTTGCCATTTCCTCTCTTCAGACCGTAGCAAAACCGATGGGATTAGATATCAGCGACGCAGGTATTCCGGCAACAGCACTTATCCTGGACAGGATCATAGAAGAATAATGCACCCCAGCAATCCTTGCTCAAAAAGAGCATTGTTTAAACTTAAAACAAAACAAAAATGAAAACAAAACAAGAATTAAAAAAATACTTCGAAAACGGAGATATTCCGGTACAGGAAGAATTCTGGGAGTGGCATGATTCATACTGGCACAAAGATGAAAAGATTCCTGCAGACCAATTAGATTATGATCTGTCTAAAAAAGCAGATGTAAATGCATCTAATCTAAGCCCACAGAATGCTCAGCTTTGGAAAGAAAAAATTGAAACTCAAACAGCGATTCAGGCTCCGCAACTGAATGGAAATGTCTTAACTGTATTTTATACGGGTGAGAACGGTGTTCAGCAAAGCAAATCCGTAGATTTAAGCAGTTTGGCAACCCGTGATATCAGCATTGAAAACGCGGTATATGATGCCTCTCAAAATATTATTACCATAACCCAAAATGACGGATCAGCCTTTCACATCAATCTTTCGGAATTCAGTATCATTCCAACGACCAATGCTGATGGAAGCGTAACATTATCACAGGAAGGACAGGAAAAAATCACTGTAAAAAAAGTGGCTGTAACAGGCAGTTACAATGATCTTTCTGATAAACCGACTTTTAGCGGGAATGATAATCTACAAAATGTCATCGACAGAGGTAACGGAACAACCAAGCCCATTATTTTCCAGCCAAGCCAGGGCAGAGCAGGTGAAATAAACTTCAGTCCTACCACGTATTCCTTTTGGTTTGGAAATTTGAACACGGATCATACCGGAGCTTACGGACTGGGAATTGGTTATAATACATTATCAAAATTAACCACCGGAGCAAATAACGTAGCCCTTGGTTCTTATGCTTTAAATGAAACCACCACAGGAAGATGGAATACCGCAACGGGTGTTTCAAGTGGAACTAAACTTACAACGGGTAATTTTAATGCTTTTTTCGGAACGCAGGCGGGAACTGAAACAACAACAGGAAACGGAAATACGTACATTGGAGATGAAGCAGGGAACAAAAATATTACCGGAACCAATAACACTGCTCTTGGTCTTGGTGCCGCTTATTCCTTAACTAATGGAACTCAGAATACTTTCTTAGGTGCGTTTGCCGGAAATATTCATGGGAAAGCAACAGGATCCGGTGCATGGGGTTACAATACATTTATTGGATATAATGCTGCCTCTACAACTCATGCTATGGGAGTTTGGGGAGATAACAATGTCGTTATCGGCTGTAATGCCCCGTTAGGAGGTTCAACATTCAACAAGTTGGTTATTGAATCCAATCCGGTAGCAAGACGCCATGATTTTGTAACGCCTTTAATTGGTGGAGACTTTGCTGCAAGAACATTGGATTTTGATGCTGTGGTTTCTGCAAAAAGAACACCTTTAGCGGATAACACCTATACAAAAGTAGCGGTTTTGAATGCCGGTAATGTATTTGGATATAAAAACTTATCAGACTTTACTGATTTTATTTCATTAACAGGAACCGGGACGGGAGCTCCAGTAACAGGTAATATCCAGTTTACAGATGAAGACCCGGAAGAGAGAATCATTTACAGAACTAATGAAATTGATGGTGTAAAAAATGCACTCGGTTTATTTCCTGAGTCTGTAATGATGTTTTCAGGCAATTTAGATGGAACAAATGCCTCCAGTGTAGATGTAAGTAAAGAAAATGGTGTTTTCGCTTATGGACAGGGCTCACGTTTGATGCTGAGTGGTGTAGGTGCCGCTTTAAGACAGACAAACGGTGGAGGTGTAAAAGGAATTTTTGCAAGTCCGAACATAGATGAACCTGTGCTTATAGAGCATGAAACAACAGATGCCAGAGGATTAAGTTCTAAAACTTACTTCGGAGACCATGCACAGGAAAATGACTACATCCAGAAACAGTATGCTGATAAGCAACATTCTTACAGCACCAAAGAAGAGCTGACAGGCGGAAAGTGGATCAATGGCAAGCCTGTTTATAAGAAAACCTTATATCTGGATCAGATTCCAAGGACAGGTGAAATCGATTTAAGACCTGAATTCCCGGATCTTGAAACCATCATCTCCAACGAAATGTTTACAGAATGGGATGATCTTAAAGCGGCATTTGCAGGTAACCAATGGAGAACAAAAGCCTATATCACAATCGAAAGAGAAAGAGCCATTATAGAACTGTTGAATACATCTGATTATGATTACTCTGTTATCAACTCGTTTACTCTAACACTTGAATACACCAAAAAATAAAAACAAAATGCCAACAAACAATACATCAACAGCAAAGTCCGCATTTACTGTCGGAAAATCCTTAATAGGAGAAGGAATTATCAATTATAAAGAAACAAACCCTATGAATACAACCAATAACGCATCACAATCACTTTTCAGATTTGTAAGTCTGAGAAACCCGCAATTAACAGAAATTAAAGATAAAAACTTAGGATTTATCCACAGACCAAAGGGAGTAACCGGTATTTTTGATACTGCAGTTGCAGGAAGACCTGCCAAAACGTTAAAGTTTGCAGCCATGAAAAGAGTTGCCGGAGAGTTTAACAACGCTGGATTCGAAAGTGAAAAGAAAATTGAAGAAGGACCATTTAAAGATCTTCTTGTAATTGGAAGAAAGCTTTCTAAAAAAGAAACATTAGAGAGTGCCGACCTGGCTTTCGTTACAGACTATTACAAAAGCCTTGTTACTACCAACAGACAGCTAAACACAGAAGGAATTGCTATATTTTCCCAGCTTTGGAATAATTATATTCATCAAATCGTTACCCAGGGAGATTTCTATATTAAAGAGGCAATCAGCCACATCCTAATGGCTATTCAGGTTGGTTTTGCCAGCAATCAGGATCTTACGGATCAGGAAATCATCAAAATTAATGGCGAAAAACCATTGGAAAAAGCATTGGATGGGAAAATTATATTACCAGCCATCTTATTTTCAGAAGATATCGAAAGTATTTCTTCAGTGGCATCAAGAAGTGCTGAGGGTTCTGAGCCGGCTTTGGCAGCAAGAACGATTCAAAGATTAGAATCTGAAGCAAGAGCTTCTTTTGTATCCAGTAAAGCGATCCACAGAAAAGAATCTTTGAGCAAACTGAATTCTGAACTGGAAAAACTTCAGAAAAAATTCCATAAGTCAAGACATCAGGCCTATCAGGATGCCTATTCAAGATATATGGAAGAAAACAAAGAGCGTTTAGAACTCTATGACAGAAAATTAGCTGAAGTAGACAGTAAAATTACTCCGGACATGTCTGAGGAAGAAAAAGAACGTCTTTACAGCACTTTAAAGGAATATGAAGTTACTCCGTTTGTATTTACGTACAAAAATGAAATCAATTTAGAAGATTTGCAGGCAAAGCTTTCTCCGGAATCTTTCGACCTTTTTGTTGAACTTTTCGGTGAATCCACAACCAGCTTAACTTCTGTGGCAGAAGATACAGACAGTCTTCAGATCCTTTCACATGACACGTTGAGAATGGGTGCTCAGACCATTGTTCTTGATGATGAGATAGAAAGCTACGCTGATGCTTTACTTGTTGTAAGAAACAATATCTCTTCTTCTATGGAGACCGCACTTCAGAATAGCCCTCTTCCAGAACAACAGTATGCCAATATCGGTGGTGCTTCAGTACCTCTTATTCAAAATACAGCCAGAACGCCGATGGCATACAGCTTATATGCGCATAGTGCTTACAGGGTATCTGGTAGCAGAGGATTTGTCAATTTTTCTTTCGAAGTTGAAGATGTTTCATGGAGCGTTGCCAATGTCAAGATTACTGCAACAACAGATGCTGCCGGAACTTTCGAAGAAAACTACAGCAATATTCCTGTGGTAGATAATAAGATTACTTTACCTGCAGCTTTGGTAGACAGATTCAGAACCAGCTTTAGTTTCAAAATAGAAATCATTTTTGATAACGGAAGCCAGGCCTATGGAGAGATTGCCACACAATATCTGAAAGAAGACTTAAACCTTACCGGAATGTTGACTTTGAAGCGTGCTGCCGTTGAAAACCCAGGGACACCTGAACCGGGTACAGTCCAAAAACGTAAAAATTTCGGGATCAAAAGATTGGGAGTAGCAGATTATATGAAAGTAGTGCAAAGCGTTCATGCTTACGTTCCTGGAGAGGTTTCCAATATTGAGAACGTTATGGCAAGCGAACTGAGACATAAATCTTCGGTTTCCAGAGAATATTCTGAAGTTACAGATACAACTTCCAAATCTCAGGAAACAGAGAAGATGTCAGACACTTCCAAAACTTCCAGAACAGATATGCAGACTGAAGTTGCTAAAGAAATTGAGAAGCAGCAAAGTATTTCTGCCTACACAAGATTCAGCTATGGAAATGACAGTGCTATGAAGTTTGAAATCGGAGCTGACTATGCCAATAATACGGCACAGCACGACAGCACAAGACAAGCTGTGATGAAATCTCAGGAAATCACGGAAAGAGCAATGGAAAGAGTTCTTACTAAAATTTCAGAAGAAAGAGTTCAGAAAATCATCAAAGAATATACAGAAACCAATGTTCATGAATATGACAACAGAGGAAAAGTAACCAATACTGATAATGCTGAAGCAGCACAGCCTAAGCACATTACCGGAGTTTACAGATGGATCGATAAGAAAATGAAAAACCAGATCTACAACTATGGTAAACGTACGATGTTTGAATTTATGGTTCCCGAACCTTCAAGATTACACCGTCTGGCTCTTACTGTTGCCAAAGCTCAGGTACTTAAAGCACCTGTAGATCCAAGAAAAGCGCCTGAACCATGGTTAATGGCAGATCCAAAATCTGCAACGATTGTACAGATCCAGCATTGGGCTCAGGAATACGGAGTAACTTTAGAAGCATTCCCGGAAGCAACCAAACAGGTTATTCATACAGCTTCCAGCGTTCCTCAGACAAATGACGATTTTGGAATTGATCATACACAGTTTACCATCCCGGACAACTATGCCGGAAAAAATGCAAGTTTCAATTGCGTATCAACAAGAAACAGAGGTGGCGGATTGTCAGGATCCCGTTATTCTGAAGTATTCTTCTCTAATTTTAAAGGAGACATGATTGGACGTTCTGAACGTGGTGGAGACCTTGTTTTTAGCGACGGATCATCTGGCTTCAATATCACTGGTAATGTAACTTTCCAGGTGAAAGGACACAACGTAAGAAGTTATACCATCAAAGTAGTGGTAAACTGTGAGCTGAGCGATGCATTTATCAATAAGTGGAAAACAGACAGTTTTAACGATATTATTAAAGCCTATGAAGCTGCTTATGCCAAATTCCAGGAAGATCAGGCAAGATTGGATACTGAACAGAAAGAAAAAGAGGCTCAGCTTAAAGAAAGACAGGATACTTTCTATCGTTATATGGAACATGATGTCTTAAAGCACAACTGTATCGCTTATCTATTACAGGATTACCTTTATACATTAGGACAGGAAACAACCAATGGCGCTGATGAGAAAACAACCATGGATAATTTCCAGGTGTACCTGAATGAAAATCTGGACAGATATACCGCTCTTGCCAAGTTTATGGAACAGGCATTTGAATGGGAAATCATGGATTACACCTTCTACCCATACTATTGGGCTAACCGTAAGAGCTGGCAGGACTTCTATATCAGCGAAAGTATGGATCCATTGTTCAGAAGCTTCTTACAGGCAGGTATGGCAAGAATTATTGTTACCGTAAAACCAGGTTTCGAAGCAGCCGTTCAGTTCTTCCTTGAAACAGGAATAATCTGGAATGGTGGTTCTGTTCCGGTAATCGGAGACCCAATGTATATGAGTATTGTGGACGAAATGAGACAGCCTACCGGAGAACCTCAAGGTAAATACTGGATCACCAGAATCCCTACTACCTTAACGATCCTTCAGGATAAATCTACAGGACTTCCGGTAAATCAGCCATTACCGATTTTCCCGGAAAATGCACCTGAGAATTGTGAAAACCCTTCAGAACTGGAGTTTGAAACAAGTTTCAGATTGGATGAAGATGCCCAATTGTCACATAGTGATGGAGCTACCACATTGCCTACAACAATTGTCGGATAGAATTACCTTAATGGCGGTGTGAAATATCACCGCTATTTTTTTACAATTTTTAATTTCAAAAAACTTAAGAAATGAAAAATATAGATATTAGAAACCTTGCGAAGATTGGAGTGGCTGATGTGGATGTTTATAAAACAGACAGAAGGAAATACACAAAATATAAACTTGAAGGAGATGTTACTTTTTATCGTTCAAAAACAAGTATGATAGATAAATTGACTAAAAAAGATAGAATAGGTGTGGATGATTCCGGTTATATGGGGCAATTTGGGTTTGACAAATATAATCCGGAACATTGTCCTACGGGGAGCGTAATATATTACAGAAATAAAGAAGGTAAGAAAATTACTGATAAGCTTTATACAGGATATTCTTGTCCGTACGTAAGTATCTGGCCTCCTAAAGTAAATAAAGAAAAAAGCTATGTTTTTTTATATGTAGGTACAGAAAATAATAATGCTGTTCCTGAATTGTTAGAATATGAATGTAAAGAATTGAATGAAAATAATGACTCCTTTATATCTATAACTAACAAAATAACTGTAACTAAAGAACGTACAGAAACTGTTCCTAATTCTGATGATAAATTTTATAAAATAAAAATAGAGTGCCTGGAACCATTTGAAAAGGATATTAGTGTTGAAGCCAAGTATGAAGGAAAAACAGTTGGAAGGCTAATTGTAAAAGCAAATGCTAAAGTATATGAAACAACCATACAGCCAGTATTTGTTTCTTTTGATTCCGTTCCCTCCACAACTGTTGAATTAAAAGATCATAAAGAATTTGAATTTGTTAATAAATTACATAATTTCTTTAATAAACAATCTTTTAACCAAGCATATATTAAAGGTAATCTTGCCGAGCATACTCACGTTGTAAAATTTGATAAAACTGATTTTCTTAAAGATGATGTAGTTAAAATGAAAGGAAAAAATCTATTCGTAAACTACCAAGAAAACAACCAAAGAAATGCATTGATTTATAATGATTTAATCGAAAATAAATATTCCGCATTATTTTACAATGTAGTAGAAATACAAAAAAATATTGAAAAAATGCAAACCTGTATAAAAACAATATTACAGGCATTCAAAAAAAATTTTAAATATGATAAGGAATCTAATCTGAAGAAAGCAAAAAAATTCCATGAAGATCATACGGCTACAAATGCCTGGAATCAAATAAAGGATACACTATATAAAGAATATTTAAATTATAAATCAGAGTATTTAAAAAGTAAGGTTGTACATCTGAATCAGGATAAAATTGTTTATATATTTGTTAATATGTCTGTGGAAGGTGGTAAGAATGAAGATGCTAAAACACAGGCTTATTCTTATCGAAATTCAGGAATTACACATATTTTCAAAAGTGCTATTAAGGATGAAGATGCCCTTTCTCTAGTTATTCATGAACTTGGACATTCTTTGGGATTACTCCACACTTTCGAAGACGAAGCCAGTAAAGAAATAAATAGATTAAACACATTAATAACACGAAAAAAAGCAGAATTAGATGAATTAAACAATGTAAAAGCCGACTTAAAAAAATATTTTACACTTGATACAAAATATAGAGTTATACAGTCTGTTATTGAAAGTTATGAAAAATCTTTGGTTGATATTGAAGAATTCGAAAAAAGATTTTTAATAAATATTGTTGGTGAAAGTTCTTATTTAAATGAAAAATCGGAGCTTGTTACCGATAAAAAAACCTCAGTAATAGAACTTGAAAGTATTAATCTGCCGGATTTTGATGTTAACGCAACAAAAAATAAAGTCATGAATGATATTAAAAATTATGAGAGTCAAATTGCAAAATGGACTCCTTATTTAGGGATTGTAAAAAATCAAAGTGAAACTTTAGAAAACATAATGGATTACAGACAATTTGCCGATTTGCAAGAAAGCAATGCAGGAGAAGATGGGAAGCCAAATTTTAATCAAAAGTTCAAATACAAATCCTTTTATCAATGGCAATGGCAAAAAATGGTAGAAAAATCTGTCGATTATGATTATATTAGTCCAATAAAATTGTAAACCATGAAACATATTATTTTCTTACTTATATTTTTAGTAAATTTCTTGAGTGCACAGGAATTCCCGGTAAAATTTGAAGAAAATGGTAAATTTGGATTGAAAGATCAAACTAATATATTATTACCCGCCATCTATGATCGGATCAATACCGATATATTGATTGTAACACACAAAGAGGACGAAACAACCATTTATGATCAGAAACTATCCATACTCTATAAAGATAAGGAGATTTTAACTTATAGGTATTCCGAAAATCCAGATATTTTACAAATTATTTTAAATAACGGAACTTTGGTTACTTATACACAGGATGGAGTACTGAGCAATACTTCACAATTATCCCCACAAAAAGAATCTGATAAATCATATAAAGAGGACAAAAACAATGGTTATCAAATTTATACAATTGAAAAAAATAAAATCCGGGAAAAATCATTTAATATTTTTGTGGATCCTGAAGATGACCTTTTAAATATTAAATATCCTTCTTATGGACAAGATCCAAAGTTCTTAAATAATAAAAAGAGTTTGGAAATTGAATATACTTTGAGAAGAAAAAGTACATCGAATGAAAAAATTATAGATTATGGAGATAGTGAGGAAAGGTTATTTTCTCCATTAAAGATATCATATATTATTTCAAAACTAAAAAATAAATATGGCGTTTGGGATTTCAAACAACAAAAAGAAATTATTCCATTTCATTATAAAAAAATTATTTCTTATCAGAATTATTTATATCTGGAAAAAGATGGATTGTCTACCTTCTATCCTAATATAGGCACCGATCCAAAATATAAAAAACTTGAACCTTATATTGGAGCCTTCGCCCGGTTTGAAACTCCGGATGGTAAAAAGGGATGGGTAGATCGAAAAGGAAAAGAATATTTTGATCAATAATATATAAGCCACAGCAATGCTGTGGCTTATATTTTTAAAACTGTCACATTCTTGCTATCTTCATCACATGCAAAAAATGGAAGCCAATTAAATGCATGAAAGTGTTGAAAATAAAAGAAAGCGAGTTAATATATAATCGTTTTTATCTCATGCTAACAATAGCAGGATAAAAAATAAAACACGTCACGTTTTGTCGTTTTCCCAGCCTACTTTTGAAGCATAAGTAAAGACACACAAAAACAATCATAAATTTTTGAATAACCTTTGAATTCAGCATTCACAACATGCTGAACAGCCACAACTATGTCTGAGAATCTAAAGCTTGAAATATAGTCAGCTTTAAAAACTGAACTATCTGATATTAACCTATTTAATACAAAAATCACCACTTTATTATGAAAACAAAAGAAGACTTAAAACTATACTTCGAAAATGGAGACCAACCCACGCAAGAGCATTTCTGGTCCTGGCTGGATTCCTACTGGCACAAAAATGAACTGATTCCCTTAAACCAAATTCAGAATAACGAGCAAATTATTCAGCAAACCAGTAGTTTCAATGATTATATGAATCCAGCCTTGGAAGTTGGAGCCCTGGCAATTTCCGGATCTGTTGGGTTTCCCACGGGTTCAACTATAAGAGGTAGAACAGATGCTTTTTTAGATACCATCTATGCGAATCATATCGAACTTATGGGTGATATGTTATTGCAAACTATTTTCTACTATACCGATGCAAATGTTTTTATTTCAAAACAGGATATAAACGCAAAAACATTTACTCCAACCATTCCTGCAACCGCAAAGAAATGGAAAGTTTCCGTGCATCATATTGACAAAACGCAAGCAGTTACTCAGTCAGAATTAAATGCAATTAAGATTAATTGCTACTCATCTAAATCACTCACATTTAATGATATTGTAGAAAATGCAAAAGCATCTATAAAAGTCATATCAGAATACAATGATTTAGAAATTAATTTAGGAGAAAATATTCCTACAGAAATCGGCAGAATAGCCGTAAATAATGGTTTTAATTCTACCTCTGATACAGGGATAAGAACAGCTTTAATTCCTGTAGTTTCTGGCAAATATTTAATTAATCAGAAATCAGGATATAAAATTTCCCGTGTTATTTTTTATAAGGATGGAATATTCGCCAACCAGAATGTTACAACCAATGACTTTTCAGTAGATAATGCGACCTCTAATCAGGTGAGACTCGTTTTTGAAAAGAATAGTCCAACAGACATCGTTACCGAGCAAGATCGTCTCGATTTCATCTATATTTTGAAGAATATCAGTGTTAGTAAGTATGATCAGTTATTAAATGAAAGTAAAAAAAGCAAACCTCTTCCATCTACGATTTATACAATAAATGAACAGGTCGCCATCCTAAATACGAATGACACTGACATCAATTTTGATTTAACCAATCGTAAGATCATAATTTCCGGGGGAGCAATCATTGATACAGGCAACACACTTGTGGGAAGAATCAGTCTGCCCACTTCAACCGTGGGTATAGATATGCCTTCCTCCATAACAGCTGGCGTGGTACTGTATAATAAAACAAACAATACAATCATTGTTCAAAATCAAACATCGGCTCCGTTACTAAGTCATTTGGTTTTGTTTACTTACCGATATAGCGGTTCTTTCACTAGTTTTTACGTCACCGGCCTGAAAAATTATTCTGTAAACGGAATTCCTGTATCTCAAAAGGATACCCGGCAAATGAATAAATTTGTAGTCGATAACTTTGGAATTAAGTATTGGAGTGCTCCGGTTTATCCTGCTTTCAATCCTTTGACCCTTACATCAGATGTCCTTTATTCAATGTATGATCGTGTAATAACACCTTTCTCAAAAAATGTCACAAAAACAATTATAGGGCAAACAGAAGGGTCAACACCTTATGATATTTTACGAATTGATATCTCATTTAACAGAAAAACACCACCAACACAAAGACGCAGAAAGCCTCGTATAGTTGTAAGCGGAGGTACCCATGGGGGTGAAAAGTTAAGTGTTTACACTACCTACTTATTTTTTAAACTATTGCTTGAAAATCCCAATAAAGATGAGATGATAGACGTCTTACGTACGAATTATGACTGGACATTGATTCCATTAGTTAATCCATATGCATTGAATGTTGGAAATGTGGGTGGAACAGAATCGGTAAGATGGAATCATAACGGCGTGGATATTAACAGAAACTTTGATTATCGTTGGGCAGAATATGCAGACGGCGGCCTTGGCTCTCAATCATATAAAGGCACTTCTCCCTTCAGCGAAAGAGAATCACAACTGGTGAGGGATACTTTTAATGCTATCAAAACAGACACCGTATTATTTATCGACTGTCACAATTTTGGGTCAGGAGTAAATATTGATTATCGGGCTGCCTGGTTTGCCTCATCATTTAATACTGTTCAGAATGCCATCTATTCATTATGCGACAGATTAGATGCTGAAATGAGGAAACGATATAGTTATTTAGCCGATAAAGATTTGCTTGTTTTTTCAGATATTGATGGCAGCTCTCCGATGTCTCAGGCCTGGATGGGGAATCAGCAGGTAGTAGCAATGACAATGGAAACTGATCAGAATGATTTCTACAATCCAACAGACCCAACATCTTTTAACAGTAATGTCATTACAAGAAGCATAGAAACCTACGTCAATACATTCTACTCTATGGGTAAATTTGCTGTTGATTTTTATAACAGCAGATTATAAATAATTCTTCATAAAGTTTCTACAAAAATTAAAACACGACACGTTTTGTCGCATTAACCGCATATATTTGTCTTATAAAACTTTACCATGAAACGCAGCGTTGCTGCACCCTAAAAATAGAGAAATGAAGAAAGATTTTTATCTGACAAGATATGCCTTAATAATTAAAAGATTAGAAAGTTCTCCGGCTACCTATTCACAGCTGGAGGACTATCTTTTAAACTCTTTTGAATTCCAGGATGCAGGAATCAAGAGCTACTCTATCCGTACTCTGCAAAGGGATATCCGGGAGATTTCCGATCTTTTTAACCTTTCTATCCACAACAAAAAAAAGGGTGACAACCGATATTATATTGAAAGCCGTCCCATTATGGAAGTGGATGAATACAATCAAAAACTTCTTGAGTCCTTCCAGGTAAGCAATGCCCTGAATCTTCACCCTGATTTTTCAGATTTTATCTTTTTTGAAAGCAGAAAACCTACCGGTGTAGAACATTTTTATGACCTGTTCTTCGCGATCAGAAATAAAAGAGTTGTAAGTTTTGAACACTACAATTACAAAAACAAACTGATGACCTCTAGGAAAGTTCACCCTTTGGCTTTAAAAGAATCTAAAGACCGATGGTATCTTATTGCCATTGATACAAAGGATAAAGTGTTAAAATCATTTGGGCTGGACAGGATCAACTATCTGGATGTAGCCAAAAATCAGTTTCGGGAAAAGTACAAATACAACTTCAGAGAGCATTTCAAAAATGCATTCGGGGTGATGAACCTGACAGAACAGAATCCACAGAATATTGTTCTGAAATGCAGCCGCCATCAGGGAGAATATATCAGAAGTTTTCCTCTTCATCAATCCCAGAAAGAAACTAAAGAAACGCCAGAAGAGATCTATTTTGAGTTCTTCCTCCACCCTACTTATGATTTTATGCAGGAGATTCTTTCTTACGGAAAAGAGGTCACCGTTCTGGAACCGAAAGGTTTAGTTGATGACATTCGCAATCATTTGCAGGAATCTTTGAACCGTTATCTTGAAAGCTGATTATAAAGAAAGTATTTCATATTTTTTGTTATATTTACATAAATATACCCTTATTGAAAACTTTATTCATCGGCATCAGTTGCTTTATCTCTTCCTTTTTTCTTGCCCAGCAGAAAGAAGAGTTCAGACTTGTAAAGAGCTACTATAACCAGCACAGAAATATGCTGAATAAAGAGTTCAAAAAGAAATTCGATGCAGAATCCAACACAGTAAAAAAAGCTGCTATAAAAGGAGATTTTCTTTTTTTTATGAAGAAAATGGACAGCATTGAAAATAATGCTCTGATTGGAGCTTTATTAAAAGTAAGGAACCTTGAAGATTTACAGGCCATCAAAAGTCCCAGATTGACCTCATCTGAAAAATTTTCGGATGCTGAAAAAATTGCAGATTATCCCGGTGGAGTTAATTCTTTGAGACAGGAAGTAGCCAATCTGCTGTATGTTGAAGGAGTATATTCTGAAGAAAAAATGATAAAAACCGATGTTGCCTTTATTGTGGAGAAAGATGGAACTGTCAGTAATGTTCATGCACAAGGAAATAATTTCACCTTCAACAGGCAGGCAGAAATAGCATTATATTCTCTGGCTGAAAAATTTTCTCCGGCAATGCTGAAAGGTGATCCTACAATTTATCGTTTTAAACTTCCTTTAACTTTAACCATAACCGAATAATGAAAAAGCATTTCAGCCTGTTTCTATTTTTTGTACTTAATTTTTATTTCTCGCAGCAGACAGAAGGTCTCAGAATTATTAAGGCAAAATACGATATCCAGATTCAGAATATAGAAAATAGTTATACAGATGCCCTTTCTAAAGCTCCCTCAAGAAAACGTGTTAATAAAATTACTTCGATAAAGGACAAAGAGATAAATGCTATTAAATTTCTAAGAAATAATGAATATCTGGAAGAACTTGTAAAAATTAAAGAAACTTATAGACTTTCACACTCGTCTTCCAGTTCTTCATCTGGCGACAGTGAGAAATTTGAAAATAGTACTAGTCCCAAACATCCCAAAGGATCAGATTTTTTCAAAAAAGAGATTTCTGACAATTTTTTTTCGGATGCTATTAAGGGTAGGAATAGAATTGAGTGCAGGGTATATTTTACTGTAGAAAAGGACGGGAGCCTTACTTCAGTAAAAACTTCTGGCGATAACGAAAATTTCAACAGACAGGCTGAACTTGCTGTATTACTGACTCAGGAGAAATGGGAACCTGCAATAAGAAACGGGCAACCAGAAAGAGCTTATATGTCTTTTCCTGTTGCATTAAATTTTGATTAATATGTTTACCGACGAATATTACATGAAAATGGCGCTGCAGGAAGCAGAAGCCGCTTTAGAAAAAGATGAAGTTCCTATTGGATGTATTGTGGTTTCAAACAACAGAATTATTGCAAGAGCCCACAATCTCACCGAAACACTGAACGACGTTACCGCCCATGCAGAAATGCAGGCTATCACCTCCGCGGCCAACTTCCTGGGAGGAAAATATCTTAAAGACTGCACCCTTTATGTAACCATGGAACCATGTGTGATGTGCTCAGGCGCACTTTCCTGGTCTCAAATCTCGAAAGTAGTGATTGGAGCACGGGATGAACAAAGAGGTTTTATCAATAAACACCTTTCTCTGCATCCGAAAACAGAAATTATAACGGGGATTATGGAGACAGAATGCTCTTCTATTGTTAAAGACTTTTTTAAGAGTAAAAGATAATTTCAGCCTTTAGAAAAATTTACCAGCAAATTCACTGATAATAGTATAGAAAAGCCAGAGGATATTGAACATTCTCTGGCTTTTTGTTTTTATAAATAGTACTATTCTTTCTAATCAGTTTTCAAAATACAATACCTCACAATATCAAAATATTCACCATCCTTCTTCATCTCCTGTTTTAATATCGCCTCCTGCTCCATTCCTATCTTCTCCATAATTCTCCCGGATGCCGGGTTGTGAAGGAAATGGGTAGCAAAAATTTTGTTAAACTTCATTTCATTAAGGCCAAAATTTACGATTGCTTCCGCAGCTTCAGTAACGTACCCCTTGTTCCAATAAGGAATTCCTATCCAGTAGCCGAGTTCGGCCTTGTCATCATCCCTGTCATGCAGTCCGATAGCTCCTATAATCTGGTCTTCTTTATTCCGGATCGCAAACGTGTATCCGGCATTGTTATCAAAAGCTTCTTTTGACATTTTAACCCAGGATCTGGCATCATTTTCCACGTATGGATAAGGAATATTGGAAGTAAGATCAGAAAAAATTCTATGCTGAAGATATTCAACAATAAAAGGAATATCTCTTTCTTCCAGCTGCGAAAGCACCAATCTTTCGGTTTCTATTACAGGAAACTTGTTCATTATACTAAAATTAGGGTTGAGGTCAAGATGAAGATATTATCCGGATTCAATCTGACTCTTACTCTTTAATTTATAAATCTTTACCCAGGAAATAGAGACCTTTCAGGGTGTGAAGCCTGTCCATCACATGAATTTTATCCGTAAGAGGCTTGTAGACATGGGAAACCCCTCCTGTTGCCACTACAAAACAATCGTCATTCACTTCCTCATTGATACGGGTTACAAAACCTTCTACCATCCCAAGAAAGCCATATACCATACCGCTCTGCATGCAGGTTACCGTATCCAGCCCCAAAACAGATTTTGGCTTCTTCAGTTCTATATCCGGAAGTTGTGCGGTCTGGTTAATCAGTGAATTCAGAGACGTTACAATTCCCGGAGCAATAATTACCCCTAAAGTTTCTCCTGTTTCAGCGACACAGCTTGCGGTAAGGGCTGTTCCGAAATCTATGACAATCTTCTTTCTGTTCGGGTACAAATTGTGTGCGGCCACCAGGTTTGCATAGATATCGGTTCCCATCTGCTTGGATTTTGCCTGTACTCCAGAAGGAGTATTTCTGTCAACAATCACTGGAGTTGTTCCGTGGATTTTTTTGATCCCGGAGCTCATGACTTTGGTAAGCTGAGGTACTACGGATCCTATAATTACCCTATCAATCTCTTTGGGATCAATTTTATAGGTTTGATAGAGCATCAGCATCTGTACATAAAGTTCATCTGCCGTTCTGTAAGGCTTTGTATTAATTACCCACGAAATATCACAATTATCCCCATTGAAAAGACCAAATCTGATATTGCTGTTTCCTACGTTTATTACAATTGAATTCATTGACATATTTTTCAGAAGAAATTCATTAGATCTACTTGAAATTCCCGCTTGATTTTGAGGCATTAAATTTAATAATTTTTCTAAAAACAACCTGCCAATCTCACATAAATTACAATGATCTTAATAATATCATTCGTAGAATTCTCCTGAATGCAAAACAAAGCTGTTTGTAAGCTGCATGATTCCTCCGGAAGTTACAAACAACAGTATTTTAGTCTTCCAGAGGTGTCCGGAGATTTAAAACTAGCTGCGGGAGATTTAAGCAGATATCCGAAAGATTCCTGCAAGCTGTCGGAAACCACATGAGTTCTCCAAAAGTCTCTCACAGGTCTGTTTGTAACAAAACGAGGTAACATTAATTACTATGAGACATTTTGCTATCCACTGCATTCCTAAGGGTTTAAAAATATTAAAAAAAAATGTATTGTTAATTGATTAAAAAAAATTATTCTTGTAATAAGAATTTAAAAACACAAAATTACACAAATGAAAAAAATTAATTTGCTTATCCTAATGGCAATCATGTCCTTTATATTCAGCTGTAGAACTGAACTCACCAATGAAACGGACACCAACATTACTCAATCAGATTTCAGAAAAACTATTAAACTAAAAGAAGCCTTAGCCTTCAAAACGTATATTACCGGGATAAAAAACGGTCCTCCACATACGCATGGTAAAACAGAGGATTTTTTCTCTTCTTTACCTGATGATGCTACAGTAACAGTAATTACACAACATAATGTAACTTCTTATAGTACCATCATCAGAAACTTGGACAGATCATCAGATGTTTTAGTATATAGTATTGATAATGAAAATAAAAGTATAGGCTTTATCGCAAAATATAAACCTGCAGACCTAACAAAAAACTATCAGATTGATAATTTTACAGGTACAGTAGAATATACGACACTGGATGGCAGACCCATGGGAACCAAAGAACTCTCCAATGGCACACCACTCCCCGATAAAGCAACAGCAGCAAAAACATTTGCGAATAAGATCGATTGCTCATTAAGCATCAGGCTTATTGAGGTAGAATGTAACGGGGAACATCACACACCCTCTGAATACTCACAATGTACCGCAAGTGAAAAACCTTATTACGTTGTAGAAATTACAGAGGTTTGCCCAAGTGGCGGACAACCTCCAAAAGGATTTCCCAATATGGGAATGTATGATGGTGGTGACAGCAGTGGAAATAGTGGAACCACAACTAATGAAATGTCTATCCAGGATAGCTTTAATTATATGTTGAACGAAGCCGGATTTTCAGAACTTTCCGCAGAAGAATATACTTATATTCAAAATAATCAATATATTGGAGGACAATTGCTTTCTTATTTTTATAATAATCTAAATCAGAATAATACACAGTTACTACATTGGAGTATTAATTACTTTAAAAATGAAGTAAATTCAAATATATCTTCAATTACTGCTTGGAAAGAATTTGAAAAATGGTTGAATTGGTATAGTAGCTATATTTTAAGCAGACCTTTATATCAGAACTATTACACTAATCACATTGATAATATGCAATTTATATTTTTTAATGATATAGATATTACCAATACTGAGGATTTTGACATGATGACAGCATCAGCAGATATTGTAGCTGATATTCTCATTAATCAGCAAAATGGAACTCTCAGTAATTTGGATATTTCTTGGCCGAATTTAGAGACGCTAAAACAAAAAGTTAAAAACGCAATTTCAAAAGGAGTTTACACTACTGCGAAATACACAAGAAATTATTTATACTTACCAATGTATAAATTAGGAGTTAAATATCCGTCAACTGTTTATTGGTCTAATAAAGCAATTGATAAAATAAGAATTGAAGCAGTTACTCCAATGGTAAATTTTAATGAAAATACTATGGGATGGGGAGACCTTTTTAATATTTGGCTTTTTGAACTTACACCTAGTCATTTTTCAAATAATACCATTAATTTTACTAATGCATCTAATGTAGTGAATGGAAACAATATTTATAATCCTGCAACAAATGCGGTTAAGAATTTCCCAAAAGGAAATGATACACTAGGAGGGAGTTTATTAAATATTCAATCTAAATTAGCAAATGGCTTAGGAATTGGTCAAACAGCACAAGGGTATTTCAAATATGATGTAAATGCTTTTTATTCTACACTTGCCAATGCTAATATAGGAATACAAATGATAGGTTCTTATCCAATTTATGCAAAAGTATTATCAAAATCTTCCCATAGTGCTGTTGTACAATTTACAATTAATAATGATTTAGGGTGGGAATCAGGTACTAGATTTGTAAAAGGCGAAAATGGAGGTTCAAACCAAGGAGTAATTCCTAATAAACCTGTTGGAACAGGCATCCATTTGGGAGGTACAATAACAAATACATATATATGGACAGAAACAATAAGTTTTTAAAATTAATTTTTGTAAGTGCTTCAATTATGACACTTGTAAATTGTTCTAATGATAAAAAAAATAGTGAGGAAGAAAATATTTATGATTTAAAACCTAATAGATTCTCTCTTAGTCAGTCTTCTGGGAAATATTTTTTTATTCCTAGTATTAATGATAATGATTATCCTAACTTTAAAACCTTTGGTTTAAAAAAGGGAGATTCTATAATATTAGAGATTAAGGCTGACTCTACTTTTATTTTTAACCATTTTTATCATGATAAATTGATTAGAGTAGATAATTATCATGGGAAAATTGTAAAAAATTTGGATGAACTTGATAAAATATTTATTCCTTTTCCAGAAAATTCCACTAATTTACAAGGGTTTGTTCAATCTAAGAAAGATATATATTTTTATAATCATCTCAATATTGAAAATTATAGTAACTACGAATACAGACTATTTTTGAAAAAAATGAAGTAGTTTCACATGCACAGAAACAATAGATAAGACACTCTATGACCCTGTTGCAATAGCCTTATTTGATGATGAGATAGATTCTTTTTTGACCCCTAAAATAAATAAAATGAAAGAAGATTCAATGGAATCAATCGGTAAGGTCTCTGAAGCAAAAGCAGGGAAAATTGTATTTGGAAATTGCTTGTATGTAAATAATCTCTAATCTTCCTCCTGTATACATGCTTCATGAAAACGAGAATGAAATAAAGGGTAAAAATTTTATTATTTCTACCTGTTTAAGCTTTTATGAGAGTAAAGAACTTAATAAAATAGTTCAAAAGTATTATAAAAGAAAGGTAAAAGAAAACAAGAAACTAGAATATTAGAAATTAGTAAACTTGTATCGATATTAAATTATTGCTTTTGACCATTAGTAATCTCAGGGAGCAAATCATTTCTACACTTTTGGAATAACATTTTGTTTTTCTCTTAACACAAACCAAATATAATCACATGGACAGAAGCAATAAGTTTTCAAAATTAATATTTGTAAGTGTTTCAATGATGACACTTGTAAATTGTTTTAATGATAAAAAAAATTGACAAAAAAGATATAAGACTTTCTCCGGAACAAATCACTATATTTAATAACACAATATAATTATTCTGACTATATCATGAAAAAACTGATCCTCGGCACTTTACTATGTCTCAGCGTCTCCATTTTTGCACAATCTGGCAATTCAATGGCAGGCATTTTACAAAAAATAAAGAGTCAGTCAAAAATTGATACTCAGGATAAGATGGTGTATGATCTGATGGATGAGTTTTATCAAAAAAATCTTCAGGCCGACAATGATGAAATGACTCCCGAGTTTACCCACAAATTTCAAAAAGCAGTTTCTGATCCGGGTACCAAAAATATGCATCTGCTTTATCTTTTTCTGATGTATCAGCAGCATATCAGCCAGGCAGTGGCAGAAGGGAAAAACCCCAATCCTGTGTTTCAGATAGAAACGATGCATCTTCTGGAAAGTGAAACAAAAGAAGTATATGGAAAGCTCCCGGCAATTATTTACATTTTTAAAGCAGAGGCCTTAGAGAGCGGCTCAAAAAAAGAAGAAGCAAAAATTACGGTTGCCAACGGTTTAAAAGAATATCCGGATTCTGTTCCTTTAAAGGTCTACAGTTATTTAAATACAAAAGATGAAACTTTGAGGCAGGATCTTACCCAAAATCATCCCAATCACTGGATGGTACAGCAATTTGGAATAAAATAAAAAAAATCCACAGACTCATCTGTGGATTTTTTTCTTTGTATAGGTCTATTGTTATTTCACTTCAACAAAATTATTTTCCATATTCACATCTGCAATTCTCTGGCTGAAATCAATTCCCAGAACCGATAATTGAGATTTTGTATAAGGAATGGTAATCGTATATTCTTTCTGTGTCCAAGGCCAGTAAGGCATTGTTTTAAACTCACCATACGCATCCTTTTCTTTCCATGTATGCGTCATATTCATTGGAATCTGATACGTAACAATCTTCTTATCAGTTGTCATTACGCCAAAATCAATCGGCATTGGAACCTGGCCATTGTTGACTAAGGTAATGGTAGTAGATTTTGCATCGTATTTTACATCTTTAATTCCGTAATCGATCGTCTTTGTGGTATTGATCCAATAGTTATGAAACCATTTCAGATCCATCCCGGAAACTCTCTGTGCAATATGAAGGAAGTCCCTGTCTGAAGGATGTTTCATACTCCACTGATCATAATATTGTTTTAAGGTTTCTGCAAGGTTCTGCTCTCCCATAATGTATCCAAGCTGTACCAGATACAACTCACCTTTTACATAAGATGCATAAGTATAAGCAGTACCGTTATCATGATGGTCTCCTAACCAAACGGCAGGTTCTTCAATTCCTTTTTTAACAAAGTTTCTGTAGGCATCTAATCTTTCAACAAAAGGATTTGGTAAATCTTCAGGAAATAACTGATACATGGTGTATCCTTCCGCATAGCTTGTAAAACCTTCATCCATCCACGGACGTACAGATTCGTTAGTGGCAAGCATCTGCTGATACCATGAGTGAGATCCTTCATGAGCCATTAATCCCATTAAATCTTTAACACTTTTAGCTTCTCCTAAAATCATGGTACACATCCCATATTCCATTCCGCCATCTCCTCCCTGGATAAATGCATAAGTAGGATATACATATTTTCCGAAGTGAGCATTCATGATCTGGAAGTATTTCGTAATATAAGGCTGAGATTCACCCCACGCTTTCGTTTTATCATTTTTCTGATACACCAGGTATACTTTCGGACCTTGCGGAACATTGAAGCTTTCTACAGAATAATCTCTGTCTGCACTCCATGCAAAATCAAGGATGTTTTTTGCAGTCCATTTCCAGATTGCCTTTTTATCTTTTTCTGTTTTTATTTTTGCGTTGGCATCATAGCCTTTTACTTCTGAAGGGTTCTCCAGAATACCTCCTGCTCCTACCACATAATCTTTATTGATTTTAATGGTAACATCAAAATCGGAAAACGGAGCATGGAATTCTCTTCCCAGATAATCAAAAGTTGCCCAGCCATCATAATCATATTCAGCAATTTTCGGATACCATTGGGTCATAGTCATGTCTACACCTTCTCTGTTGTTTCTACCGCTTCTTCTGATCTGCTGAGGGATTACAGAATCCCAATCCATTGTAAAAGTAGTGGTAGAATTTGGCTTGATAGGCTCTGCCAGATATACTTTCATAATGGTTTCCTGAACCTCAAATTTCAGGTCTTTTCCATTTTGTTTAATCCAGTGGATATTCTGCGCACCTTCCTGGTCTTTTGGAATGGAAGCAAGTCTTGAAATACCGTCTTTCTGAAGTCTTCCGTCACCATTTTTTCCCTGTGAAGCCACTCTCTGGTCCATCATAGAATTAGGTTTGAAGGCATTCCAGTATAAGTGGAAATAAACCACATTCAGCTCATCCGGAGAATTATTGGTGTATTCTAAAGTTTGTTTTCCCTGATAGGTAAATTTTTCAGCATTAACATCAATATCCATCTTGTACTTTGCAGTCTGCTGATAATAAGCTCCTTGCTGAGCCTGAAATTGTGAAATGATAAACGCAAAAATGATTGCAGCCGATTTTCTCATTTAAAATTTTATTTTTTCTAAAGGTAGGTAATTTAACTAAGAACCTCAAATAGGAGTTATTCTGAGGTTTTATTCTGTTTGCTATGGTTTTAGATGGATTTTAATTCGGGTTGTTAAATTCTTTTTAAACCTTATTTGTGATCCTTGCCAAGGTTTAAAACCTTAACAAGGATATTTTATCGGCTTTTCAAGAGTTTCTTGATTAAAGTAATCTGTCCCAGGTGATAGTAGCTGTGCTCAATCATTCCGTCTATATTTCTCCGGTAGGTTCCATATTTTTCATCCACAAAAACCTCATCAAGTCTGGAATCCGGCATCTGTTCCAATAAGGATGCAAATTTTTCAGAATCTACCCAAAGCTTACCCAGCAAGTCTTCCCATTGCTTCTGTGATTCTATGGAAGGAAGATCAAAACTGAATTTATCCTTTATTTCAAGATCTCCTCCTTCAAAGACATTGACAATGCCTGCAATATAATAATCGATGTGAAAAGTGAGCATTGCAATAGTATTTAAAGAATCAATCTTTGTCACAGCCTGTTCCCAGGTCACATCTGAAAGCTGGTCTTTAAAATTGGTATTGGCAATCCAGAGGCCATCCAGCAAAACTTCTCTGAATCTTTTTGATAATTGTAAGATTTGGCTCATAATTTTATTTATTAATTTCTAAAATATAACCAGTTTTTTTACCAATATATTGAGGATCCTCCCACAAATTACAAAACTCATCCTTATCATAAACCTTTAAGGTGTCTCCTGGATCTGCTACATAAACTTTTGAATTTTCTATCCTATAAACTACTACGAAGTGTTTGGATTTCCAATAAGCAATACATGGTAAATTTACATTTTTACTCAGATTTAGAAAATCAACCTTTAGTCCTGTAGGTTTAAATCCCAGCGCTTCTGAGGCATCAGATAATTCAAGCATAGTTGTTCCGTTACTATTAACATGAGTCATTTCACCTAAGTACTTTTCTGAATAGATTTTTCCATAATACTCAAAAATCATTTTTAAGCAAGCCGGACCACAGTTATTTTCATTCGTTTGCTGGTAAAAAGGAAAATTTTGTTCTTCTTTTACGTTACAACTTGACACAAAAAAAATCATGAGCATAAAAGATACGCTCATGAAATTATTTCTTAATTTATAAAGAAAAGTCATCTTAAAAATGTAATTATTTTTTAGTCGAAGCTTCTTTCTTTCCGCTTCTTAAAATCTTCTCAAGGATTCTTAAAGTAATCAGATACGTTGGCTTTACTCCTGTAAGACCTAATCCTCCTGAAGATAGTGTACTTCCTGTTTCCAGCGGGTTATCCGATGCATAATAAGCATACATTACAAACAGATCCGGTGAAATGTGATGTCTGATTTTAGATGCCACCTGAATGGCTTTCTGGTAGTGAGCTCCTTCCATTTCAAGTCCAATGGCTTTCCATGAAGTATTCATAAAGTAGGAAAGGATATCTTTATTCTGGAGAGAGGTTCCCAACACCGTAATCATTGGACCTTCAAATGCTTTTAATTCATCATCTTTAAAATCTTCCAGCTTTAACGCATTTTCAAAAGGATAATTATCTGCTGTTCCTTCAAAAATATGAGAAGTAGGAATCATAATGTCTCCTTTCTCTCCGGTAAGAATACCTGCTTTACCCATGATGGAAACAGACTTCACATGCATCATATAGACTTCTCCTTTATGTTCGAAAGGTCGAAGTAATTCATCCATTACTTCAAAAGCCTGCTCTCCGAATGCGTAGTCAAAAACCATTACCACATCATCTCCTCCGAACTTGCAGTCTGCAAATGGGGTATTCTTCAGGTCTGTTTTGCTGAGGTCTATGATCTGTACATCAATATTACTTCCACTCTTGTCTGCAATATGAATCATCCCTTCATCCAGAGCATATTTTAAAACTTTGTCACGAAGCTCTTTTTTGTTGGAGATCTCTTCGTATAATTTATAGTCGATCTCGTGATGCTGTTTCTTTTTAAGAGCATTATTGGCATACAGCATATTTTTCACGGAGTGCATATTGGCAGAAATAATATGCAAAGGTCTCATATGAAGATCATTTTCAAATAAAACCTCTTTCACTTTATTCGCCCATTTCTCCCCGAAATAGTGGTGTCCCACTCTCTCTTTTAATATAGAACTGAAATGAATTTCTCTTTCTCTGCTTCCTTTTGCATCATCAAGACTTACTTTTCCTAAGTTGTAAATGATTTTGAACAGACGGTCAGGGTTATGGTCATCACCAAAAGTATTATAGGCTCTTAAAGTCTCATCAAAAGATCTTCCTATTAAAGAAGAAAGATGAATAAGTGCCACTTCTTTTTCTTTTCTGCTGTATTTTTTTTCACCCTTTACCACTTCTTCAATAATTTTGAAGGCACGTGTCGGCTTCCAGTTTTCATCCTGGATAAATGCCAGATTACGGATTTTGTCAGCTTCTATAAAAAGGAAGGTAAGGTGGGTAAGAATGTCATAAATTTCGGAACGGCCCAAAAGAACCTCAATATTCATCTGGTGTTCGTCTATTCTATAACAGTTTCTTCTTCTTTTCTTAGGAACAATAGGTTCGAAACTTCCTTTATCAAACCCTTCATCAGATGTAAGATGAATAAAAGCACATTCTTCAATTCCTTCCGGAAGTCTGTCTAGTACATACATCAAACCGTCCAGTTCCAATTTACTTGGAATATTCATGGTTCCGTAAATTTCCGGATTGATGGTCTTTAACAAACTTCTGATACTCTCTCCTGAAACTCCACCTGGCTTGAAAAATCCTCTATAAAATAAATGTCTCATAGAGATGTATAGTCTTTCAATAGCCTCTGTTGTTTCTCTTGCTCTAGAATTTGTCATAAAATAAATTTCACACAAATATACAAAATCTTTGCCCACTTTATTTTAACTGTCTTTTAACAAGTCGTTTAAAAACATATCCTTCAGGCTGATGAATATTTGCTTTAATACGTCGAGATTTGGCGTCTGCTAAGGCTAAGTTTGTCCTAATCATATTAAACATAAACAAATGAGCTATCCAAAAAGATTAGGATTACCTACCCAATATCCGTCGATGAGTATTTCAAATCTTACACAACAGGAAATATTAACCGTAAAAGACAGGGAAGAAGCAGATGTTCTCTTTCTCAATAAAACAGAACTTAATACGGTAAAAACCCTTTTTCAGATTCGTAATGCAAATTATTACAGAAAATATATTAAGCCTATTCAGTTATCTGACTATTCCACAGATATATTTCCTAAAGAAAGAGTCTTTATTGTGGGAAAAATATTTCCTGTAATCAATATTCTTTTCAACTACGCCGGAGTAAAAGATGTGGAACAAAATATCAATCCACTTGTTATAGAAATTGCAGAGGGAGCTTCTAGAGTTAAATATTTTGATTCCTCCATTCATCATTCAAAATATATTAATATTGATGGCGGCAAAATTAAAATACTTCTTCCCAAAAATTATGTTGGCAATAACTTTCCTCAATCGATGTATGATTTCCTGACCAACAAAAATTCTGTAGAAAAATATATTGGAGGAGAATTTCCTGATTACGAAACCTATAAACTTGCTTTACGAAACAAAGCTATAAAAATAGAAGACTGGAAAGGACAGGATGGTTCATGGCTTACAAAAGACAGGGCGGAAAATAATGATACCTGGAGAAGAGCCTATTCCTATATTATTGAACACAAAATACCTGGAAGACTTGCTCCTTTCAAGCAAATTTATGATTTTTACGAGGGAGTAGACTGGAATATTAAGAACCGTTTCGGGCATGAAGTAAAGTGGTGCAAGGGGGCTAAAGGGTTGGTAAAGGCATTATCAAACTCACTGGAAGGAGGGAACAGCTTTTTAGCCAATGATGTTGAAACTATTCTCAATGAATTAAATTTAGGGATTTGCGATTTTGCCATAACCAAATTTCATGAGCTGATGTATGGACAATATGCTAAAACACCCTTAAAAGGAGACGCCGCTTATATCTGGGACAAAGAATTTATCCAACATGAACAAGGGGTTGTAGCTCCTCCTATTTATGGAAAAACAAGTTCATCAACGATATCCAGGTTCCAGAATATGGCAGACAAAGACCCTCAAGGCGGCTGGCATGGAGCCGGAGCTCAGGCAATTAGCTGGTTTAACGATATTGTTCCGGCATTTGATGATTTTACGCCTAATGCTAAAGTAACAGATTCACAATTCAGGATAGATTTACCATTATTAATGCTATATTTATCAAAGCATAAACCAAAATGGTACGGATTTAAGGGCAAACTGAATTCAGATGGAACCGTCAATAATGAAATTGTAAAAATTATTAAACCTTATGAAAAATAAATTAAGCAGAATTTCTCTTTTTTGGAAAATATGGATTTGTCATATCTTGATATACTTTCCTATCAGAGCTTTATTTTTTTTGTTTCAGCTTGATGAAGCACCGGACTTTACCCAAATTATTAAATCAATTTTAATATCCCCTTTTGCAGGAATTTATGGGTTGTTCGATAAGTTCCCGCTGGTAATTCTCATTCAAATGCTGGTCATGTTCTTTGTAAATGAAGTTATTTCTTCTAAAAAAGTAATACCTTATCTCTTAATAACTTTTGCAACTCATATCTTATTTTACGCATTTGATATTTATGACATAGATTATTTTAAGTCTTTTCTCTATTCATTTATTATTTTTCTGCCCTTATTTTTATTTATTTTCAGAAAAAATATCAAGAATTAGTTTAAATAATTGTAATTTTAATTTGGTAATACCGCAAGACAGCAAGTACAATTGCTTTTTGCACCATCCAGGCAACTAATTTCTTGTTTCTACAAATGTTTTTAAACAGAAAACATAAAACACCCTGTTAAAAAACACCAAACAATTGTTTAAATTATATAAAATTTCAGAACACCCCTAAAATTTTTAGGGGTTAAAATATTTTCGATTCATTTTTTTTGTAAATTTGCGCTGTAAAAAATCAACCCAATTATGTCAACCTTAAGATTCAAAGCATTAGAAACCCTTCCATTTAAGGATTTCAGAAAAGACAACTCTGTTGAGATCCCTGCGAAATTATCAGAACTATTCTGTAAAAATGTTTTCTCAGAAGAAACAATGAGAGAATATTTAACGAAAGAAGCATTCGGTTCTATCATGGATGCGATTAAAAAAGGAACTAAGATCCAGAGACATATCGCAGATCAGGTAGCTGTAGCAATGAAAGACTGGGCAATGAGCAAAGGGGTAACCCACTATACGCACTGGTTTCAGCCTTTAACAGGTACTACTGCAGAAAAGCACGATTCTTTCTTTACACCAATTGAAGGAGGAAGAGCAATCGAAAGATTCAGTGGAAACATGCTTATCCAACAGGAGCCAGACGCATCTTCTTTCCCTAACGGAGGTATCAGAAATACTTTTGAAGCAAGAGGTTATACAGCTTGGGATCCTACATCTCCGGCATTCATTATGGGAACTACATTATGTATTCCTTCTATCTTCATCTCTTATACAGGAGAAACGTTAGATTATAAAGCACCTCTTTTGAGAGCTTTGAACGCTGTAGACGAAGCTGCAACGAATGTAATGCAGTATTTTGACAAAAACGTAACGAAAGTAACTCCTACTTTGGGTTGGGAGCAGGAATATTTCCTTGTAGATTCAGCATTATATCAGTCCCGTCCGGACCTTGTGCTGACAGGTAAGACATTATTAGGACATTCTCCTGCAAAAGGACAGCAGTTAGATGACCATTATTTCGGTTCTATTCCTACAAGAGTAATGAACTTCATGAAAGAGTTGGAAATCGAATGTATGAAATTGGGGATTCCTGCAACAACAAGACACAACGAGGTGGCACCCAACCAGTTTGAGCTTGCACCAATGTTTGAAGAAGTGAACGTTGCTGTAGACCACAACTCTTTGTTGATGGATATCATGGCGAGAGTAGCTCACAAACACCATTTCCACATTCTTTTCCACGAAAAACCATTCGCGGGAGTAAACGGAAGCGGAAAACACAACAACTGGTCTTTGGCTACAGATACTGGTGAAAACCTGTTAAGTCCTGGAAAAAATCCAAAGAAAAACTTACAGTTCTTAACATTCTTTGTTAACACGATTAAAGCGGTTCACGAATATGCAGACCTTTTAAGAGCAAGTATTGCTTCTGCAAGCAATGACCACAGACTTGGTGCTAATGAAGCTCCACCAGCAATTATCTCCGTATTCATCGGAAGCCAGCTGTTCAGTGTATTGGAAGAACTTGAAAAAGTAACAAACGGAAAACTATCTCCGGAAGAGAAAACAGAATTAAAATTAAATGTTGTTGGAAAGATTCCTGAAATCCTGTTAGATAACACTGACAGAAACAGAACTTCTCCTTTTGCATTTACAGGAAATAAATTTGAGATCAGAGCGGTAGGTTCTTCTGCAAACTGTGCAGAGTCTATGACCGTAATGAACACTATTGCTGCAAAACAGCTTAACGATTTCAAGAAAGAAGTTGATGCTTTAATTGAAACAGGTCTTAAGAAAGATGAAGCGATCTTCAACGTATTGAGAGAATACATCAAGCAGTGTAAAAACATCATGTTTGAAGGTGACGGATATTCTGATGACTGGGCGAAAGAAGCTAAGAAAAGAGGATTAAACAACCTTAAAACAACTCCAGAAGCTTTAAAGCAGGAAATGGATAAAAAATTCTTGGACCTATATGAGGAAATGGGAATTTTCAACCACAGAGAAGTTGAAGCGAGAAACGAAATCAAATTAGAGAAATACTCTACGGTTATTGATATCGAATCCAGAGTATTGGCTGATATTGCAAGAAACCACATCATTCCTTCTGCTTTAAATTATCAGAACAGATTAATTGAAAATGTGAAAGGTCTTAAAGAAATCTTTGGTGATAAAGAATTCAAGTCTTTAGCAAAAGAACAAATGAGTTTAATTACAAGCATTTCTGAAAATGTTTCTAAAATTAAACTTGGTGTTGAAGAACTTCTAAAAGCCAGAGAAGCAGCAAAAGGTATTTCAGACAGCCAAAAACAGGCAGAAAGCTATTGTAATAAAGTAAAACCATTATTCGACCCAATCAGAGAAGCCTCTGATGCATTGGAAATGATGGTTGACGATGAGCTTTGGCCGATGACAAAATACAGAGAAATGTTGTTTACAAAATAACGTCCTGTAAAGTTCCATATTAGTTTAAATTCCTCGGTTTTCCGGGGAATTTTTTTGTTTTATTAACAGAGTTGAAAATTAGAGTTTTATATCACAAAACCTGATATATAGAAGAAAGTCGATTGCGTTTGTTAAAGAATCTTAATAAAAAAAACCGCACACTTACCAAAAACAGGCTGTTGCGGTTTATTTTTCTTTAACATATGTAAATTATATGTTAAAATGTGTTAAAATAAGATCCTGACAATTATCATATCAGGGGTCTTTTGCTCGGAATCTCTACTTTTGTATTGCTTTTGAAAATAAATATTCCTTTTTAACACGGATAATCAAATATATATGAAGAAAAGAGTTTTGTTTTATTTAGTTGCTTTAGTCTCTACAGTTTCATTGCAATCGTGTGCTACAAATTATGTGGTTTCAAAACCAGCAACTTACACAAAAGAATACAAAACAGATGCCAAACTAGCTTCTATAGATAACAAAAAAATGGAGCAGGATAAGCAAAAACTTATCGACTCGTTCCTTGCTGAAAAGGCTGCATCTATCGCTAGTGCTAAAAAAGCAGTTAAGAATTCTGAGATTGCAAAAGCAATCAAACATAATAAAACCATTGACGGTATCCTTGAAGAAGCTGAAACATACCTTGGAACTCCTTACAGATATGGAGGAACAACCAGAAACGGTATAGATTGTTCAGCTTTTGTTCTTTCCGTATTCGGAGCAGCAGCAGGCCTTAGCTTACCTAGAGTAGCAGCTTCTCAGGCTCAGGAAGGAGAAAGAATTGAAAAAGGAGAGCTACAGAAAGGAGACTTAATCTTCTTTTCTCACGGAAGAAGAATTTCTCATGTAGGTATTGTAGAAAGTGTTTCTGAAGAGGGTGAGATTAAATTTATCCACGCAGCAACATCAAAAGGAGTAATGATTTCTTCACTGAATGATTCTTATTGGGGACCTAAGTTCAGATTCGCAAAAAGAGTGATCAACGAAGAAGGAGAAGCTTACAATAACTTAGCAGCTACTACTCTTTCTACACCCGCAAATTTTTAATTTTATAAATAATTGATTTAAATAATGAAGCCATCAGAAATCTGATGGCTTTTTTATAGGTTATATTTTAGAATAAATTTAGGCTGAAGCCTTGGAATATTGTTAAAAAGAAAAGCGGGTTAAAATCCGTTCCTATTGATTCAATATTGACATTTTACTATCGTGCTTATCATACGACTGAAGATATCAACTGTTCTTATCAATGTCAATATCTAATTTATACAACAGCCCATAGATTTCAGATAGTGAAAATTTAGCTTTTTTAAGCCTGTTTAAAGCCGGATCTATTGAATAGTTAACCGATGTTCGGAAATCTGCCTTTTCGAGGTTTGTACCATCAAAAATAGCGCCTGACAGATCGCAGTTACTGAAGACTGCATTTGATAAATCACATTCAGTAAAATCCACCTCAATTAATTTGGAATTTTTAAAAACTGTTTTCTTAATGGACGCCTGATAAAAAACTGAATTATTCAAAGCACTTCCATCAAACATAAAAGATAATCCGAATGCATTACATTCATTAAACTGAAGTCCGAACATCTTACATTCTTTGAAAACAACCTCATGAAAAGCTGTTTTCACCAATTTTACCATGCTGAGATTACATCCTGTAAATTCACAGTCTGTAAAGCTGAAACCGGATAGATTTGCGTATTCAAAATTACAGTTTCTGAATGTACAGTTTTCGTACTCCCCTTTTTCCAGCTGAGAAAGACCAATATTTTCAAAATCCTGATCCAGGACATAAGCTTCTTTCATTGTTTATGATTTAAAAACGACAATATATTCCGCAATCTGCAGATCTATAAAGAAAAACAGTACCCGTTTTACGATTTTATATTTCGTATGAAAAGAGTTACACTAAACTGTTTTTATCAGAGTAATTAAGTTTAAAGAAAATAAAAGTCATCATTGAGAAAGCCAATAAGGAACTCCCTCCATAACTGAAATAGGGAAGAGGAATCCCAACGGTAGGGAAAAGCCCCATAACCATCCCTAAATTGATTGAAAAGTGCATCAAGAGAATGGAAGCAAAGCAATACCCGAATACACGGTTAAAAGTAGACTTCTGCTGCTCTGCCAGATAATATATTCTTCCTATATAAACCATGTAGCATAAGATCAGAATTGCACTTCCTAAAAAGCCCCACTCTTCCCCTACTGTACAAAAGATATAATCGGTTTCCTGCTCCGGCACAAATTTCCCCTGGGTAACAGATCCTTCACGATATCCTTTTCCCCAAAGTCCACCAGATCCAATGGCTGTTTTTGAGTATAATAAGTTATATCCGGAAGTATCTCTGAATGCCTTTTCCCCCTTATAAAGAACCTCAATTCTTTCTCTCTGGTGTTTAGGCAGTTTTTCTAAAATATAAGGAGATCCGAAAGCCAGTCCGCACAATAAAAGAACAGAACCGGTAATTCCTGAAATAGAAATCACATCCCATGACATTCTATGGTAATTCATAGCAATCAGAACACCGGCAATGATTAAAACGGCTACAGCCACATAAACAGGAGGTACAGCTAAAGAAATCAGAAAGACTCCCGCAAAAATAAATCCTATCCCGAATAAAAGACCACTCAGTCCTTCTCTATATAAAGCAATGAAAAATGCAATGAATACAAGCATAGAACCCACATCCGGAATCGCCAGAACGACAGCTGCCGGAATTCCAATAATGGCGAGGGAAGTCCAGATAGATTTTTTATTTTTAATATTAAAATCCGGGCTTGAAACAAAATTGGCCAGCATCAAGGCTGTACCTATTTTCGCAAATTCCACAGGCTGCATGGTAAAACTTCCAAACTTATACCAGTTCTTCTGGCCCAGAATTTCTTTGCCAAACGGGAAAAGCCCGATCAACAGTAAAACTCCTCCAATGTAAATAATCCCGGCCATATTCTCAAAGAATTTACTTCTTCCTACGAATATAATAAGCCCCACAAATACAGAAATACAGAAAAAAACCAATTGTTTTTCACCCAGTTTCTGGTCCACACTGTAAATATTTGCAATGGCAAAAATGCAAAGCAGGAAATACAGCCCAAGGCCCAGTTTATCTATTCCTTCCGTCCACTTCATTGCTTTACAGGTTTTTTAGCGGTGTTATTCTTTTTAGTTTCCTCTTCTATTTTTTTTTGCAGCTTAGCCTTTTGTTGTTTTACCAAATCAAGGCTATCTTTTAATCTTTTTCGTTTAATTGAATCAGGTTTAGGATCAACGTACAAACCTTTTCGCTTTAAATCTGCAATCCATTGCCTTTTATATTCAGGCATGAAACTCGAGGTAATCATCTTTTTGTACAGATTTTCTCTTTTCAAATCACCGGTAATATATTTTTCTGCAATCACGGTACAGGCTGGCCCTGCCCATGTAGCTCCAAACCCTGCATGTTCCATAACTGCTACAACAACAATTTTGGGTTTATCAGCAGGAGCAATCAATACAAAGATGGAGTTATCCTTCCCCTGTGGCACCTGTGCAGTTCCTGTTTTTGCTAATTGGGTAAAGTCATTGGACTTCAGTCCTCTTGCCGTTCCTCTCAACACTACAGCTTCCATACCTTTCAGTACAGGTTCGAAATGTTTAGGATCTACCAAAGTCTTATGTTTCACCTTAAATCTTGGGTCAGGATTAGGCTTTCCATCAATCCCTTTTACGATATGAGGCGTATAATACCATCCTTTATTAGCAATAGCAGCTACATAATTGGCCAACTGAATAGGAGTTACCAGAACATCTCCCTGACCCATTCCATTATAAATAGCACCGGTAGACATTTCATCCCAGTTTTTAAAATCAGTTCTCTGAGAACCGCTTGCCTTCATGATGGCTTTAAATCTTTTTTCGTAAAAATCTCCTGAAGGTATTCTTCCTTTTGCCCCAACGGCGAAGTCGTTATTTAAAAACTCTCCAACTCCGAAGCTGCTCATGATTTTTTTCCATTCATCAACACCTTTTGAAGGGTTTCCCGGATATTTTTTGATAATGGCAATAAAGGCGTAGGTGAAAAAACAGTTACTCGAAACCTGAATGGAAGGAATAAGCGGATCTGCTCCACCGTGACCTTTAATTCTTTTTCCTTTATAGAAAAATCCTCCTCCACAAGGGAAGATTGTTTTCTCATCCATTACCCCCATCTGCATTGCCGCTAAAGCAGTCAGTAATTTGAAGGTTGATCCGGGAGGATATCCTGCCTGTAATGCACGGTCAAAAGTAGGTTTATTTTCGTAAAGTGTATCTTTTGAAAGAGCGTATAAGTTTTTTGATTTATTAGGTCCGGTAAAAAGGTTCGGGTCAATATCCGGTCCGGTTGCTGCTACCAAAACTTCTCCATTATTAGGATCCAAAGCTACAATGGCACCGTGTTTATTGACTAACATTTCTTCAGCCGTTCTCTGAAGGTCATAATCAATGGTTAAAGTAATATCTTTACCCGTAATCACATCTTTATCCAAAGCACCGTTCTTATAGGAACCAATATTCCGAAGTCTGATATCTTTCTGGATGTATTTTACTCCTTTTACTCCACGCAGCTCTTTTTCGTAGGATTTTTCAACCCCTGTTTTCCCAATGAAATCTCCCGGTAAATAGTAGAGAGAATCTTTTTTAATATCTCTTTCGTTTACCTCACTGGTATAACCGAGAAGGTTTCCGGAGGTGGAAACTTCATACTGACGCTGAGGTCTTGATACGATATTAAATGCTGGATACTTGAAAATAATTTCCTGAACCCTGGCAATATCTTCTCTGCTGAGGTCTTTGATGAAAGTCATCGGGGTCAGCTTAGAATAATATTTTTCCTTTTTGATCACATTGATTTTATTGATAAAATCCTGTTTTGTAATTTTCATTAAACTACAAAAAGCCAGTGTATCAAAATCAGGTTTCATTAAAGCCTGGGTAAACGAAACTTCATAGGCGGGCTGGTTACCTACCATGATTTTACCATTTCTATCGAAAATAACCCCACGCTGTGGAATTACATATTCTGTTTTAATGGATGTATTGGCTGCATTTAATGCATAACGGTCTGTAAATAACTGCAAATAAGCAAGCCTCACCACAAAAATAAGGGCGATAATAACGAGGACGGAAAAAATTTTTAAATAACGTGTGTTCAAACTTTTTGTTTGATTTTAAATATTAATGCGTAGATGACTATAAAGATAAATGAAATTACACTTGTTACCAACACATTAAATAATATTTCAAAAAACCTGCTAAACTTAAAGAATTCAATATACTGTACTAAAAGCTGATGCAGGAAAATACTTGAAAATAAAAACAGCAAAAACTGCGCCCATTGAAGGGACTGAAATGAGAAAAAGTCCGTAGACGTATCTGTGGAAGTCCTGAATATCAACGTTCTGAAATAGGCAATTAACGTTGTTGCAAATGCATTGATTCCCCACGAATAGAGGAAACCGTCAATGGACAGCCCTATTAAAAAGCTCAATGCCAGGAACTGAAATTTATTTCTGAAAAACGGATAGAACATAACAAACACAGGATATAATACCGGAGTATATTTCCCGAAAAGCGTAATCCTGTTCAATACAAATATCTGTAATGCAACAAGAAAGATCATGATCAATATATCGGTAAATAAAGTCCTGCTAATCATTTTCCTTTTTTATTACAGCCTGCATAGTGTCCTGAATCTTCTGCACTTCTGCTTTCTTAAGATTCTTCACTACATACACTTTATTCAACGCTCCCATTTTTTCACTCAGCTCCACGGAAATATCCCAGAAGCCGGTTTTATTGTCCACAGAGTATCCCGCAATAGTACCAATGGTAACTCCCTTAGGGAAAATAGCAGATTTACCATCTGTAACAACAGTATCACCTACTTTTAAGGCAACATATTTTGGAATATCTGCCAGGTGCATCACCCTTGAGTTATCTCCATTCCATGTTAAAGTACCAAAATACCCTGAGTTTTTAAGGGCTGCATTAATTCTGATCTTGTTAACACTTAACACCGATTGAACCAATGCATAACTATCTGTAGAATTGATTACAATTCCCGCAATACCTCTTGGTGCCATTACTCCCATTTGAGGAAAGACTCCGTCTCTGCGTCCGCGGTTGATTGTAAAATAGTTGTTTCTTCTGTTGATACTGTTGAAAACAATTTCACCATCAACAAAAGTATAGATCTGCCCTCCACCAATGGTATCGTGCACTCTTTTGAAAACAGGATTCTTTGACCCGTCTTTTCCGTAGAGTTCAGTCATAAGGGCTTTATTCTGAGCTACAAGATCTTCATTGATCTGTTTTAGCTTCAGATAAGAAACTCCTTCATCAATATATCCGGAAACCCATGAATTAAATGCAGCCGTTTGGCCCGCAATCCAGGATCTCTGCATGGCATTTCTTGAGAATATCAAAACCAGAGCAATAATTTGCAGGAATATAAAGAAGACGAAAAGAGTATTCTTCGAAAATAATCTCAGCAAAAATCCCATTCAGATATAAAGTCCTAAAAAGTTAAAATTATTTAATTAAGAAATTGAACTTATCCATATTCTTAAGCGCAATACCTGTTCCGCGAACTACAGCTCTCAACGGATCTTCAGCAACAAATACCGGAAGACCAGTTTTTTTGTGAATTCTGTCCGCAAGACCTCTTAATAACGCTCCTCCTCCTGCAAGATAAATACCTGTCTTGTAAATATCAGCAGCCAATTCTGGTGGTGTAAGAGATAATGTTTCCATTACGGCATCTTCAATTCTGATGATTGATTTATCTAATGCACGTGCAATCTCTTTGTATCCAACCATAATTTCTTTTGGCTTACCTGTAATAAGGTCTCTACCCTGTACCGGGATGTCTTCGATATCTACATCAAGATCTTCTACTGCAGAACCTACTTCAATTTTGATTCTTTCAGCTGTTCTTTCCCCGATATAAAGGTTATGGTGAGTTCTTAAGTAATAAGCAATGTCATTCGTAAATACGTCTCCGGCAATCTTCACAGATTTATCACATACGATACCTCCTAAAGCTACCACAGCAATTTCCGTAGTACCACCACCTATGTCGATAATCATGTTACCTTCAGGTTTTTGTACGTCAATCCCAACTCCTATTGCAGCAGCCATTGGCTCGTAGATCAATCTTACTTCTTTTGCGTTTACTTTCTGAGCAGAATCTCTTACCGCTCTTTTTTCAACTTCAGTAATACCAGAAGGGATACAGATTACAATTCGTAATGCCGGTTGAATGAATTTACCTTTGATTCCAGGAATTTTCTTGATAAATTCCTTGATCATGTGTTCAGAAGCATGGAAATCAGCAATAACCCCGTCTTTCAAAGGACGGATGGTCTTGATATCCTCGTGAGTTTTACCCTGCATATGCTTGGCTTGCTCTCCGACGGCAATCGGCTTACCCGATGAACGTTCAATTGCAACAATTGAAGGTTGATCTATAACAATTTTATTATTATGGATGATTAGGGTATTAGCAGTTCCAAGGTCTATCGCAATTTCTTGCGTAAACATATCAAATAAACTCATATTTTTCTTCTGATTTTAAGTTTACAAAGATATAAATTTAACAGTACTAAAGAAATTTCCCACCAACTTAATTTGGTTAAAATTTTATTAAAATTTATAATTCTTTATTAACTTTCAATTTAGACATTTACAGAGTTTGATTTCAACTAAAATTAATGGGATGTTAAAAGGATGGAAAAGCCAATTTTCGAATGGGCAGAAAGGCTAATCAAAACCGGGGAATATACAGGTAAAACAGATGCTATCTGACCAGATAAGCTATTTTATAATTTAACATTCCATGTTCTGTACCTTTTATAGTTTTTTACGATAATTATCATATACACTATCTGAGAGAGGTTAATTAAAAAAATCGTAAATTTGCGACTGCTTATGTTACAGTATTCCAACATTCATCGAACGTCAAACTTTGCCGTGCTTTCAATAAGCTACGAGAAAGCCGACGTAGAAACGAGAGGAAAGTTTGCATTCTTTGATGAGAATATCAAAAACTTTGTTTCCAGAGTCCATCAGGAAGACCTGGGTGATGCATTTGTGGTTTCCACGTGTAACAGGACCGAAATTTATACTACTTCTCCCAATTACCTTTTAGTGGCCGAAGAATACTGCAAAACAATTGGAGTACAACTTACTGATTTTCTTCAGTTTGCTAATATTCTTACCAAAGAGGAAGCTTTGATCCATCTTTTCAGAGTAGCAGCAGGTCTTGAAAGTCAGATTATCGGAGACTTTGAAATTATCGGGCAAATTAAAAAAGCATACAGCCGTTTCAAAAAAGAAAGACAAAATTCTAATCCTTATCTGGAAAGAGCGATCAATGCGGCTATTCAGATTTCGAAAAGAATAAAAAATGAAACCGGCATTTCCAATGGTGCAGCTTCTGTTTCTTATGCTGCGGTTCATTATATTTTAAACAGCCAGAAAAGAATAACTGAAAAAAACATTCTTCTTTTGGGTGTAGGTGAGATAGGACAGAATACCGTTGAAAATCTGGTAAAGCATGTCTATCAGCCAAAAATTAAAATTGCCAACAGAACTCAGGAGAAAGCTGAAAAGATTTCCCAGAAATATAATATTCCTCATGTTGATTATTCTGATTTTGACCAGGAATTAAAAAACACGGATATTCTTATTGTGGCAACAGGAGCCAAGCATCCTATTGTCAACCAGTCTCACTTCCCGAATGGAAAAGAAACATTGATCATTGATCTTTCTATTCCTCATAACGTTGAAAAGAATGTTACTGAAAATAAAAACGTAACCCTGATTGACGTAGATGAGCTTTCAAAACAAATTCAGGAGACGATTCAACAGCGTGAAAGAGAAATCCCGAAAGCTGAAAAAATCATTAAGGAACTGATGAAAGACTTTATTGAGTGGGAGAAAAAGAGAAAACTGGCACCTAATATTCATCATTTTAAAGCAGTTCTAAAGAATATGGAACGCAATGAAATGCATAACTTTTACAAAAAGAATAAATACATAAACATCACGGACATGGAACTTTCTGATAAAATGATCCAGAAAATCACCAACCGTTTTGCAAAATATATCATCGATAATCCTTTAAAAGCCGAAGAAATTAGTAAATTAATGCACGAAATATTAGTTGAACAACCAAACAACGAATTCAATGAAAAGCATTAGAATCGGAACGAGAAATTCCGCACTTGCACTTTGGCAGGCTAGAGAGGTTGCGAGGCACCTTCAGAACAACAATTATTTAACGGAAATTGTTCCTATCGTATCTTCTGGCGATAAGAACCTTAATCAGCCACTTTATTCTTTAGGAATTACCGGGGTTTTCACAAGAGACCTTGATATTGCCTTATTGAATGACGAAATTGATATTGCCGTACATTCTTTAAAAGATGTTCCTACTCAATTGCCTCAAAATATTGAGATGATCGCTTATCTCGAAAGAGATTATCCACAGGACATTCTGATCAGAAAAGAATCTTCAAGGAATAAAGAATTCCATGAGCTTAAACTTGCTACCAGCAGTTTGAGAAGAAGAGCTTTCTGGCTGAGAAATTATCCGGCTACTGATTTTTCGGATATCCGTGGAAATATTCAAACCAGACTTCAAAAACTTGAAGACGGAGATTTTGATGCCACCATTTTATCTTTGGCGGGAATCAAAAGAATGAAAATGGAAATCGATTATGAAATGCTTCCATTAATGATCTGTGCTCCATCACAAGGTGTAATCTCTGTAGCCGGACATACCGACAAACCGGAGATTAACGAAATTGTGCGCCAGATCAATCACCAACAGACTCAGATCTGTGTGGAAATTGAAAGAAATTTCCTGAGTACTTTAGAGGGCGGCTGTACTGCACCTATCGGGGCTTTTGCAGAAATCATAGGCGATCAGATCCGCTTCAAGGCAGCACTTTGCTCTCTGGACGGGAAAAACTGCATTGCTGTAGATGAAAACTTTGTGTATACTCCAACCGAAAATTTTGGAGAAAAGTTTGCAAAAGTTGTTCTTGAGAACGGAGGGAAAGAATTAATGGCAGAAATCAAAAGCCAGATCTGATATTCAGATTTTCAATTCTCTTAACCATTTACCGTTACTTTTCATCTTCTTAATTTTACAGACATGAAAATCTTATTTACCAAAAATATAGACCCATCTATTATTTCCAAAGAATTAGGAGAAGATATTGGGGTTGACTGTGTTGAGGTGATTAAGACCAAACCTATCATGATCAGTCCTTTTGAGCTGAAAAACTATTCTCTGATTTTCACCAGTGTCAATGGAGTTGCTTCTTTTTTTAAAAACAGATTCAAACCCAATGAGGATTTTACTGCAAAAAATTATAACAAAATTTATTGCGTAGGAGAAAAGACCAAAAGAGAGATGAGGAAACATGGTTTTGGAACATTTAAGGTGCTGAAAAATGCTGAAACGCTTTCCAGATTCATTATTGGAAAATGTCAGCACGAGCAGTTCCTGCACTTCTGTGGCAATCTTGCCATTAACGTTCTGGATAAAGATCTTCCTTTACAAAACATTAAGTACAAAAAAGTTACAATTTACAATACTGAAGAAATCAATCCTGTAATAACTGAAAAATATCATGCCGCAGTATTTTTTAGTCCGAGCGGAGTTCGTAGTTTTGCAAGGCGAAATTCTCTGGAAGGCATGAAGCTTTTTTCTATTGGCGAAACCACTTCCGGTGAGCTGAGAAATTATACGCAGAAAGAAATTTTTACTTCTGAAGAAAATACGCTGACATCGATATTTGCATTGATCAGAAAAGAAATCAGAAGTAGAATTTAGAATATCTGTTACCGAAACTGCCGGTAATATTAGTTACAATAGATTATGATAAAAAACGACCTATATTTAAAAGCACTTCGCGGAGAAACCGTTGAAAGACCTCCTGTCTGGATGATGAGGCAGGCTGGAAGATATCTGCCGGAATTCATTGCTTTAAGAGATCAATATGATTTCTTTACAAGATGTCAGACTCCTGAACTTGCTGCTGAGATTACTCTACAGCCTATCCGCAGATTTCCTTTGGATGCCGCGATTCTGTTTTCTGATATCCTGGTAGTTCCGCAGGCAATGGGAATTGATTTCAAAATGAAAGAATCCGTTGGGCCATGGCTGGATACTCCTATCAGAACAATGGAACAGGTTCAGAATATTGAAACTCCGGATGTGAACGATACTTTAGGCTACGTTTTTGATGCTATTGAACTTACTCTTCAGAAACTGGATAATGAGATTCCATTGATCGGTTTTGCAGGTTCTCCATGGACCATTCTTTGTTACTGTGTAGAAGGAAAAGGAAGCAAAGCTTTTGATATTGCAAAGTCGTTCTGTTTCCAACAGCCTGAGGCAGCTCATTTATTATTGCAAAAAATCACTGATACTACGATTGCCTATTTAAAGAGAAAAGTAGAAAAAGGAGTTTCTGCAGTACAGGTTTTTGATTCATGGGGAGGAATGCTTTCTCCTACCGATTATCAGGAATTCTCATGGCAGTATATCAATCAGATTGTGGAAGCATTAAGTCCGCTTACCCATGTAGTGGTATTTGGAAAAGGATGTTGGTTCGCACTGGAAGACATGACGATGTCTAAAGCTTCTGCTCTTGGGGTAGACTGGACTATTAAGCCGGAATTCGCAAGAACGCTGACCAATCATACGATGACGCTGCAGGGGAATTTTGATCCGGCAAGACTTCATTCAACTCCTGAAACCATTAAGAAAATGGTGAATGAAATGATCAACCGTTTCGGAAAAGACAGATACATTGCTAATTTAGGCCACGGAATTCTACCGAATGTTCCTGTTGAAAATGCTGAAGCATTCATCAGAGCAGTAGTTGACTGGAAGCCAAATTTATAAAGGTTACTCTTTAAAAATATATAAAACCCCTATAGTTATTCTATAAGGGTTTTTTGTTAAAAGTATTTTCAATAGTTATTCCTTAATAATTTTCTTCTTAACCATTTTTCCATCATGGTTAGTGATCATTATTATATAGACTCCTTTTGGCAGATCTGATAAATCATAGGAATCCAATCCTTTACTCAATACTTTCACCAGCTTCCCCGACTGATCAATGACAGATACCTTTTCAACTTTAATTCCTGAGCTTTGTTTAATATAAAGGCTTCTTTTGACGGGATTTGGATATACGTTCATAAGGTCAGTATGTGAAACCTCTGAAGTTGCCAAAACACCACTCGTAATCTTTACATCATCTACTACTACGCCATAAGAATAATCACCGGCATCATCATAAACAAATCTTAATTTAAAAGCCGGGTTCACATAGGGTGTCAGGTCTATATTTGTAGCAGCATCATAGCTCGTTACTACATATGAGAATGTATTAAAATCTAGATCCCATACCCCTGCTTCGCCTGAAAAGGTAAAAACCTGAATCCAGGAAGTTCCATTGAAAGCTTCAACTTTTAAAGTAGAATCCAGATTATCAATCATATTGGCATAATTAAACGACAGCTTTGGATTTACCACTCCGGTCAGGTTAATTACAGGAGAAATCAATCTGGCATTTGTATTAACCCCGGTTGGCCCCGCATCATCATCATCAAAAAAAGCTGCCCCATCTGGAAAGCCTGCGAAACCATTCTGTGCACCCACATTCCAGTTAAAAGCGTTATCTGGATTCTCTACCGTCCACCCCGTCGGCAAAGTATTACCATTGAAGTTTTCAGAAAAAACTTGTGCGTCACATAGACCACAAATAGATAATAATAGAATAAATAGTTTTTTCATAATAAAGGATTTGATGTTTATATAAAATTAGCGAAATATTTCTCACAAAACATCAATAATGATACACAAAATCAACACATTACATGCATTTTTAAAATAAATAAGAATTTTTATCACAATTTTATTCCTTTATGTTTACACTTTAAATCACATCAAATGAAAAAGCTAAACAAAGAAAAAATGAAAAGCATGATGGCAGGAGGAGAAATCTGCCTTGAGTGTGCTATTGGATACTATCAGGTCATTATTGATGGCCGATGTTATTGTGTACCCATGGATTAATAAAAAAAGCAGCCCAAGGCTGCTTTTAATTTATAGTTGAAATGTAGTACTAATTAGCTCAACATTCTCTGTGCTTTTTTAACCCCTTCCACCAAAACATCAATTTCTTCGAAGGTATTATAGACAGCAAAACTTGCTCTCACTGTTCCGGCAATATTAAAGAAGTTCATAATAGGCTGCGTACAATGGTGCCCTGTTCTTACAGCAATTCCCATTTTATCAAGGATCATCCCGACATCGGAAGCAATCCCTATTCCTTCCAGATTAAAGGATACAACTCCGGTTCTCTTTGCTTTTTCACCATAGATCTTAATGCCATCTATTTCCAGAAGCTGTCTTTGTGCGTATTCCAATAGGGCATTTTCATGATTCTGAATATTGGTGTGACCTATTTTATTCATGAAATCAACGGCAGCACCTAAAGCAATATTCCCACCTACATTGGGCGTTCCTGCTTCATATTTGAACGGAAGACCTGCATAAGTAGTACCATCGAAAGAACATGTTGCAATCATCTCTCCTCCTCCGTGAAACGGCGGCAAAGCTTCTAATATTTCTTGTTTACCATATAAAATACCTGTTCCCATCGGAGCATACATTTTATGACCTGAGAATACGAAGAAATCACAATCCAGCTTCTGAACATCAATATTGAAATGCGGAGCAGACTGAGCTCCGTCAATAACAACATAAGCATCCGTATTTTTTCTTGTTTTGGCAATAATCTCTTCAATAGGATTAACAATACCCAATGCATTGGAAACCTGATTTACAGAGACAACCTTCGTTTTTTCACTCAGAAACTGATCAAAATGATCCATCTGAAGGATTCCGTTTTCATCAATCGGAATTACACGAAGTTTTGCTCCGGTTCTTTCACAAAGCATCTGCCAGGGAACAATATTAGAATGGTGCTCCAGATATGAAATAATGATTTCATCATCCTTTTGGAGTTTTTGTGTCAAAATATAAGCGATGAGGTTTAACCCTTCTGTCGTACCTTTTGTAAAAATTACTTCAAAGTCATGTTCAGCATTGATGAATTTCTGGATCTTTCTTCTTGAAAGCTCCATTTCTTCTGTTGCCAGCTGGCTCAGCGTATGAATTCCTCTGTGAACATTGGCATTAAGTTCTGTATAATATGCGTGACAGACTTCCAAAACTGAATTTGGCTTTTGGGATGTAGCTGCATTATCCAGATAAACCAGGGGTTTACCATTCACTTCTCTGTCCAATATAGAAAACTGGCTTCTTATTTCCTGAATGTCAAACATTTATTTATTTTTTAAATTAAAACGTTCTTATTTAGAACTCTTCAAATTTACGGCTTTTTTTTCGAAAGGAAGCATGAGGTTGGCTACTGATCATTGTCAGGTGATAGAAATATTCGATAGTTTAAAGTGAAGAAAGACAATAAAGCAAGCAGACAAAATTGGAAACAACCTATTACGTTGTATAGTTCATGCTGTGAAGAGCGGTGATCAAATAAAAAACCCGCCAAAACTGACGGGTTTTTATATGGTTTAAATAAGCAATTCTTATTCTGCTGCAGTTTCAGCTGCTGCTTCAGGAGCTGCACCTTCTTCAGTTGCAACTTCTTCTTCATCCTCATCATCCTGCATTGCTGCACCACCTTTCATTGCATTTCTAGACATCTTAACAGCAACTACTACTGCGTTGTCAGGGTGCATGAAAGAATATCCTTCTGTTTTGATACCACCGATGTAAAGTTTGTTACCAATTCTTAATGGAGTAACATCTACAACGATTTCGTCAGGTAGGTTAGCAGGAATAGCTTTTACTTTTAGTTTTCTGAAAGACTGACGTAAAACCCCACCAGCTACAACACCTTTTGAACGTCCAGTAATTCTTACAGGAACTTCCATGATAACTGGCTTATCGTCAGATAACTGATAGAAGTCAATGTGAAGAATTTTGTCAGTAATTGGGTGAAACTGAATATCCTGAAGAACAGCTGGAATTGTTTTTCCGTCAACTTCAATAGATACCGTGTGTGCTTCAGGAGTGTATACTAATCCTTTGAAAGCTCTCTCTTCAGCAGAGAAGTTCAAAGGTGCTTCACCTCCATAAACAACACAAGGAACTAATTCAGCATCACGTAAAGCTTTTGTAGACTTTTTGCCCACGCTTTCTCTTTTTGTACCTTGAATTGTAATAGATTTCATTTATAAAAAATTTAAAAAATTGTTCTAATTTTAATTTGCAACTTACTTAAAATCAATTAAATAACAAACTTGCTGCTAATTGATTTGTGCTCATGAACCATTGTCATAACGTCAGCAAATAATGGGGCGCAAGATAGCACTTTTATTTTAGATGACAAATTATTTTTAACAGGAATTGAGTCAGTTACAATAACTTCCAAGAGTTTTGAGTTCTCAATATTCTCGTAAGCCTTACCTGAAAGCACTCCGTGAGTTGCCATAGCTCTTACTGTTTTTGCTCCTTTTTCAATTAAGATATCTGCAGCTTTACAAAGTGTACCTGCAGTATCAATCATATCATCAATAAGGATAACATTCTTACCTGTTACATCTCCGATAAGGAACATTTCTTCCACAACATTTGCCTTTTTTCTTTCCTTATAAGCAATTACTACTTCTGCACCTAAGTGGCCGGCATAGTTTTTAGCTCTTTTTGCGCCTCCCATATCCGGAGAAGCAATGGTTAGATTATCAAGATTTAAAGATCTGATATAATCCACAAAAATAGAAGAAGCATACAGATGATCTACCGGAATTTCGAAGAATCCCTGAATCTGGTCTGCGTGAAGATCCATAGTCATTACTCTTGTTGCTCCTGCTGCTGTAAGAAGGTTAGCAACTAGTTTAGCACCGATCGGTGCTCTTGGTTTGTCTTTTCTGTCCTGTCTGGCAAGTCCGAAGTAAGGAATTACTACGGTAATGCTCTTTGCAGAAGCTCTTTTTGCTGCATCAATCATTAGAAGAAGCTCCAAAAGATTGTCTGCAGGAGGGAATGTAGATCCAATCAGGAAAACTCTTCCTCCTCTTACAGATTCGTCCAAAACAGGCTCAAATTCCCCGTCGCTGAACTCCTGAAAGTTGATTTTTCCTAATTCTTTCCCATAATTCTGGGCAATTTTCTCTGCCAAGTCCCTGCTGGTTCTTGTACAAAATAGATAACTTAACTGATCGGCCATTTTTACTTTTTAAAAGATTTTGCAAATTTAAAAAAAAACCACAAGATTTACTCTTGTGGTTTCTAAGTTTTTATTTTATCAATTATTAAGGGAATTTAACTCCTGAATATTTGTTCGGGTCTACCTGTGGAAGTGTAGACTTATATTTAGCATTGATAGACTTGATAAATTCATTAGCAACAATACCGTATCCACGTCCTGTAAGGTGAACTCCATCTAAAGAGAAAGCTCCGCCTGTAACAAATTTCGCAGAATATTTTACACCATCAAATATAATTCCTGACTGAGCATTCAGTTCAACCATCTTAGTGTTGGCATCTACAAATGCAAGTCCATAGGAATCAGCAAGTGATTTTATAGATGCATTATATGCATTTGTTGCTGTTTTCACATAGCCGGCTTCTGTTTTTGTTAATACATGTTGGTTTTGTAATGGATAAGAAATTCCATAAATATTTACCGGAGCAGGAACTCCAGCCGCTGTACTTCCAATCACAGAGCTGGTAGTAAGCAAGATATAATCATCTGCCGTTGCCTGTCTTGCCTGACCAAAGATTTGTCCAAAAGCTGCAGCTGTTGGCGCACCCAAAGCAGGAGTTAAAGCCGCTGTAAGCTGAACAGATAAATCTGTCAGAGCGACATCTTTAATCAAAACAGGATTCGGACCTGTAGCGGAAAGTAAATTGATTCTATCCCCAGCTCCAAAAGCAGTAAGTGCCTGCTTCAAAGGTCCGTATAAACTCGTATTAAGCGTTGTCAGATTTGAACCTAAAAGAGCAGGTGTCAAAGGGTTATAAGGCACTGTAGTAAAGAAAGGCACTGAAGTAACAGAAGGGATATTAGCAATAACACCTTTTGTTGTTCCTACACTTTTAAGACCGTCTAAAACCGCTTTAATAGATCCGGCAACAAGTGCAGGGTCAGAGATATCATTTGATTTATAAGTTGTAGGATTTGTATTTCCCGTCTGAACTGTTGCAACCGAATAGGTTGTCACTCCTCCTACAGTCTGCGAGTTTGTTCCTCCATTGGTAGCATAGGACAACACATCATTATTTCCTATCCAAAGAGAGAAAAACGTAGCCTTCTGAGCCATAGCATCAGCAAGTACACTGGTTGTTGCAGAAGAAGCAAATCTTACAAAATAAGGATTAGCCGTTCCGGTCAGAAGACCTGCCTGACTACCATATCCGGGAGCCACTAAGTGGAATGACTTCGCCCCAGGAACCCCCATGTTATTATAAGTACCTCCGCCAGATAACACATCTAATGGAGCTGCTGCACCACTTGGTACAGGAGCTAAAGATCCGTTAACTACCTGAAGAGTTAATTTTCCAGGAAACCCGGGAAGATTATTGAATCCACCTATATCATTAGGCATCAACGGTTGTTTAAAGTCTCCTCCGCCTGCAAGTTTCATCTGTGCAGCAATCATACTTGGATAAGATTCATTTTGACCGCTGCTGTACAGTGCACCATCACGATATCCTGAAGTAAGGGAGTTTCCTAACGATATATATTTTGAAAAGTCTGCGTCTCCTTTTGTTACCGGGATATCTTTCACATCCGTATCGAAATCCGTATTACAGCTTACTGTAAAAAGAAGTGCAGAAACTGCAATTGTCGATATTATAATTTTTTTCATAGTCTTCTAAAATTAAAATGGATTATAAGAGAAACCTAGACCCAGGTAGAAAGCTGTTGCTTTAGACTGTCCGTTAAGCCCTATATTAGCATTATTTACCTTTCTGTACTGAGGCATTGCATATCCTCCTGCAATATCAATTCCGAACTGCTTCAGCTTGAAGCCTACCCCACCTGTAACCACATAGGTATCATATGAAGGTGTTTCCGGGATAAAGTTATCTGTAGTATAAGGTGCTTCATCATAATAAGCTCCCAAACGTCCATAAATCATGTTTGTAAACGCATACTGAGTTCCCAGTCTGAAAGTTTTGGAGTTTTTGAAGTTCTTAGGATTTGTAAGAATTGTCGGATCTGAAGGATTGTTTCCAATAGGTGCATTGTCGAAATCCAATGTAAGTTTGCTGTATCTTTCCCATCCATGATAGTTAAAGTCTGCAGAAACCTGCCATTTCGGTGTTACCTTATAGGTTAAACCAATAGTATATTCTTCAACCAATGGTAATGTTGCTGAGAAACCATCTTGTCCTGCAGCATTCAGTTTTAGCTGATTATAAACAGATTGTGAAGGGAACTGGAAGGTAGCTGTTCCTGATTTAGCTTTCATATCGATTGCAGAACGGTAAGCAATACTCACATCTAATTTCGGATCAGGTCTGAAGTAGAAACCGAATCCATAACCGTGACCGCTTGCGTTATTATCATTAATGTTAACCTTTCCGTCAAATTGAGTCACTGCTTTGTCCCAATCTACTTTTCCTCGTGCATAGATATAGCTGGCACCGAAAGAAACCCATGGCGCCAATTTTACAGAGACCATTGGCTGGAAATAGAAACTTTTCAGCTCCATTTTCTGCACCAATTCTTTACCTTCCCAGTTATCAGGCCATTTGATTGTACTTCCAAAAGGCGTTGAAAAACTGAATCCTACGGTAAGTTTCTCTATGGGTCTATAAGTAATTGCTGCATATATAGGTGTTCCTATAGGGTTATCTGTTTCTGCACTTTGTAAAGTATTGAAGTTTTGAAACGTAACTTTATTACTTGCACCAAACCCTCCAGCCACTACACTCAGTTTGGAAGGGATAAATGACATACCCGCCGGGTTAAAGAATGTCACACTCGCGTCTTCGGCATGAGCACTAGTATGCGCCATTGCCAATTGTTTTACCCCCTGCAGGGAAACTCTGAAGCCTCCTGCATAAGATAGAACTCCCGCCAATAAAGCAGTTGATACTAATATTTTTTTCATAGACTATTATTATATATATAAGCCAAATATAAAATTATTTTGAATACGTCTGTTAATATTTCCTAATATTTTAAACAATATTCTAAAAGAAAACTATGTTTAAAATAACAACTTAAAGAAAATAAAGCACAAAATCATCATTATTAACCATTTAAAACAGGTAAAAAACCAAGTTACATTCATTGTTTAATTTTAAACGATCGTTTAAAATTAAATGGTTATGCAATAAAAAACACCCTAAGAAAAGTAAAAAGATAATAAATGTTAAATTAAACAGCACAGAACAAAATATAAAATTAAAAATCAACACTTATATTTCCGTACAACACCTCCAACCACGCATCCAGCCATCATTTCTCTTTAAAATCTGGAAATGTTTTATGTCGAATTCAGCTTATTTGAGTATTTTAGAATCGCATAAAGATAAAAATACATAAATTTGCAGATTATAAATAATAGAAAATATGAGTTGTGGATGTAAAACATCCGGCGATTCTGCACATTCTTGCGGCCCTAAAAAAACCGCAAATGGCTGTGAAAATGTAAATACCTGCGGGAATAGTTATAAATTAAGTGTTTTTGACTGGCTTTCTAACATCAACAATCCGGCACCAAACAGGTGTGATTTTGTAGAAGTTAGATTTAAAAATGACAGAAAATCGTTTTATAAGAATGTAAATAATATTCCTTTACATATAGGTAGCGTAATTACAGTAGAATCAAGTCCGGGGCACGATGTAGGCGTAGTAAGCCTTACGGGAGAATTAGTAAAGATTCAGATGAAAAAGAAAAAATTTTCGGAAGAATCGGCACTTAAAATATACAGACAGGCCAACCAAAAAGATCTTGAGGTATGGCAGGAAGCAAGGAAAAAAGAAGACGGCGTAAAACTTGAAGCAAGAAAAATTGCACAAAGATTAGGCCTTGAAATGAAAGTTACCGATGTGGAATATCAGGGTGACTCTTCAAAAATAACCTTTTATTATACTGCTGATAACAGAATAGATTTCAGACAGCTGATCAAAGATTACGCCGGAGCATTCCGTACCAAGATCGATATGAAACAAATCGGTTTCAGACAGGAAGCCGCCAAAGTGGGTGGAATCGGGTCTTGCGGACGTGAGCTTTGCTGTTCTACATGGCTTACAGATTTCAGATCTGTAAACACCAATGTTGCAAGATATCAACAGCTGAGTATCAATCCTCAGAAACTGGCAGGACAGTGCGGTAAGCTGAAATGCTGCCTTAACTATGAGCTTGACAGCTACCTGGATGCATTAAGCAACTTCCCTTCATCTTCAACGACTCTGGAAACAGAGAAAGGAAAAGCATTCTGTATTAAAATTGACGTTTTCAAAAAGAAAATGTGGTTTGCCTATGTGGACAGTTCAATTGCATGGTATGATTTCGATATTGATCTTGTTAAAAAGCTGATTTCAAAAAACAAAAGAGGAGAAAAAACACTTCCTCTTGAAGATCTGAAACAACCTGAACCCTCTACCCACACTATTGATCTGATCCAGGAAAACAATGTGGATCGTTTTGAGAAGAAAAACAGAGGAAACAGAAATAGAAATAACCAAAATAAGCAGAATAACAACCAACAGGGTCCACAAGGACAAGGACAGGGACAGGGACAGGGACAAAAAAGAAACAGACCGGAAAGACAAGAAAGACCGGAAAGATCTGAAAAAACCGAAAACCCGAACCCACAGTCTGTAAATCAGCCTAAACCTCAAAAACAGCACCCACAGCAAAAAGCACCTGTGGAAAAAGCTGTGAATAATTCTGACGCTGATAAAAAACCACAGAGCAACCCAAACAAGAAGAAATTCAAAAAGAAATATCCTCCAAAAAAAGATAATAATGCATAAAATTTTAGGATTACTGTCACTTATCCTTTTCTTTAGCTGTAACTCTTCCTCAGGAGGAGACATCATCATGAATTCCGTTGATAACAAATGGAATAAGAAAAGTGAGCAAAAATTTAATCTTGAAATTTCAGATCCGCAGAATCCTAAAAATATTATATTTGTTGTAAGAAATAACAACAATTATCCTTACAGCAATATAAGGTTTATAGTGAATTTCACCAATCTCCAAAACAAAAAAAAGGAAACTGACACCTTGAATTATGTACTGGCAAAACCGAACGGAGAATGGCTTGGTACAGGGTTTGGTGATACGAAGGAAACTTTGTTTCAGTATAAAGTAAATTACCAGTTCCCAGGGAAAGGAAAATATGAAATCGGTCTTACCCAGGCGATGAGAAATGACAACCTTCCGGGAATTGAGGATATTGGGGTAAAAATAGAAACGGCTAAACCGTAACCATAAATGGAAGAAAACAAAAAAAATGCAGGAAATAAGGGGAAAACATTTCCTCTGCCTCCCAAGAAAAAGAAAGATACCTCCTGGAGAAAATGGGTTTCATTTATCTGGATCGGACTCATTGCAGTGGTTCTGGGAATTTCAGGACTTTTCTTTTCGGTTTCTCAAGGATTCCTTGGGGAAATGCCTGATGTAAAAGAACTTGAAAATCCGGATATCTTTGTTGCTTCTGAGATCATATCTTCAGACGGAGTTACTCTGGGTAAATTTGAAAAAGAAAAAACCCAGCCAATCGTTTATAAGGATCTTCCTCCTTATCTTATTTATGCCCTACAGGCTAAAGAAGATGAGCGTTTTAAAGAACACTCGGGAATCGATTTATATTCCGTTGCCAGAGCCGTAGCATACGGTGGTGGACGTGGTGGAGGTTCTACCATTACCCAGCAGCTTGCCAAACTTCTTTTCACAGGAAACGCTTCTCAGAATAAAGTTCAGAGAGCATTCCAGAAGCTGAAAGAATGGGTAGTAGCCGTGAGCCTTGAGAAAAGATATACCAAAGAAGAGATTATTACTCTTTACTTCAATAAATTCGATTTCCTTTTCAATGCTAATGGTATTGAAATGGCTTCCAGAGTTTACTTTAACAAGAAGACTTCTGAGCTTACACTACCTGAAGCTGCAACATTTGTAGCAATGCTTGAAAATCCAAGAAAAAACAATCCTTACAGATATCCTGAAAAGGCTAAAGAAAGAAGGAATGTGGTATTGGATCAAATGCAGAAAACCGGATATATTGATGCTGCAACCTATGAAAAAGCAGCTGCTACTCCGATTGAAGTAGACTTCCACCCTATCAAAAGTATAACAGATGGATATTCTGCTTATTACAAGTTCTATCTGAGAAAAGAGATTGATAAATATCTTGATGCTCATGAAAAAGAAACCGGTAAAAAACTTAACCTTTACAAGGACGGTTTAAAAATATATGTTACTCTTGATTCTAAAATGCAGAAATATGCTGAAGAGTCAATCAAAGAACACTTAACAGATCTTCAGAAGAGATTTGATGCAGAACAGAGAGGAAGAAAGAACAGACCTTTCTACTATCTTAATGATAAACAGATCAAAGATGTAATGGTTCAGGCCATGAAAAGAACCGGCCGTTACAAATTGCTGAAAGCTGACGGAATGCCTGAAGATTCCATCATGATGGAGTTCAAGAAACCTATCAAAACTTCACGATTCACATGGGCCGGAGAAGAAGAGGTTGAAATGTCTCCATGGGACTCAATCAGATACCACAAACAAATTGCACAGGCAGGTTTGATGTCTATGGTTCCGGGAACCGGAGAAATTAAAGCCTGGGTAGGAGGTATTGACTGGCAGCACTTCCAGTATGACCACATCAAGCAAGGTAAGAGACAGGTAGGATCTACCTTCAAACCTTTCGTATATGCTACGGCTATTATGAAACTGGGAATGACTCCTTGTTCAGCCGTTTCTAACGGAACTTATGATCATAACGGATGGCACGTACCGGGAAGAGGTGGAATGCTTACATTGAAAGATGCATTGGCACACTCTCAAAACCCTGTTGCTGCAAGACTAATTGAAATGACAGGAGTAGACGCTGTAATCCAGACGGCAAGAGATCTGGGAGTTACAGAAGATATTCCAAGAAACAATACCATCGCCTTAGGTTCATCAGACATTACGATTTACGAAATGCTTGGTGCTTACAGTACTTTTGCCAACTATGGTAACTATAACAAACCAGAAATGATCTGGAGAATTGAAGATGCCAACGGTAGAGTTATCAAAGAAGTAAACGTAGAGCCGAAAGAAGTAATGAACCCAATGTATGCGTACACCATGATTGAACTCATGAAAGGTGTTGCACAATACGGAACCGCTTCCGGAGAGCTGGGAAGAAGAGGGATCTCAAAAGCGGTAGAAATTGCTGCTAAAACAGGAACAACTCAGAACAACTCAGATGGATGGTTTATGGGAATTACTCCAAAACTGGCAACAGGAGCATGGGTTGGATGGGAAGACAGAGCCACCCACTTCTTTGGAACAGGTGAAGGTCAGGGTGCGAGAATGGCATTACCGATCTGGGCCATTTTCATGAAGAAAGTTTGGGCGGATAAGAGCTTAGGAGTTACTCCGGATGATAAGTTTATTAAACCTTCAGACTGGAAAGACGGATGTTCAAACCTTAAAGGATTAAGTGGAGGATATGGCGATGATGGAAGTCTTCAGACCATTGACGAAATCAAAAACCCAAGACCAGCAGATCCAACTCCTAAAAAACCAACAGAAAAGAAAGAGGACAACATCAATGAAAACCTTCATTCCAATGATGAAGTAGATTTCAATAAATAAATTCTCTTTTAGTAATACACAAGACCTTTCAATTATTTGGAAGGTCTTTTCTTTTATAATTAATACCTTTGAAGGATGAATATCGAACGTATCAGACAGCCATTTATTGAAACTTTTCCCGGTGATTTTTCAAACAATCCCATGCAGAGAAACACTCCAAAGGTTTTATTTGCTACCATTAAACCTGCCGGCTTTGATAAACCGGAATTGATTGCTTTTAATGAAACCTTATCAAAGGAAATAGGTCTGGGGACATATGAAGATAAAGATCTGAGCTTTCTGGTTGGAAATAACCTTCCGGAAAACGTTCGAACCTATTCTACAGCGTATGCGGGACATCAGTTCGGAAACTGGGCTGGACAGCTTGGAGATGGAAGAGCCATCCTTGCAGGTGAAATTACCAATGAGGCAGGAAAAAAAACCGAGATCCAATGGAAAGGAGCCGGCGCTACCCCATACTCCAGACATGCCGATGGAAGAGCCGTACTAAGGTCTTCTGTACGCGAATACCTGATGAGTGAAGCCATGTATCACTTAGGCGTTCCCACAACAAGAGCGCTTAGTCTGGCTTTTACAGGTGAAGATGTAATGCGGGACATCATGTACAATGGAAATCCAAAACTGGAAAAAGGGGCTGTGGTTATCAGAACTGCTGAAAGCTTTTTACGTTTCGGACATTTTGAACTTATGTCTGCCCAAAGAGAATACAACAATCTTCAGGATCTTGCCGACTTTACCATTGAAAACTATTACCCCGAAATTACAGCCACTGACAATAAGAAATACAAAGACTTCTTTGAAAATATATGTACCCGAACTGCTAACCTAATGGTTGAATGGTTCAGAGTGGGATTCGTGCATGGAGTTATGAATACAGATAATATGTCAGTTCTGGGATTAACCATTGATTACGGTCCCTATTCAATGATGGACGAATATGATTTGAATTTCACCCCCAACACCACAGACCTTCCGGGAAGAAGATATGCATTCGGAAAACAGGGACAAATTGCCCAATGGAATCTCTGGCAGCTTGCCAATGCCCTTCACCCATTAATCAAAGATGAAAAGTTTTTAGAAGATACTTTAAATAATTTCGGAACTTATTTTTGGGAAGCTCATGATCAAATGCTTTGTAAAAAATTTGGTTTTGATCAGCTTCTAAAAGAGGATGAAGAATTTTTCACCAACTGGCAGGGTCTTATGCAGGAACTTCAGCTGGATTACACCCTGTTTTTCAATCAACTGAAAAAAATAACCCAAAACGCAAATATATCGGAACTTTTTAAAGACACCTCTTATAGTATTCTGAATGAAGAGAAGCTGGAAAAACTTAATAGTTTCATCAAAAGTTATGAAGCAAGAAAAGCGTTAAACTCCATTTCGGAAGAAGACTCTTTAGCCATGATGGAAAAATCCAACCCAATATTTATACTCCGAAATTATCTTCTCTATGAATGTATTGAAGAGATCAGCAATGGCAGAAAAGAGATGCTTGAGAAGTTAATCAAAGCCCTTGAAAATCCGTATGAGGAAATATACCCGGAGTTCTCTGTCAAAAGACCGTCAGGATACGATGATACAGCCGGATGTTCCACACTCTCATGCAGTTCGTAACTGACAAATATTCATAAAAAATTAAAAAACATGTAATTATTTTCATTTTTTTATTACATTTACTAACAACTTTAAACGTAAACCAAATGAAAACAAAATTACTATTCATTTTCCTAATCTCTTTTGTATTTGGGAAAGCACAGATTCTCACAGAGACTTTTCAGGGTACGACATTTCCTCCAACAGGATGGACAACCGGAACAAATGTAGCTTCAAGACCTTGGGGATTCACTACCACAATCTTCAATGCAACCGGGCAGGCAACATTTAATATCAATGGAGGAAAATCAGCCGCTATAGGATGGATTGCCCAGGCACAGGACGCTCATTTAACAAGCCCTTCTTTCAGTTTAGTAGGAACAACAAGTCCGGTACTAAAATTCAATGCGAAAATTGGATACGAATACATGGTTGATCCAAATCCAAACGGAGATTTAAAAGTAGAAGTCTCTACAGATGGAGGAACTACCTGGAATCAGGTATGGGTTGAAGAAAACTACGGATTATATACTGATTATGAAACATTGGCAATTACTGTGAGCTTAGCATCCTATGCGGGGCAGGCGAATGTTAAATTCAGATTCCGTTATGTAGCAAATGATGCAGACAGCCTTTCAATAGATGATGTACAGGTTTTGGCAAGTGCCACGTTAGCGACTCAGGAAACCAATGCTAAAGTAAAAGAGATCACAAACATCTATCCAAACCCTACAAAAGGAGAGATCAATATCAAAACTGACAAAAAGATCAAATCTGCCACTGTAATTGATGCAAGCGGAAAATCTCTGCTCAGCAATACTTCAGAAAGATTGGATATTTCTTCACTTCCAAAAGGAATCTACCTCATTAAGGTGGACTTCTCAGACGGAACTTCAAAAACCGAGAAAGTAATCAAACAATAACAACGTTTATACAAACTTTTACAACCACCAATTTTGGTGGTTTTTTTATTTTACTTTTGCAAAAAATCTGACACGTGTCTTATATCAAAACAAAAATCACCCATTTTTTTAAACTGGTTTTTCCATCCACCTATACCGAACTGGCAGTATTCCTGTTTTTCATTGTCTGCTATGGAATTCTGGGATCTTATATTGCTCTTCATTACAGAATTATTTTTGATAACAGAATTCCATGGGATGCCTATTTCAGTTTTGACAACAGATCTATCCTTATGACAGGTGGCAGTTTTGAAAGACATCCCCTATCCTACTATTTTTTTAACTGGATACGAGAATTTTCATTATTTATTTCAGGAGGAAAAATGGACGCCAACTTCAGGCTCACCCTGGCGTGGCTCAGCAATATTATCATTACATTAAATATCGTTCAGATTTTCAAATACCTGAAGAATATCATTCAGCTTCCATTATGGTTAAGCCTTTTAATCATCATGTTTTTTGGCACTTTTTCAACCAATATCATCCTGTCTTTCACCCCGGAAAACTTTACTTACACTTTATTTTTGCTCTCATTATACAACTACTATGCAGCAATAAAACTGAGAAAAGAAGAAAAAATACCCGCAACAGCCTTATCACTGGCAGGGATTACTATTGGAGGACTTACCATTACCAACTTTGTCAAAGTTTTTATTCCCCTTATCTTCGAAAAAGACCTTTTCAGAAGCTGGAAAAAATTCGGGAATGCTGCCATTAGAGTGGCTGTGGCTATTATCTGTTTTGTACTCCTTTATCTGAACCGGATTGATTTTAACTATCAGAACATTTTTTCAAAGACCAATCAGCAGTATGAAAAGTTCTCAAATGTAAATTCGATGCCAACGTGGGATATGATTTTATCATTCTTCTTTGGAGGTAATATCCTTTTCCCGGGATTCATTATGTCTGACAAGCATAATATGAAAGGATTTAATTTCAAAGGACTGTATATGGATCTTTATTCATCACCCCTTCCATACTTTTTCATAGCCACATTGCTAATCCTGATAAGTTGGAGTTATATTAAAAATTTTAAAAACAAATGGGTTCAGGTAATCGCTATTTCGTTTTTGGCAGACATTGCAATCCATTGTGTGATGAGGTTTGGACTTCACACTTCCTATATCTATGGAGGACATTTTGTTTTTGCCTATCCTTTGCTTTTAGGATGGCTCTTTTTTGCTTACAGATCATCACCGAAAATCATGTCATTTCTCACCGCAACCGTTCTTATATTATTTGTCTATCTGCTGGCCAATAATATCTTTAGAATGACAGAATTCTTTTGGTTTATGGAAAATTATTATCAATAAAAAAAGCTGAGAAATACTCTCAGCTTTTCGCTTTTTATGTTGAAATAAATTTTTCCTATTTCGCCTCGGCACAGAAAATTCTATACTGTACTGCTACTGCAGATTTAAAGTATTCTCTGATTTTAGAAAGGTCGCTGGCAGCACTTTGTTTTGTGAAATAACTTCCGGCTAAAATTTTATAATTAGGTCTTAAAGAGGCATCTGTCTCCACTTTCAGATTAGGAAATCTCTTTCTGAAATAAGACTTTACTTCATTAGCTTCTTCATTGCTTTTCACCGTTGTAATCTGGATTTTGAACCCTAAAATTCTAGGATTTTTCTTACAGATTTCAGCATTGGTAAGTTCTCTGCTTGGCACAAAGATCTTAGGTGGTTTTGTACTGATTCCCGTAGAGATTCCACTATCACTATTACTGAAATCTTTAGAAGAATTTGTTGGGGCAACTTTAGCACACTTCCCTTCAATTCCTTCCAAAGCAGCATTTATCTTGGAATCCATTGTCATAACAAGCTCTGTTCCTGACAGGGTATCCTTTTTAACAACTTGCTGTGCTTCAATATTATAAAATCCAAATAATGATAATATCGAAAATATTTTGATTAGATTTCTCATTTAAACTTGTTTCCGCAAATTTATACAAATTAAAAAACTATACCAAACTGGTTATTTAGAATCAATACAAATTAAACGTAAATGATATTTTCCCTTTTCGATATACCGTTAAATTCCTGTTAAAAATATTATTTTTGCGGAATTGATTGAATGTTCAATAATTTACTAACATAAGATAATTTAAATGATTAGTTGGAGAAAGCATTATAAAAAAACGTTGATCGCAATAGGCTTATTGCTATCAACCAGTGCTTCATTTTACGGGCAAGACGGCGATCCTAAAAACGGAGAGAAACTTTTCAAAGCGAATTGTACTGCATGTCACGCGCTGGACAAACAAGTTGTAGGACCGCCATTAAAAGGGGTTGTAGAACGTGTAAAGACAGAAGGTGGTGTAGACAAAGATTGGCTTCACAAGTGGATCAAAGACAACAAAGCTCTAAGAGCTTCTGGGGATAAATACGCTAATGAGATTTTTGAAAAGTTTAACAAGACTGAAATGCAGGTCTTTCCAAATCTTACAGATAAGGATATTGACGACATTTTAGCTTTCACAACTAACCCTCCTGCTCCGGAGGAGAAAAAACCGGAAGCAACTCCTGCAACTGACGCTACTGCGGCGGCTCCTGCAGACAAAACTACTACAAACGTTGTAATCATTTCACTTTTAGCGATCGCAGGTTTACTGGTTTGGATCTTGGTAAAACTAAGACAATTGGTAAAACTAGGCCAGTCTGAAGATTTAGCTGGACTTAACGAAACCAGAGTTCGTTCTTTCAGTGAAATGTATGAGAAGTTCCACTTCATTGGTAAAGGTTTATTAGCAATCCTTGCTATTTTAGCCGCTTACGGAGTATGGAACTGGTTAATGTGGATCGGGGTTTACAAAGGGTACAAACCTGAGCAGCCTATCTACTTCTCTCACAAAATCCACGCTGGAGAACAGAAAATTGACTGTCAGTTATGTCACTCTAGTGCCAAATACGGAAAAGTATCTGAGATTCCTTCTATGAACGTTTGTATGAACTGTCACAGAACAATTTCTGAATACAACGCAGATCACTACATGGAGCCAGGAAAAGACAAGGCATTCTATGACGGAGAAATCCAGAAGATCTACGCTGCAACAGGTTGGGATCCTGCAAAACAACAGTACACAGGAAAAACACAGCCGGTTGAATGGACAAGAATCCACAACATGCCAGACTTCGTTTACTTCAACCACTCTCAGCACGTAATTGCTGGAGAACAAGCAATCATCAATTCTTTCAACAAAAAGAACCCTAACAACAAAATAGATGTTGTATGTAAAGCTTGTCACGGTAAAATTGATACAATGAATGTTGTTCAGATGGCAAACGACTTTACTATGGGATGGTGTATCGAGTGCCACAGAACGACTGAGGTTGATATGAACAACGGTTATAATAAAGAGTACTTCAAAAATCTACATGACAAGTTGAAAAAACAATATCCACAAGATGGAGGTAAGATCACTGTAGATGCAATTGGAGGTCTTGAGTGTGGTAAATGTCATTATTAATAACTAAAAAATTAGAAGTATAAATGGCTTCAAACAAAATACAATTCAGAAGTATTCATGAACTTAAAGATCCTGCTTTGAATAATAAGCTGGCTCAGAAAGAGTTTCAGGAAGAAATTCCGGTAGAAGATTTCCTTGGAGATGCTGAGAAAAACGGATCTAGTACTTCAAGAAGAGATTTCCTTAAATTACTAGGATTCTCTACAGCAGCAGTTACATTAGCTGCCTGCGAAGCTCCGGTAATCAAAACGATTCCTTATGTGGTAAAGCCGCATGATATTATTCCGGGAATCCCTAATTATTACGCTTCAACCTATTTTGACGGTTTCGACTTTGCTAGTGTTTTAGTAAAAACCCGTGAAGGTAGACCTATCAAAATTGAACCCAACCCAGCTGGTGGCGATTTAGGTAAAACTAATGCAAGAGCTCAGGCAAGTGTTCTTTCTCTTTATGACAATGATAAAGTAAAGCAGCCTAAACTAGATGGTAAAGATGAAACTTTCGATAAAGTAGATAGTTTTGTTATCAAAGGTTTGGAAGAAGCTAAAGCGTCAGGCAAAAAGATTGTGGTTTTATCACACTCTTTTGCTTCACCAACTTTCAAAAAGTTATTTGCTGAATTCAAAGCTAAATATCCTACAGCTGAATTAGTAACTTATGATGCTTTCCCTTACTCTGCAGGATTAGATGCAGCTCAGGAAGTATTCGGACAAAGAGCATTACCTGTTTATGACCTTAACGGTTCTGAATTGGTAGTTTCTTTCCAGGCTGATTTCTTAGGAGACTATAATGCCTCAAGCTTAGAAACTTCTTATGCAGCTGCTAGAAAACCGGGAGCAAACATGTTGAGACACATTCAGGTGGAATCTAACATGTCATTAACCGGTGCTAATGCTGACTCTAGATACAGATTAAAACCAAGTGCTGTAAACAAAACTTTAGTTGAAGTTTACAACGCAATCGTAGGTGGTGGTACTTCTGATAAGACTGCAACTGAAATTGCTAACGAATTGAAAGCAAAAGGAAGCAAAGCTGTTGTTTTTGCTGACGGTTCTAAAGGAGCACAGGTTTTAGCACACTTAATCAACCAAAAATTAGGATCAGTAGCTTTCACAGGTAAGGCAAACTTCCTTAAGGAATTCAACGGTGCAAGATACCAGGAGTTCTTAGGATGGGTAAACGCTGGACAGGTTGGGGTATTAGTTACCAACAATGTAGATCCTATCTACTCTCATCCAAAAGGAGAAGATTTTAAAAAATCTTTATCTAAAGTTCCTTACGTAGTTGCTGTAGCAGATAAGAAAAATGAAATGTACAAAGCAGCGAAAGCTGTAATTCCGGTAGCTAACTGGCTAGAGTCTTGGGGAGATATCGAACCACAGACTGGCGTATATTCATTAATGCAGCCTACAATCCAGAAAATCTACAAATCAAGACAGATTGAAGAATCTCTATTGGTTTGGAAGAATGGAAAAAACAATGCAGCAAACAACTACTACGATTATTTAAAGGCAAGCTCTGCTTCTCTTTTAGGAGGTACTTCTTTCAACAAAGCATTGTATAACGGTATCAACGCTTCTACGAATACAACTACTTTAGCGTATACAGGTGGAAACGCTGCTCAGGCTGTTGCTGAACTAGGAAACTTTAAAGCTTCTGAATTAGAATTAGTATTATACACTAAGACTTCAATGGGAGACGGTACTCAGGCAAACAACCCTTGGTTACAGGAGTTACCTGACCCGATCACAAGAATGTCTTGGGATAACTATTTGACAATTTCTCCTAAAGATGCAGAGAAATTTGCAATTGACAACGATCTTAATGCGAGAATGCAGTTGGATGGTTCTATTGTAAACCTTACTGTAAACGGAGTTAAAATAGAAAATGTTCCTGTATTCGTACAGCCGGGACAAGCTGAAGGATCTGTAGGTCTTGCACTTGGATATGGTAAGAAAAACTCAGGAGCAACTGCTGATACTGGTGTAAATGCTTATCCTTTATTTGACGGTTCTAACCTTGTTCTTTCAGGTGTTAAAATTGAAAAAACAGGAGAAGATCACGAGTTCGCAGGGATCCAGCTTCAAAATACATTAATGGGTCGTTATGAAATCGCGAAGGAAGTTCCTTTAGCTGAATTCATTAACGTTGCTTTTGATGATGAGCACAAAGGATGGAATAAGCCTTTGGAATACCACACGATCAGCGGAGCGCTTCCAGCGAGAAAAATCGACCTTTGGGATGCTTTTGATGATACAGATGGTCCTCACTTTAACTTATCTATTGACCTGAATTCTTGTACTGGTTGTGGAGCATGTATTATTGCTTGCCAGGCAGAAAACAACGTTCCTGTAGTAGGTAAAGAAGAAGTAAGAATGTCCAGAGATATGTACTGGTTAAGAATTGACCGTTACTACTCTTCAAGACAAAAAGTAGAAGTTTACGAAGGATTGAAAGAAGGAATGGCTGTACCTGAATTATATGGTACTGCTTTCGGAGACGGAGGTGCATTAAACCACCCTGCAGACAACCCGGATGTAATCTTCCAACCAGTAATGTGTCAGCACTGTAACCACGCTCCTTGTGAAACTGTATGTCCGGTAGCGGCTACTTCACACGGTAAGCAAGGTCAAAACCATATGGCTTACAACAGATGTATCGGTACCAGATATTGTGCAAACAACTGTCCGTACAAAGTAAGACGTTTCAACTGGTTTACTTATAACCTAAATGACAAGTTCGATTTCAACATGAACAATGATTTAGGAAGAATGGTACTTAACCCGGATGTAGTTGTAAGAACTAGAGGGGTAATGGAGAAATGTTCAATGTGTATCCAAATGACTCAGAATACTATTCTTGAGGCTAAGAAAGAAGGAAGAAGAGTGAAGGATGGAGAATTCCAGACTGCTTGTTCTAAAGCTTGTTCTACCGGAGCAATGACATTTGGAGACATGAATGATAAAGATTCTTCAATTAGAAAGCAATATGCATCTAACAGAAGATATTATTTACTGGAGGAGATCGGAACAAAACCAAACGTGTTCTATCACACTAAAGTAAGAAACAGAGTAGAAAAATAAAGTTTAAATAATAAATAGGTAAAAAATGTCAGGACATTACGAAGCTCCGATAAGGGAACCTCTAATTATTGGTCACAAAACTTATCACGATATTACAGAAGATATCGCACGACCTATCGAAGAAAGAGCAGGTAAATTATGGTGGATCTCATTATATGCTGCACTAGTTCTATTCCTCTATGGATTCGGCTGTATCGCTTACACTATCGGGACAGGTATTGGAGCATGGGGGCTTAACAGAACTATTAACTGGGGTTGGGATATTACCAACTTCGTATGGTGGGTAGGTATCGGTCACGCCGGGACCCTAATCTCCGCAGTATTATTATTATTTAGACAGAGATGGAGAATGTCTGTAAACAGATCTGCAGAGGCGATGACGATCTTTGCGGTTGTACAGGCAGCAATCTTCCCTGTAATCCACATGGGTAGAGTTTGGGTTGGATACTGGGTATTCCCTTTACCAAACCAATTCGGTTCTCTTTGGGGGAACTTTAACTCTCCTCTACTTTGGGACGTATTTGCGATCTCCACGTATTTCTCAGTATCAACTGTATTCTGGTTCATGGGACTAATCCCTGACTTTGCAATGATCAGAGATAGAGCTAAAACTCCTTGGACTAAGAAAATTTATACATTCCTAGCATTCGGTTGGGGTGGTAAAGCAAAACACTGGCAAAGATTCGAAGAACTTTCTTTGGTTCTTGCAGGTTTGGCAACTCCGCTTGTATTCTCAGTACACACTACCGTATCATTTGACTTCGCAACTTCGGTAATTAAAGGATGGCACTCAACAATCTATCCTCCTTACTTCGTTGCCGGTGCAATCTTCTCAGGATTTGCAATGGTACAGACGCTATTATTGGTTGCAAGAAAAGTGTGTCACTTAGAAGAGTATATTACCATGTACCATATCGAAATTATGAACATCGTAATCATCTTAACCGGTGGTATGGTAACTGTAGCTTACGCAACTGAATATTTCATCGGATGGTACTCAGGATCTAGATTCGAAGATTTCACATATCTTTCTCCAGGTGCTGCTGTAGGACCTTACTGGTGGGCATTCTGGTCATTGATCATCTGTAACCTTGTTATTCCTGCTTCTTTCTGGTTCAAGAGACTAAGAACGAACATTATCTGGACATTCATTGTTGCATTGATCATCAACATCGGTATGTGGTTCGAGCGTTTTGATATCATCGTTATCAACCTTTCAAGAGACTACTTACCAGGATCATGGACTATGTTTAAGCCAACGATCATTGATGTAGGTGTATACTTAGGAACAATCGGATTCTTCTCTGTATTATTCTTATTATATGCAAGAACATTCCCTGTAATTGCACAGGCTGAATTAAAATCGATTTTGAAAATCTCAGGTGAAACTTATAAAGCAAAAGAAGGAGATGAGCACCACTAAAATTGTATACGGACTTTATGCTGACGACGACGATTTAATGAACGGCGTTAAAGCATTCAACGATAAAGGAATCGCAATTAACGAAGTTTATACTCCGTTTCCGGTTCACGGACTAGACAAAGCTTTAGGTTTAAAGAAAACTAGAATTTCTGATGCCGCTTTCTTATATGCTCTTTATGGGGTTACTATCGGTGCTACTTTAACCTGGTATGTAATGAACCACGACTGGCCTCAGAATATCGGTGGTAAACCAGCTTTTGACTGGGGACACAACATGCCGGCATTCGTAGTTCCAATGTTCGAATTAATGGTATTCTGTGCAGCTCACATGATGTCTTTAACTTTCTTGGTTAGAAACAAAATGTATCCGGGAGCTCCGGCTCAGAACCCAGATCCAAGAACTACTGATGATAAATTCATGATGGAATTTGTAACTGAAGATGTAGAATCTGTAAAACAGTTGCTTATTGAAACTGGAGTTGAAGAAATAACTGTTAAAGACGCTTAAAATGAAAAAGAATGTATTAAAAATTACAGCGGTTTTAGGTTTAACAACAGTTTTACTTAACTCTTGCGGACCAAAGGAGAACACTCCGTTGGTATATTTCCCGGACATGTATTTTCCGGTAGCTTATGATCCATTGATGAAAGCTCAGGATGCTTATTCAGATCATGAAAATGAAATTCCTGCTTTTGTTAAAAATAATGGTGCAACAGGTCTTTCTCCGGTAGAAGGATCAGTTCCTCAGAATAAAGACGGAGTTTTTGAAGAAAGCTTATTACCTAAAAACGTTGACGAGTACAACGCAGGGTATGAAGCATCTAAAAAACTTACAGCATCTCCTTTGAACCCTGCTAATGCAGCGAAGGATCTTGAAAGAGGTAAAATATTGTTTGATCACACTTGTGCTGCATGTCACGGTACAGGAGGTGATGGACAAGGACCTATCGTTCAAACTGGAGCATTCTCTGGAGTACCCAACTATGCTGACAGAGAAATTACTGTAGGATCTGTTCATTATGTATTAACAAACGGTAGAAATGCCATGGGATCTTATGCGGGACAATTGAACGCAGGAGACAGATGGAGAGTAGCAATGTATGTGATGAGTGCTTTCAAAAAAGGAGCAGCAGCACCGGCAGCAGCTACAGCGGCGGCACCAGCAACAACTGAAACGACTACCGAAACTAAAAAATAAGAAAAGAAATGTATAGTTTTTCACCAAAATTAAAATCAACTTCTATAATACTTCTTGTTGTAGGTTTAGTTCTTTTCGGTATTGGTTTCTTTTTGAACAAAGGAATTTCTACTGAGAAAATAGAACAAATGATGGAAGCTGTTCATGCTTCAGGTCATACTGCTCCTACACACTCAAGTGAAATGGTTGGACCTCAGGATCACGCGGCTCACCTTGAGCACGCTACATTGCAGGTACACAACCAGCCTTTAGCAGCAATACATTTTGTAGCTGTATTTTTCTTTGGAGTAAGCTGCTGCGTATTATTCTTCTATTCTATTCAGCACGCTGCACACGCAGGATGGCCAATCATCATTACAAGAGTAATGGAAGCTATTGCTTCTTATATCCCTTATGGTGGTGCAATCCTGGTAATCCTGATGATCTTAAACATCACTCATAATGGTCATTTATTCCACTGGATGGACCCTGAATTGACAAACCCGGATTCTCCGCATTTTGATGTGATCTTATTCGAAAAGAAAAAATTCTTAAATATTCCTTTCTACGCAGTAAGAACTTTAATCTATGTGATTGGTGCTTCTTTCTTCGCTTGGAAATTAAAAGCTCAGTCTAAGAAAGTAGACGAAACGAAGTCTAAAGTAGAGTATCAAATGCTTTACAGATGGGCAGTAGGATATATCGCATTCTTCGGATTTGCTTCTGCAGCTTGGGCTTGGGACTGGTTGATGTCTATTGACCCTCACTGGTATTCTACAATGTATATCTGGTATTCTATGGTTAGCTGCCTTTCAAGTGGTATTGCTGTAATCATTTTATTAAGTGTTTACCTTAAGAAAAATGGTTTCTTACCACAGTTCAATGATAACCACTTACACGATTTAGGAGTATTCCTTTTCGCTACAAGTATGCTTTGGACATATACATGGTTCGCTCAGTTCATGCTTTACTGGTATGCCAACGTTCCGGAAGAGGTAAACTACTTCTTTGGTAGATTCCAACACTACTCTCCTACTTTCTTACCGATGTTGATCATCAACTTCTTATTACCACTATTGGTATTAGTAAGCAGCAGCATCAAGAGAAACTACAAAGTAGTTACTACAATGGCAGTAGTGGTGATTTTAGGACACATCCTGGATTACTTCAACATGGTAATGCCGGGAACAGTAGGACCATACTGGAACACTCCTGAAGTATTCCTGTTAATCCTTGGAGCAATCCTATTCGTAGCTGGATTATTTATGTTTACTGTACTTTCAGCTTTATCTAAACTGAAGTTGATTCCTACAGGAAACCCATTCTTACACGAATCTGAAATTTATGAGTATCCTTTCTAAGGACTTGTAACAAAATAAAATTATAAAAGACTGATTGTTAAAACGATCAGTCTTTTTTTATGCATATCAGGTAACTCATCGCCATTGATGGGATCAACAATTAAAAAAATCTTACTATGAAAACCAAATTTTTCCTTTTCGCGTTCTTCCTTTTTTTATATAGTTTTATTTCTGCACAGACCATCACTTTCGTTTCTGAAAAAAGTAATACTCCCCTTCCCAGAGTTTCAGTGTTTGGGAAAGACGGAACTATTGTAGCGTATTCTGATATTGAAGGTAAGATTGACAAACAATCCCTCTCGCCTGCCCAGGAAAAATTTCAGCTTGTCTATAACAATTTTCCGGTTGCCACTTTATCTTATTCCGACTTTGATCAATCCGTTATAAAAATCAATGATCAGGTAAAAGAGATTGAAACCGTGGTCATCAAAAATAACAAACCTGCCAGGTATATTTTTATCAAAGGAAACTTTAATGCTTATGTAACGGTAAACAATAAGCTTAATAGCTATACTGATGGAATTGTAACCTACATTTTTGACAATAAAACAAAAAAACTGAAAAGCACCAATGTGGAGCAGTACAGAGTTTTCAGACTGACAGAATCTAAAAACGAGAAGAAAGAAACTTCATCATGGGATTATGGAAATTCTTTACAGATTCCAAAACTTAAAAATGTAGGAAATCCTGAGGAATATAAAACAAAAAGAAATATCATCAGAGAATTGAAGGGTGATCGTAACGATCAGATTGAAGTGACAGGTGGAGCACTTCAGGAAAAAGAATTTTCATTTTTCGGATATAGATTTTATGATATCAGAACCATTCTGAACATGTCCTTTGAAAAGGGGTCAGAAAAAACACTGAAAGATTTCCAGGAATATAATGAACTCGTTTTTGTTAAGCTTAAACATAAAAGTGAACCTGAATATAATCAGATTGCAGTCTACACCAATTTCTATCCTACGGAACTTAGCTTCAATAACGACAATGATATTGAAAAAGTAAAATTTGATAAAGAAAACAGTAATTACAAAACGTCTTACTGGCAGGATTCTTCCTTCCCTAATATGCAGACAATCTTCAGTAATTTTTTCAAGGGAGACTTAAAAGAACAACCCAATAAAAAGTAAAAATATAAGATTATGGCTACCGGGATCAAGAAATAAAACAAGCCATAAAACATAAAGTGAAAATAAAATCCAGTATTAATAAAGGTTTTATTAAATTTGCAACAAACCAAATAAAAATGAAAAAGTTTTCTTTTCTACTTGTTTTCAGTCTGTTGCTTTTTACAGCATGTAAGAAAGATCATGTAGATGCTACGAATACTAAAACACTGCAGTCAAGTATCAATGATATGACTTCCAGTTTACCTACCATTAAACAGATTAAGTTTAATGAGGCTCTTTATATCCTTAAAACATTCGGAGTAGAGGCAGATGGTGATATCAATGAGCTAAAAGCACTTGGAAAACTGATTAACGGGAAGAAAGTTCCTGAAATCATGTCACTGGCTGACGAAGTGGCTCAGAAAAACGGAATAGAATGGGCAAGTACTGCCCCGCCATCACTGGGAGAAATGAATATCTTCGGGGATGATAAAGCTAAAGAAAGCGATCCTAACGATGTAAAAGCAGGATCATTAAGCCTTATAACAAGACCTACAGGAGATGACGGAACCGGAGCGCCTACAGCAATTCAGATTGTTCCAAGACTTGTAGATGCTGCCGGAAACCCTGTATCTTTCACAGGAGCTGGCCTTGAAGCAACTCTTGAAGTCTTCAGTAACGGTGTGAGATTGTCTACAGCTAAAAACCTGATGCAGGATAATAACTTTAAAGGATTCAACTTAAAGTTCTCATCTATTCCTGCTTCAAAAGTGGTAGATAATAAAATTGACATCACGGTTTCTGTAAAAACAACGGCTAAGACTTTCAAAATGTCTAAAATCGGTCTTGACGTCAATGCAGCAGCTCTGAAAGTGCCTGCCATCCCAAAAACTGATTCTACAGCGGTAACAGAACAACCAAGCGCAGTGGTTGATCCAAATAATCCAACAGCTGCTACCGGAACAACTACGGATCCTGCCACAGCCACGCCTGCAACACCGGCTGCTCCAAAGCAACCTACCGCAGATCCTAAAAATACAGTAAGTAAGTTCCTGAACAGTGTAAGTTCTCAAAACTTAAAAGCTGCATACGAAACTGCCAGCAATCCAAGTTGGGGAAGCTATGAATCTTTCTCAAATCCTACTTCAGGTTTTGGATCTGTAAAAAATGTAAGTGTAAAAAATATTACAACTAACGGTACCTCTGCCAACAGTGCGAGTGTAAACGCCACTTATGATGTGACGGATAAAAGCGGGAAGACTACTTCTTTAAAAGTAACTTTCGGGCTTAAAAATGTAAACGGAGACTGGAAAATTTCCAGCTATAAAATCAATTAATAAATGGCTTCAGCAGAACTGATCAAGAAATTAGAAGAAACAATTGAAAACATCCCTGATTTTCCGATTCCGGGAATACAGTTTAAGGATATTTCACCCATCTTTTTAGACCCAAAACTTTACGAAGACGTCATTGCAGACCTGGTAGCGTTCAGTAAAGGAAAAATAGATGCAGTCTGCGGAATTGAAAGCCGCGGTTACCTTTTTGGGATCGCAATTGCTGTAGCACTGGAAGTTCCATTCATCTTAATCAGAAAAGCAGGAAAACTTCCGCCGCCAATCATTTCGGAAAAGTATGATCTGGAATATGGAAGTGCTATTATTGAAACCCGCGAAGGCCAGATAAAACCAGGACAAAGAGTTTTAATCCATGATGATCTCTTAGCAACGGGGGGAACTACTGAAGCAGCAGCAAAATTGGTAGAAAAGCAAGGAGCTATTGTTTCACAGTTTAGTTTTCTTATCGGCTTACAAGGCTTGAAAGGTGATGAAAAACTGAAAAAATTCGGTGCAGAAATTTATCATATTTTAAGTTATTAAGATTGACCCTAACAAGATAAATGCTTCGACTCCGCTCAGCATGACAATGGCTAATAATTTACTGTGAGATTAAAACAGATAGTATTAGAAGTGTCATGCTGAGCCTGTCGAAGCATCTTTTTTTAATAAATTCATCATTCACGATTAACAATTCACAAAATTTCATCAATAATACTCACAAAGTATTTTGTAAATCTCTCAGAAACAATTAAATTTGCATTTCAATTTTTAAAAACTTATGGCAAAATTGGGAAAGAGTGCTCAGAATGAGCAAGAAGGTAAAGAAACGGTTGAGTTCTTTAAAGACCTTGACAGAGAAGCATTAAACACTGAAAGATTTGTTGAAAAATATTCAAAGCCACTAGGGTTTGTATTTGGAGTATTGATTTTGGGAGTTTTAGGATTCTTTGCTTACAAGCAATTTGTAATTGCTCCAAAGAACACTGAAGCTGTGAAAAGTTTCCTTGCTGCTCAGAAAAACCTCGCTGAAGGTAAAGATAAAGACGCTTTGGGTGGAAAGTCTGCTGCTAATCCTGGTTTTATAGGTACAGCTAATGAATATTCTTCTACTGAAATTGGTAAACTTTCTGCTTACAATGCCGGTTTATTAAAATTCAAAGAAGGAAAGTTCCAGGAAGCGTATGATCTTTTGGATAAATTCTCTTCCAAAAACAAAACATTAATGGCAATGAAGTATGGAGCTATGGCTGATGCTAAATCAGGTCTTAACAAAAACGATGAGGCATTATCTTTGTTAGACCAGGCAGCTACAGCATCTGACGATCCTTATACAACGTATTATTTTACAAGAAAAGCAGGTATTGTTGCTTTAGGATTAAAGAAAAATACAGAAGCTAAAAAATACTTCTCTGCAATTGACGAGAAATATCAGGACTACGACAACGGAATGTCTGATTCTTATATCGAAATGACTAAATATTATTAAAAAATGGCAACAGTTAATCTTTCCGATTACAAGCCACTTCATATAACTAATGCCGAAGATTTTTCTATCGGCATTGTTTTTTCTGAGTGGAATGATTTTGTAACCTACAATCTTCGTGATGCAGCTTTGGAAATTCTTGAAAAAGAAGGGGTAAAACCTGAAAACATTAAACTTTTCCCTGTACCCGGAGCTTTTGAACTGAACTATGCAAGCATGCAGCTTTGCAAAGAGAGAAAATACGACGCAGTAATCTCCATCGGATGTGTAATCCGTGGCGAAACACCTCACTTTGACTATGTATGCTCTGCAGTAGCACAGGGAATTAAAGACTGTAACATCATGACTGATACTCCTACAATCTTCTGTGTATTAACAGATGACACCAAAGAACAATCTATTGCAAGAAGCGGTGGTGATCTTGGAAATAAAGGGGTGGAAGCAGCCGTTACAGCGCTTAGAATGATTGATTTCAAAAAGAAATTATCTGATAAAAAAGGAAATATTGGTTTCGGACACTCTTAACTTCTAATTCACTTTAACACTATAATGGGGCTATTTTTAATAGTCCTTTTTTTATTACTATATAAATAATTCATAAATCTTATTAATAAAAGGGATGTTTTTCTTTTTTTCCATCAAAAGTTCTCTACAAAAACTATCTTTGTGAAAATAAATAAAGACAGTCAATACATGTTTTTAAAAAAAATAAAACCTTTCCTGTACTTAGGAATTTTCTATCTTATTATTTCGTTGATAATAAGAACAGTATTCTTTTTTCATCCTATTACTACCGCCAGTTTTGGATTTTTCGAAGTTGTAAAAGTTTTGTTGGTCGGTCTGGTAAATGACATTTTTGTTTTTATATTGGCCAGCTCCATTCTCGCTCTTTACTTCCTCTTTCTTTCCAATTCAAAATATAAAAAACCCTACGGCTATAGTATTTTGGGAGCGTTAGTTCTGTTCTTCCTTTATATCTGGCTTATTCCAAACAATATTTTCAAGCAGTATGGAGGTTCTATCATGGAGATTGCACTTGTTTTCGTAGGAATAAAGACGTTTTTCTTCGGATTGATGCTTTTCCTTCCCACACAAAGGATTAAGATCCGTAATGCACTATATTTCATTACATTACTATTATACGTTCTTCTGATTATTTTCAATGGAGTAAGCGAATACTTCTTCTATAATGAATTTGGAGTTCGTTATAATTTTATTGCAGTAGATTATCTTATTTATACCAATGAGGTAATTGGGAATATCATGGAAAGTTATCCGGTTGTACCGCTATTTTCCGCCATCATGATCGTTACCCTTGCCATCACATGGTTTATTTATAAGAAAACAAAGGATGAGCTTCTGGAACTTCCTGATTTCAAACAAAAAATGGTGCTGCTGGGCAGCTTTATGGTACTTTGTGCGCTTAGTGCACTGGCCATACCTTCTTTGATGCAAATCAGATCTGACAATGTTTTTGCAGACGAAATTGAAGCTAACGGACTGCCTAAATTCTATTGGGCGTTTACCCATAATGAGCTGGATTATTTCCAGTTTTATTCACAGATTAACCAGCAGCAGGCCGAGAAGAATTTCTTAAGCCAATATCCGCAACATAGTTTATCAAGAGCAGTTGTTGCAGAGCAGCCTGAAGTAAAGAAAAACGTGGTATTGATCTCCATTGAAAGTCTTTCTGCAGATTTCATGGAACATTATGGCAATACCCAAAAAATCACTCCTTTCCTGGATAGTCTTGCTGATAAATCGCTGATGTTTACCAATCTTTATGCAACCGGAAACAGAACTGTACGCGGATTGGAAGCTTTAACATTATGCATTCCTCCTACAGCAGGAGAAAGTGTCATCAAGAGAGATGACAATAAAAATAAGTTCACAACGGGAAGTGTATTTAAGTCGAAAGGATATGATGTCAAATTTTTATACGGTGGATACAGCTATTTCGATAATATGCAGGACTTCTTCGGAGGAAACGGCTATGGAATCGTAGACAGAAATAACTTTAAGCCAGAAGAAATTACTTTTGCCAATGTTTGGGGAGTTGCTGACGAAGATATGGCCAGAAAAGCTATTCAGGTGATGAATGCTGAAGCCAAGTCAGGGAAGCCGTTTTTCAATCATTGGATGACCGTTTCCAACCACAGACCTTTTACCTATCCTGACGGAAGAATTGATATTCCGGGCACCGCAAAATCCCGTGAAGGTGGTGTAAAATATACGGATTACTCGCTTAAATTGTTCTTCGATATGGCCAGGAAACAAGACTGGTATAAAAATACTGTTTTTGTGATCATTGCAGACCACTGTGCTTCCAGTGCTGGAAAAACAGAACTTCCGATGGATAAATACAGGATTCCTGCCATGGTATTTTCTGAAGGATTTATTCAGCCTCAGAAATTCAATGCGCTGATGTCTCAGATCGATATAATGCCAACCGTTTTGGGACTATTAAACTTCAGCTATCAGTCTAAATTCCTGGGCCAGGATGTATTCAAACCCGAATTCCAGCCTAAAGCTTATGTAGCAACCTATCAGGATCTTGGATTTATCAAAGGGGAGCGTTTGACCATTATTTCGCCGGTAAAAAAGGTAAAACAATATTCTTTAGAATTGGAAAAAAGCGATCTGAAACCGGAGTTTAAGCTGTATTACGACGAGAAATTATTAAAAAATCCAGATCAGAAACTGGTAGACGATGCTGTATCAGCTTATCAGTCTACTTCTTACTGGCTAAAAACGAAACAACTCAACAGATAAATATCTAGATATTTTCGCTTATAGTTTGGCGTAAAATATTTAAATTAACCCATAAATTTATTAGTATGAAATGGACAGACGACAGAGGCGGAAACGTTGATGACCGCCGTGGTTCAGGAGGCGGAAGTGGCGGTATGATTGTAGGTGGAGGACTCGGAACCTTAATTATAGCAGCCATCGTATTCTTTTTGGGAGGTGATCCATCCGGCATTCTGAATTCCGGGGGCATGCAGCCTTCAGGAAATTCCGGAGAACAAAGAGAGCTTACCGCTGGTGAAAAACAGGTTGGAGAAATGGTCGATATGATGGCCAAATGGAATATTCTTACCTGGGATCAGATTTTTAAAGAAAATGGAATGACTTACAGTGCCCCTGAGGTAGTTCTTTTCGAAAATACAACTTCTTCAGCATGTGGTACTGCCCAATCTGCTATGGGACCTTTTTATTGCCCGGCAGATCAGAAAGTTTATATGGATATGAGTTTCTTCAATGAACTTCAGCAAAAATTCGGGGCTAAAGTAACAGAATTTACGGTAGCTTATGTCCTTGCGCATGAAGTTGGGCATCATGTTCAGACTCTTTTAGGGACTACTCAGAAAGTAGATGCCTTAAGAAGGAGCGGAAGATATTCCGAAGAACAGATGAACAGAGTATCCGTTGCTACAGAGTTACAGGCTGATTTCTATGCCGGAGTCTGGGCAAAAAGAACCAATGACAGCAAACATATTCTGGAACCCGGAGACATTGAATCTGCCATAGATGCAGCAGAAGCAGTGGGCGATGATAATATCCAGAAAAGAGCACAGGGATATGTAAATCAGGAAAGCTTTACCCATGGATCATCTGCACAGCGTAAAGAATGGTTTATGAAAGGGTACAACACCGGAGATATCAGACAGGGAGATACTTTCAATCAATTATTGAAATAATTTTATCAGATTCATTGATTATAAAAACAAAATGCGGTCTCAGTGTGAGACCGCATTTTTTATTGCAATTCGATTGGGTTAGAATTTTTCTTGGCTTCTTCTTTTACCCTTTCTTCCATTCTCTTTCTCATATCGGCAGGATTCTGATTTCCGCCGCCACCAGAACCTCTTCCACCTCCGCCTATTCTTAAGGTAGTCGAAAAGCCACCTTGTCCGCCGCTTTGACTCATGAATGACATTGGGTCGGTTTTAAACTTTTGCTGCTGCTTTACATAATCTGTTCTTTTCACTTTTAAAGTATTTCCAAACTGATTCAAAGCCGGCAATTCAGCAATTTTATAATTCTTCATTAAATCAAAAGAATAATCTCCTTTATCATCTTCCACTTTTACAATCAGTCCCGGAAGTCCACCGAACTTATAAGGTCCGTCCTGATAAGGTAGATCAGTGGTAAACCATGCGGTCCATTTCCTTCCACCAAAATCAGTTTCAGCTTTCTGAACTTTATACTCGCCTATTTTTCTCGTTTCTGACTCTATTTTCCAGTTCAGCGGTCTGTCTTCTTCATACGAATACATATCACGGCCAATTCTGTCTTTAAAATAGGTCTTTTGGTTTGTTTTATCTTTTTCAATGGAATAGCTGATATTCGTTCTTAATCCTTCCATCTGATCTCTGTTGATGCTTACCCTTCCGCCTCCGCTCTGAAATGCTTTTTGCATAATGGAATCTCTTTTGATTCTGTTTTCAGAATAAAACACTGATTTTTCCGGAGAAATATCCAGATAGGCATTTTCCGTCTTGATATCTGTTTTATTTTCTGCATCAGGTTTCATAGTTACCTGATACACAAACCTGTTTGTCTGTGCAGCAACATTCTGTATGAAGAGTGCTAATGCGATAATCCCTAATTTTTTCATTTATATTTTTATTTATTTTAATTCAATTGGATTTTGGATTGCATCCGTAAAGGAAGGTCTTTCTACAGATGGACTTTGCAATACAGGGTTTTCCATACAACGGTGAAAAACAAGACAAAAAAACTACTGTTTTTTGTTTCATTACCAATTTTCTTTATAGATCGAAAATAAGATTCAAGGTTAAATCAGTAATGAAATCTTCACATTGAAAGGCTAAATTTATCATTTTTTAACATAATTTATCCTTTAAGAAATTGCTATTAATATCAGAATCATTAAAATAGATATCTTCGATTTGAGATTGCGGAAATTAGTTCGTATTTTTGCATCATTAAATCATTCTAAATAAATACAATGATAAAAGTATCAGACTATGCAAAGGAGAAAGCCATCCAGTTGATGACGGAAGATGGTTTTAACCCTGCTGAAGATTATATAAGAGTAGGGGTGAAAAGCGGCGGATGCTCTGGTTTAGAGTATGTTTTAAAGTTTGATAACCAAAAAACAGACACAGATCAGATTTTTGAAGATAATAACATTAAAATTATTATAGATAAAAAATCCATCCTTTATTTAGCAGGAACAACTCTTGAGTATTCAGGAGGATTGAACGGAAAAGGGTTTGTTTTTAACAACCCGAATGCATCCAGAACATGTGGATGCGGGGAATCATTTAGTCTTTAGAAAAAAGACATTAGATCCTAGATTTCAGACCTCAGAGGCCAACTCTGAATTCTGAAATCTACCATCTGAAATCTAAAAAATTATAATGAGTAAATATACAGAAGACGATTTAAGAGTCGATCTAGAAAATAAAAAATATGAATTCGGTTGGGAAACGAAAATCGATTACGAAGATTTCCCGATTGGTTTAAATGAGGACATCATCCGTGCCATCTCTGCTAAAAAAGAAGAACCGGAATGGATGACTGAATGGCGATTGGAATCTTTCAAAATCTGGCAGAAAATGGTAGAGCCTGAATGGGCCAATATCAAATATGAAAAACCGGATTTTCAAGCAATCCGTTACTACGCAGCACCTAAAGTAAAGCCTGAACTGGCAAGTCTTGATGAAGTAGACCCTGAGTTGTTGAAGACATTCGCAAAGCTAGGGATTAATATCGAAGAACAAAAAAGACTTTCCGGAGTTGCCATAGACATCGTAATGGACTCAGTTTCTGTGAAAACCACTTTCCAGGATACGTTGGCAGAAAAAGGAATTATTTTCTGTTCAATCTCTGAGGCTATTAAAAACCACCCTGATTTAGTAAGAAAATATCTTGGAAAAGTAGTTCCAAGAGGAGATAATTTTTACGCAGCATTGAATTCCGCAGTATTTTCTGACGGAAGTTTCTGTTATATTCCAAAAGGGGTAAAATGCCCAATGGAACTTTCCACTTATTTCCGTATCAACCAGGCAGGAACAGGACAGTTTGAAAGAACGCTGCTTGTCGCTGATGAAGGAAGTTATGTTTCTTATCTTGAAGGATGTACAGCACCGTCAAGAGATGAAAACCAGCTTCACGCAGCTGTTGTAGAGCTTATTGCTTTAGATAATGCTGAGATCAAATATTCAACGGTACAAAACTGGTATCCTGGTAATGAAGAAGGAAAAGGAGGTGTATTCAACTTTGTAACGAAGAGAGGGCTTTGCGAAAGAAATGCAAAAATCTCTTGGACACAGGTAGAAACAGGTTCAGCAGTGACATGGAAGTATCCGTCTTGTATCCTTAAAGGAGACAATTCTATCGGAGAATTCTACTCTATCGCAGTAACCAACAACCACCAGTATGCAGATACAGGAACAAAAATGATCCACATTGGTAAAAACACCAAATCTACGATCATTTCCAAAGGAATCTCTGCTGGAAAATCCCAGAACTCATACAGAGGACAGGTGAAAGTAATGCCTTCTGCAAAAGGAGCCAGAAACTTCTCGCAATGTGACTCTTTACTGATGGGTAATGAGTGTGGGGCTCATACTTTCCCTTACATTGAAATCAAAGATCCTACGGCACAATTGGAGCACGAGGCTACGACTTCAAAAATTGGTGAAGATCAGATCTTCTACTGTAACCAGAGAGGCATCGATACAGAAAGAGCAATTGCTCTGATTGTGAACGGTTTCAGTAAAGAAGTTTTGAATAAGCTTCCGATGGAATTTGCCATTGAAGCACAAAAACTACTTGAAATTTCATTGGAAGGTTCAGTAGGATAGAAAAATATGATAGCTACAGAAAGATTAATTTTAAGAAAACCTACAAAAGAAGACTTTGGAAGTTTCTTTGAAATTAATCATGATCCTCAGACCAATATTCACAATCCAGGCGGACCAATGAGTTTTGAAAAAGCAGAAAGCACATTTGCAAAAATGCTTGATCATTGGGACAACCATCATTTTGGAAGCTGGGCTATTGCTGAAAAGGATGATCCAGAAAATATAATAGGTTTCGGAGGACTGAGCTACAAACTCTACGGAGACAAAGAAAAATTGAATTTAGGCTATCGTTTTGCTTCCCAGGCATGGGGGAAGGGATATGCCACAGAATTCACAAAGAAAGCTATAGATTTTGGCTTTAAGGAGAACAATGAAGAAATATTTGCAATCGTTCGTCCTACCAATATAGCTTCTGTTAAAGTTTTGGAAAAGGCAGGTATGATCAAAATAGGGACTCTTGATGATGTTCCTGGTCAACCTGAAAGTTTAGTATATAGAATTCAAAAATAATTTGTTTAAGCAAATAAAATGTTAGAAATTAAAAACCTTCACGCCAAAATTGAAGATGGCGCAGAAATATTAAAAGGGATTAATCTTGAAATAAAGCCAGGCGAAGTTCATGCTATTATGGGTCCGAACGGAGCTGGTAAATCTACTCTTTCCTCTGTAATTGCAGGAAAAGAAGATTACGAAGTGACTGGTGGAGAGATTCTTTTCCAGGGAGAAGACATCAGTGAAGATGCTCCTGAAGATAGAGCTCACAAAGGAATTTTCCTTTCTTTCCAGTACCCGGTGGAAATTCCGGGAGTTTCTGTAACGAACTTTATCAAAGCTGCTTTGAATGAGACCAGAAAAGCAAATGGACTGGAGGAAATGCCGGCAAAAGAAATGCTTGCATTAATCCGTGAGAAATCTGAAAAATTGGGAATCAAAAAAGATTTCCTTTCAAGATCATTGAACGAGGGATTCTCCGGAGGTGAAAAGAAAAGAAATGAGATCTTCCAGATGATGATGCTTAATCCTAAACTGGCTATTCTTGATGAAACTGATTCAGGGTTGGATATCGATGCTTTAAGAATCGTAGCAGATGGAGTAAATCATTTTAAAAATGAAGGGAATGCAGTTCTTTTGATTACGCACTATCAGAGATTACTAAACTACATTCAGCCTGATTTCGTTCATGTTTTAGCAGATGGAAAAATCATCAAAACAGGTGACAAGTCTTTAGCATTAGAACTTGAAGAAAAAGGTTACGACTGGCTTCTTAACTAAGAAGAATATATATTATTTCAGAGATTATTCTTTCTTGTAATCATTCATACAATGTGGCAGAAAAGAATCTCTACTATTAAAAATTGGTTTTCCTATTCCTCGGAATAACAATATTTTAGTTAATAAAAAAAGAAAAAATGGTGCAAACCACAGATATACCAGTAATGGCATTAAAAGAACAAATTATAGAGAACCATAATGAATTTTTGGAGAGTCTTCGTCACCGATTTCTGGATGACAGCAGAAAAGCAGCTCTTCAAAGATTTGCTGATCTTGGTTTTCCAACAAAAAAAGACGAAGAATATAAATATACCAATCTAAAGGAAATCACGGAAAAAAGCTACAACTTCTTCCCGAAAGAGAGCCACAACATCACTAAAGAGCAGTTTGATGAACTGCACCTTGGAGAAGAAAATTTTGATTGGATTGTTTTTGTAAACGGTAAGCTTCACAAAGAGCTTTCCAAAGTTTCTATTGAGAATGTAGAATTCCTTTCATTCAATTATGCATTGAATGATGAGAAGCATAAGGAGGTTTTTGAAAAGTATTTCAATACCATTGCTTCCAAAGAGCAGGCTTTTACTAATCTGAACCTTGCTTACTGCAAATATGGTTTCTTCCTTAAAGTTCCTAAAAATGTAGTGATTGAAAAACCAATCCACGTTTTTTATATTTCTCAGAATCAGGAAGAAAACACCTTTTATAATACAAGAAACCTTTTGATCGTAGAAGAAGGAGCCAAGGTAGAGGTGATTGAAAGCCATCACAATTTTGACAGTACTTATGTATTGACCAACTCTGTAACGGAAATCTTTACCTATCCTAATGCAAAGGCTGACTGGCATAAACTTCAGAACGATAACAATACCACCTATCTTATTGATAATACCTTCGCAAGACAGGAGAAAGACAGCTTAACCACTGTAAATACATTCTCTTTCGGAGGTAAACTGGTAAGAAATAACCTTGATTTTATTCATAATGGATCTAATATCAATTCATTCATGAACGGAATCACTATTATCGGAAAGGATCAGTTGGTAGACCACCATACAGCAGTTCACCACAACTTCCCGAACTGTGAAAGTTATCAGAACTACAAAGGAATTTTTGATGGGAATGCCCATGGAGTTTTCAACGGAAAAGTCTTTGTGGACAAAATTGCTCAGAAAACAAACGCTTATCAGCAAAACAACAACGTATTGCTAAGTGAAGGGGCAAGTATTGATACAAAACCTCAGTTGGAAATCTTTGCTGATGATGTAAAATGTTCTCACGGATGTACCGTAGGACAATTGAATGAAGATGCTTTATTCTACCTTAGAGCAAGAGGAATTTCTAAAAAAGAAGCTCAGGCATTACTTTTATATGCTTTCGCGAATGATGCAATGCAAAACATTGATATAGAACCTTTAAAGGAAAAAATCTCAAAGCTACTGGCTGAGAAATTAGGAGTTGATATAGAATTCTAAGACTTATATATATTGATAAACAAAAGCACTTCAAAATGAAGTGCTTTTTATTGTATCAGATACTATGTTTCTATCTTATTTTTTTAACCAGCTTTGGTTGTCTTTATTTTCTGAACGCTTCTTACCATTATCAAAATTGTAAGCCAGACCTACACCTAATGTCTGTTTCAACTGGGTTTTCCAGATCTGATTGTGGTCATACAAAAGATCCAGGGTAACATTTGTAGAAATATATTTATTGATTTTCATGCTTAAAACTCCGCTGTATCCAAGAACAAGCCTCTCCGGATGATCAAGGTAATTTGAGAATACAGAAGCCGTGTTCAGCAAGGTAATATTTTCCATAATCTTCAGCTTGTACATTGCCGTACCCAGGAAACCGAATTGGAAAAGAGAAGAATCACCATCGTTTTTAAGACCGTAAGTTCCTGCTTTCTGAAGATCTTCATCTAAAACAAAGGTCCATCTGGCATTCGCCGGACGTAAAGTCACTGTAAGATTGTCATTGGGACGGTAAGTAACCCCTGCTCCTACACTCAGGTATCCGGGAGCCATAAAATTGGAAATCTTTTTTGCATCAGGATTATTTCCATCTTCATAACCCGGAGCAAACTGAGTCTGGAGACCTGCACCTGCAGATAAATACCAATGCTTGGCAAATTCTCTACCGTAGTTTGTAGAAAGATTAATAACATCCTGTGTTTTTCTTACTCCAGTTCCCTGCGTATTGTTTTGTCCGTAACCCAGAATAATAATATTTTCCCAAAGATCTTTCCCTTTTTCATAAGTCAGGTTGTAATTAACACCGGCAAGCCATCCTACGTTATTGGCTCCTCCACCTACCCAGTTTGAAAAGGCAGCCTGGTTAAGCATTAATGTATTTTGTCCCTGAATAGACCATGCTTTAACAGTGTCGGATGCCGGAGCCTCTGTCTTAGCTTCCTGAGCGAATGTTACAGCCCCAAAAGAGATAGAACTGATCAATAAAAGTTTTTTCATAATGTTGATTTATTACAAATGTATAAATAATAATTTATGCCATCATAAAATTCACTTTAAAATGAATTTAACATAATAAAAAACAACCGATTAAATATTTGAAAATCAATTATTTAAAAACAAAAATATTGCTCATCAAACTTAAGTCAACTTAAAATTACAGTATTTTTAAAACAAAAAAACACCTCATTTCTGAAGTGTTTTAATTATAATATAATATTCTAAACTATTTTTTGATCCACCACTGGCTGTCCTTACGATCAGAACGTTTTACTCCATTTGCCAGCGTATAGGCGAATCCGATTCCAAGCGTTTGTTTCAGCTGCGTTTTTTCTATCTGGTTATGATCGTAGAGCAAATCCAAGGTTACATTGGATGAAATATATTTATTTACTTTTAAGTTCAGTAAAGCTCCATAAGCTAGAACCAGCCTGTCCGGACGATCAAGATAATTAGAGAAGACAGAAGCAGTATTGGTTAAATAAATATCTTCCATTATTTTCAATTTATATATTGCTGTTCCCAGAAAACCGAATTGTAATAAAGAAGTATCACCATCATTTTTCAAACCATAACTTCCCGCTGTCTGAAGGTCTTTATCCAATACAAATGTCCATCTGGCGTTGGTAGGACGTAACGTTACCGTAAGATCATCATTGGGTCTGTACGTGATCCCCATCCCGACGTTCAGGTAACCTGGTGCCATAAAATTGGATATTTTTTTTGCTTCAGGATTGTTTCCATCTTCATATCCTGCAGCAAACTGTGATTGAAATCCTGCTCCCATAGAAAAATACCAGCTTTTTGAGAATTTTCGCCCATAATTGGTAGAAACATTGATAACGTCTTGTGTTTTTCTAATTCCCTGGCCTTTTGTATCATTTTGTCCATATCCAAGAATGATGATATTTTCCCAAAGGTCTTTGTCTTTTTCATACGTAATATTATAATTAATACCGGCAAGCCATCCCACGTTGTTGGCTCCACCTCCTACCCAGTTTGAAAAGGTAGCCTGATTGATCATTAATGTATTTTTTCCTAAAACCGACCAGTATTTTATGGTATCTACTACTACGGAATCTTTTTTCAATTCTTCTTGTGCACTTGCATATATTCCTATAAAACAGGAAAGAATTAATAAAAACTTCTTCATTACTCTAAATAATTTTCAATGCAAAAATATTAATATAATTTCTTTAAAAGGTAAATTAAGCTTTAAAAGAACCTTTTCAATAAAGTTGAATCTCCTAATAACAAGATATTTCTATAAAATCAATGCCAAAATAATAAGTTAAAAAGTTAAATTAATACCTTTTGTCTTAAAATCAGGTCAATAGAAGCTTATTCATCGACAAATTTTCCGAAATTTATCATTGGCTTTTGATTTGACGTAAAATCCACATGTTCAAAAATGTAATTTCCAAAAGAGCGGTTTTATACCCATTGCTGATGCTTTCAGCAATGTGGTTCGGGTACTTTTTACAAATGCAGGGCTTTTTTCAAAGCTGCTTTGGAGCCATTATCCCTCTGCTTCCCGAAGGATTGCTTGGTGTGGTTACCTCTCCCCTTTTGCATGGAAATATTGATCATATTATAGGAAACTCTATCCCGATAGCAGCCCTTATGTTTTTGCTGTATCAGTTTTATCCATTGGTTGCCAACAAGGTCTTTATCATCGGCTGGCTGGCCACGGGACTATTGGTGTGGCTTCTTCCTCCAATCGATATCCTTACCGGTGAATACATGTATACCTGTACCATTGGAGCCAGCGGTGTGGTATATGTTCTGGCCTTTTTCCTTTTCTTCAGCGGCGTATTCAAATGGAATACAAAGCTTCTTACGATTTCAATGCTTGTAGTACTTTACTATGGAAGTTTGGTTTGGGGAATGCTTCCCGAAGAATTGTTTTACAATATGCAGGAACCGAGCAAAATTTCCTGGCAGGCCCACCTTTCCGGAGCTGTAGTAGGCAGCATCATTGCTTTTGCCTTTAAAAATGTGGGAGAAAAGAAGAAAAAATTCATCTGGGAATTTCCCAATTATTACAGTGAAAAAGATGATAAACTATGGCAGGAATACAGGGAAAATCATCCTGAAGATTTTATGGAGCTTCCTTACAAGAAAAAAGATGACATCTGGGATCATCTGGATGAATTAAGAAAAAGATAAAAACCTATCATTCATGTAAAAAAACCGTCTAACACTTTAGATGGTTTTTTTTATATCTCTCATTAGCTGATTTTTAATCTAAGATCAAAAAATTCGGGCTCATTTTCTTCTGGCATATCTAACTGCTTTTTACAACCCTGTGCAATTAAATCATCATATTCATCCGTAGCTCTTAATTTACATTGATCAAAATTTAAATCTACGTAACAATGAATTTATATTTACAAATAATATTCTGGATTTTGTTTCAATTACTTGAAATTTGCTTCATTAACCAAGCACCTATAAACCACATAAAGTCAATACATTAAGCAGTTATTAAATAATCAGCAAGCTACTGAGTTTACCGCATATTTTGAACAGAAGCAGATTGCAGAACTCCCTTTAAAGAACATCGGAATTTACACTGTCATTTGTTCTAAATGCCAGACCAAACCCTTAATGGAAGCAGATAATACTTATTAAACATTCAAAAAACATATGGTTACTGATAAACAATTAAAAAAAATTACCGAAAAAATAGTAAAGGCTCAGGCTAAAACATCACGGGAAACAAGCCTGGATTTGTCCGGGTTGTCTATAGATTCTGAGACTTTAGATAAAGTGATGCCTGAAATATTAAAGATTCAGAATCTTACGAAGCTTGATTTAAGTAAAAACAAACTTACGGGCTTACCCAATAGTATAGGTGAACTATCAAGCCTTACCCAATTGATTGCCAAAAACAATAGTATTCAACGCGTTCCTAATACATTAGCTAATTTGGGGAATCTTGAAAGATTAGATTTTGCAGGAAATTCTCTTTTACCTAAATCGGATGATCTTGTCAATTATATTAGACAAATAATACCGGATGTCACTAATAGGTATAAGAATGCACTAAGTAAATTGTATCCGAATGATAAAGAGCAGGCAAAGATCGCAAAACAGATAGAGGCTTCTGATTTAGATCCTTCACCTATTGCTTTTGAAATTAATTTAAATGGGAATAATATTCAGAATACAATGATAAAATCTTCCAAAAATGCCATAAAGCTATTTTTGAGTAAGGTGCCTGTTCATAATGAGTATGAACTGAATGTATATAGTCCTACTGTTAAAATGCTGCTATCCCAACTGCGGGACCCTAATATTCCCGTTGAAGACAGAAATACGATACAATTAGGAATAACGAGTTCTCTGGGAAACTGTGACACTCCCGTTAAAGAGCATTTGATGAGAGTGAAGATCGCAGAGCTACTAAAATCAGGAGAAAAATTATCTGAAGAAAATTATCTGATAATAGAAAGGCTGGCCCTTATTGAGGCAACAGGTAAGCTGAAAAATCTACCATCAAAGGAAAAAATAGAAGCAGTAAATGCCTTGGTTAGTTTAGTTTATTCTGAAAAACATATACAATCTCTAACCAAAAAATTAGATATACAACTGGCATTTCTTACAGGGAAAAATAATAGCATTAATGGCAAACAGAGAGATCTACCTCTTATATCGGTAAATGCCGGATATGGTTTGGCCTTACTAACACCTAAATTAATTGATGAATTTGCTGCATTGGTTGGTAAAAAAACGGGTCCATTTTGCATATTGAATGAGGAAAAGTTAAAGGAATTAACAGACAATTATCTTACTGGCAAGGGCTTGCAGAATGATACTATTGTAATAGAACGGGAAAAGTATATCCAGAAATATCCGGAAGATATGCAGACGTTTATTATGGAGGACTCTGATCTATCAGATACTCTCTTTTCTGCTGATATGGATGAAGTAGGAGATCTGATGAACTTCCCTGGCCATCAGGAAGTACTTAGGGGGTTGCTAAAAAATGAGAATAAGGAAGAATCCATCAAGCAGAAATACGAAGAATATGCATCGGAACAACAAAATAAAATTAAAGATTTTGTGGATCAAAAGCTAGCATCCCAGAACACACAAGCAGACGGACAAGGAATGTCAACAGAGAAGGTTATGAGTGATCATAACAGGTATCATCAGATGGCTTCTCCCCAAATTCAATCTCAAACAGAGACACAGAGAAGGGAATCGCGGACCCTTTCAACCTCTGCCCGACACGATCAAACAGAGATACAGAGAGAGAAGTCACGTACTTTACAAGGCTCCACCGCACATAGACGTTAAAGAAGAGATTCCAGAGAGCCTTGGTTCTCAGTGAACAGATTAAAATGCTTTAGATCAATAAAGCTTTAAAATATTTATTAACATTAAAAAAAAGCATATGGTTACGGAGGAACAATTAGAAGAAATCAACGATAGAATATCATGGGTTGAGTTTGGATCATGGGAAACCAGCTTAGATTTGTCCGGTTTATCTATAGATTCAGAAACTTTAGAGCGAGTGATGCCTGAAATATTGAAGATCGAGAATCTCACGGAACTTAATTTAAGCAACAACAATCTTACGAGTTTACCTCGCAGTATAAGTGAACTGTCAAACCTTACCCGTTTGATTGCCACAGATAATAAAATTCAGGATCTTTCTGACACCTTAGATAATTTAGGAAATCTTGAAAGCTTAGATTTTAGTGGGAATCTTCTTTCACCAGATTCAGCGAGACATCTGAGTCATATTATACAGACTATAGAGGATGTAACTGAAGATTATGAATATGCATTAAGTATATTGTATCCGGATGATGATGAGCGGTCAGAGATTGCAAAGCAAATAGAAGCTTCCGATTTAGACCCGGCAGCTATTACCAGTGAAACAGTTTTCAATGATAATATTATTCAGAATACAGTCAGCAAATCTTCTAAAAATGCCATAAAACTGTTTTTGAGTAAGGCTCCAGTTCATAATGCATATGATCTGAATGTATATGGTCCTACCGTTAAAATGCTGCTATCTCAACTGCGGGATCTCAATATTCCCATTGAAGACAGAAATACGATACAATTAGGAATCACCAGTTCTCTGGGAAACTGTGACACTCCGGTTAAAGAGCATTTGATGAGAGTAAAGATCGCGGAGCTATTAAAATCAGGAGAAAAATTATCAGAAGAAAATTATCTGATGATAGAAAGACTGGCCCTTATTGAGGCAACAGGTAAGCTGAAAAATCTGCCACCAAACGAAAAAATAGAAGCGGTAAATGCCCTGGTTAGCTTAGTTTATTCTCGCAAACATATAGTACATGTAGCTAAAGAATCAGATATACACTTGAGGTTTATAAATGGTGAGAATGAGAATCTAACTAAACAAAGAGACCTACCTCCGATATCGATAAATTCAGAATATGGTTTTACAATATTAAGCCCTGATATAATTGAGGAATTTGTTGATTTGGTTAGTGCAAGAAATATAGGTATAGTTCATGAATTAAATGAAAAAAAATTAAAGGAATTAACAGATAATTACCTGTTTAGCATGGGATTACAAAACGATTCCATTGCAGTAGAAAGGGAAAAATATATCCAGATATATCCGGAAGATATGCAGAAATTTATGGAAAACCCAGATATATCAGAGACCCTCTTTTCTGCTGATATGACTGAAAATGAAAATGACGAACTGATGAACTTTCCTGCCCATCAGGAAGTGCTTAGGGATTTGCTAAAAAATGAAAATAAGGAAGAATCCATCAAGCAGAAATATGAAGAATTTGTATCTGAACAACAAAGTAAAATTCAGGATTTTGTAGATCGGAAGCAAACTCCCCAAACCTTACAAGCAGAGGGACAGGGCCTGTCAACAGAGAGCACATTTTTGCAAACAATGACAAATATATACAGACAGCAAGAAGCATTGGATGCCCAAATGGCTCAAATGGCTCAGAGGGTTCAAGCAGCAGGTCAGGGAGAGTCAACAGAGAACGCTACCGGGAATAGGTATCATCAGATGGCTTCAGCCCAAAATCAACCTCATACAGGGGAATCACGCCCTATAGCGGGTTCCGCGAGATTTCGCCCTCAAGCAGAAGCACGTGGAGAGGAATCAACACCTGTACCAGGCTCTGCCCGCCGCCGACCTTAAGCCAAAAAATCAAGAGAGCGCTTCGACTCTCAACGAAGACCAGGATAAAGTTATATGAACCATAAATAGAAAAAATTAATTCTCTATAATAGTCCATTGTAGAGAATTAGTTTTCATAAGAAAGGTATACTGCTTCAGAATGTGTAATTATAGATTATTAGAATGGAAGAATCATGATGTAAGAATATCTATCAACATTTAAATAAACTTATTTCATTACATTTGAAAAAAAACACACATGAATTCCGAAGAATACTTTTATGCCATCGCCCTCCGCGAGTGCAGTCAGATTGGCGATATCCATTTTCATAAACTTGTCCGTACTTTCGGGAGTGCCCAGGAAGCCTGGAAAAGAGCAAAAAAAGAGCATAAAAAACTGGAAGGGATAGGACAAAGAACAGTTTCTGATATTGGAAATGAGTCTCATTTGAAATTCGCAGAAGAAGAATTAAATTTTTGCGAAAAAAATAATATCCAGATCAGGCTGAAACACCTCAAAGAAACCCCTTCCCTGCTTAATGAATGTAATGACGCACCGGCTATTCTTTATCAGAAAGGGAATATTGAAGATATCCAGTCAAAAATAAGTATTGTAGGAACCCGGAATATGACTGCTTATGGAAAACAGTTCATCGAAGACTTTTTTCAGGCAACACAATCTTCAAAATATATTACGGTGAGCGGCCTCGCTTTGGGAGTTGACAAAGAAGTTCATGAGCAGTCTGTTCTTCATCAAAAACCTACTATAGCTGTTCTGGCCCATGGTTTTCAATATTTATATCCGACGAAAAACAGGAAGCTTTCTGAGAAAATTCTTCATGAGGGAGGCGCACTAATAACAGAATTCAGTTCCTCAAGAAAACCAGACCGGGAAAATTTCATCCAAAGAAACAGGATTGTAGCAGGAATATCTCCGGCAACTATTGTGGTGGAAACCGGTTTTGGGGGTGGGTCTGTAAGCACTGCAGCTTTCGCTAATGACTATAACCGTGATGTCTTTGCACTGCCGGGAAAAATTATGGACAGCTACAGCCAGGGATGTAATCAGTTGATTTTCCATAATAAAGCAACTGCTATTTCTACTGTAAAAGATCTCATTGAACTCCTTGGATTAAATGCTCCCAAAGAAAAAATAGAAGAATTATTTCCTCATAGCGAGACCATAATACAATTATCTAACAATCAACACTTAATATATCAATCTATTCAATATTACCCACAGATTTCTTTAGATGATCTTGCCCAGAGAATTGATCTTCCCACTCACAAAATCTTACCAATAATTTTGGAATTGGAACTTTTAGGGAAAGTAAAATCATTTTCCGGGAGGCAATTCATCGCAATTTAAGATTTAATGATTTCTTAATATTGCATTATTTCACACATAACATTTCATTTTTAACAAAATTTGAACACAAATTATCAATTTAATAATATTACGAAACATTATTATTTAATTTTTAACAAAGTTGAAATACAGTGTTGTGAATCTTGAAAAAAAAATTAAATTTGTTGACAATAATATTCAACCTTAATATATGGAACAATATAATATTGACCAGAAAATCCAAGAGTTTATTGCAAAAATTGAAGCAAAAAATCCTAACGAACCGGAATTTTTACAGGCTGTAAAAGAAGTTGCCGTAACTGTAATTCCATTCATTGCTACTAAAAAAGAATATACCGGAATGAAGCTGCTTGAAAGAATGGCTGAAGCTGAAAGAATTATTATTTTCAGAGTTCCATGGGTTGATGACAAAGGAGAAATTCAGGTTAACAGAGGTTTCAGAATTCAAATGAACTCTGCTATTGGACCATACAAAGGAGGAATCCGTTTCCACCCTACTGTAAACTTATCAGTTCTTAAGTTCTTAGCTTTTGAACAAGTATTCAAAAACTCTTTGACAACTCTTCCAATGGGAGGTGGTAAAGGAGGTTCAGATTTCGATCCACAAGGTAAATCTGATATGGAAGTAATGCGTTTCTGCCAGGCTTTCATGACAGAATTATGCAAGCACATTGGTCCTGAAACTGACGTACCTGCAGGAGATATCGGTGTTGGAGCAAGAGAAATCGGATATTTATTCGGACAGTACAAGAAAATCAGAAACGAGTTTACCGGAGTTCTTACAGGAAAAGGTCTTGCTTATGGAGGTTCATTAATCCGTCCTGAAGCTACAGGATACGGTGTAGTATACTTCGCTGAGCAGATGCTTAAGACTATCGGACAAAACTTCGAAGGTAAAACAGTTACAGTATCAGGTTTCGGAAATGTAGCTTGGGGAGTTATCAAAAAAGCAACTGAACTAGGCGCTAAAGTAGTAACAATCTCTGGACCAGATGGATACATCTACGATAAAGATGGTATCAGCGGAGAAAAAATCGATTATTTATTAGAACTTAGATCTTCAGGAAACAACAGAGCTGAAGATTATGCTAAAAAATATCCTTCAGCTGAATTCCATGCTGGAAAACGTCCTTGGGATGTGAAGTGTGATGTTGCCTTCCCTTCTGCAACCCAAAACGAATTAGATTTAGATGATGCAAGAAAATTAGTTGAAAACGGATGTGTTTGTGTAACTGAAGCGGCGAATATGCCTTCCACACTAGATGCCATCAACTATTTCTTAGACAATAAAGTATTATTCTCTCCTGGTAAAGCTTCCAATGCCGGAGGTGTTGCAACATCAGGATTAGAAATGACTCAGAACTCTATCCGTCTTAACTGGACTTCTGAAGAAGTTGATGCAAGATTAAAGGAAATCATGATCGGTATCCACAAAGCTTGTAGAGACTATGGAAAAGACGAAGACGGTTATGTAAACTACGTAAAAGGTGCAAATATTGCCGGCTTCGTAAAAGTAGCAGAAGCAATGTTGGCTCAGGGAGTTGTGTAACGAAAAAAAATAAAGGTTGGGAAAAACTCCCGACCTTTTTTGATATAGCCTGTTCCCGGGATAATGGGAAAAAAGTAAAAAGTGAAAGGAGAAAGCGCTGCTATATGCAGCGCTTTTTTATTTTTATATCATGCTGAACACTTTTACAAATATTGATGAATACATTCTCCTGTTTCTGGTGGAAGTACAGGAGAAGCTGCAAGAACTTAGGAAAGTAATTCATTTACAGGTTCCTGATCTTGAAGAATATATTGGCTACCAGATGCCTGCCTTCCGGTACAAAGGGAAACCTTTGGTTTATTTTGCGGGGTACAAAAAGCATATCGGATTCTATCCGGGAGCTGAAGGTATCACAATTTTGAGACAGATTTTAAAGAAAGAAAATATAAGTTTTCCAAAGGAGCTGTGCAGTTTCCAATTCATGAAAATCTTCCGCTGGATCTGATTACTAAGATTCTCCGGTTCAAAACAAAAGAAATTGAACAGAAAAAATCCTGAAATAAAGATTTCAGGATTCCGACTAGTGTTTGCTAAAGTGCTTTACTTTTTCTTCTTTTTGTCTTTCTTTTCCTCTTTTGGAGTATCTGCAGGCTTAGTGGCATCAGTTGGCGTTGTGCTTACTGACGGATCAGTTGCCGGTGCAGTTTCTGTTGTAGTTGCAGGTGATTTTTCCTGTTGATTCTTTTGATCCGAAGGACTTGTAGTCTGTGTATTCGGTTGTTGGGTTTGAGTTGTCGTAGGGTTATTAGTTGAAGTATCTGCTGGCTTTTGTGGTGTTGACTGTGCTGATACTGCGATTACTCCGACTAATGTAAACGCTGCCGTTAAAATTAACTTTTTCATAATGTAATATTTAAATGATTGTTTAACTTAAACGAAGCATCATTTATAAAATTATGTGTAAAAATCTTATTTAACGTACTTTATAATTATTTAAGAGGAATTTGCAAAAATGAGTTCGGCTGAATTGGCTGGAAGAGTGATGCTGAAATCCGGAGGATTTTAGAGTAAAAACAACTGTTTCATGATCACTGATAAGAGCTACCAGTCCTCATCTTCCCTCCTCTGCCCACATAGTTACTTCCCAATATTCTTCATCATTTTTTCTACGAATTCAAATGCTGCCGGGCAGATAACGGTATTTTTCAGCATGAGATTATTGATCTGATAAATCTTCTTACGGTCGGTGTGGGGATATTCACGACATGCCTTTGGCCTTACATCGTAGATAGAACATGTATTATCACTATTCAGAAAAAAGCAGGGAAGATTCTGCAATACTTTGTCATTATCTTCATCTACTCTTAAAAACTTAGCCTCAAAGTCAGCAGATTTCATTCGCAGATGCCTGGAAATTCTCTCAATATCCTTTTCAGTATAGAGAGGACCGGTTGTTTTGCAGCAATTGGCACATTGCAAACAGTCTATTTCTTCAAAAACTTCATTATGGGCATCCTGCACGATATAATCAAGATTTTTGGGCGGTTTTTTCTTTAACCCGTCAAGAAATTTCTTATGCTCTTTCTGCTTTTGTATCGCCTGTTTTTTATAAAAATCTAAATCCATTTATTCTTTGTTTCTCACTGACTCCGGGAGTTCCTCTTTCTTATATTCATTGATTTTATCCAGATCCAGTACTGTTGAGAGATTTTCCTTGTTAGGATAATACATCGGGACAAATTTAGCACCATATACAATTTCTCCTGTAGTATACGAAGACCTTTGAACCACCGTATTTGAAAACACTTCGTCAAATGCGCGTACCTGTACGATAAGTTCCATATCCGTATTTTTAAAATCTTCTTCAGAAAATCCATAAAACGGAGAGTTTTCATCAATTTTATGCACTACGGTCCAGTTGAGAGCCAGCGTATTGATTTTACTCATCTGTGTTGTAAGCCTGTAGAAATTGCTTTTGGCAACTCCGTTTTCCATCACCTCAATGGCTGCAGATACAATAACGTCTGCATCCGTCAATGCATTATTTTTATAAGGTGCAAGCCTGAACATTAATGCTGAAGACTCCTGAAAAGGGGCAATAACGGCTATATCAGAAAATCTAAGATACGCCCGGGGTCTTGAAAATCTTCCGTAAAAAAGTCCCGTTGCAATGGCAAAGGTAAGCAATCCCAGAAAAGCTTCAAAAGTAGCCACAAGACTTGCCAAAAAACCTACAGGAGCTATTCTTCCATATCCAACGGTGGTAAATGTCTGGGAACTGAAGAAAAAGACATCAATAAATTCATTGAGTGGATCACTCTTATCTATTCCGGTAAGATGCTCTACACCAATCAGATAATAGATCATAGCAAATACAAGATTAATGATGATATAAGCGATAACCAGATACGATATAAAACGGAATGATGAGAGATTCAGCATGGTGTGGTACCAGCTTAGCCTGTTAAAAACATTCACTCCTCTTCTCTGAACATTCGGGAGGCCGTCCTTATTGATAAATCTTCCGGATGCATTGGTTCCGAAACCACTGTTCTCCGCATTTTTCTGGCGGATTTTTTTTCTGAATCCTCCTGTCATTCTGTAATCATTTTGACTATATTATACTGTGATATTCCTCTACCATAAGCCAGTTAATGATCAGCTTTTTCTTTCAGCATATATTATTTAAAAAAGCAAAGTTAAGAATAGAATTCATTAAGATGTCAATCCTTTCTTGTAATCATCTTTTAAAATTCATTATTCAGATGACAGATTGCTTTCTCGAAGGCTTTTACAGAACTTACACTTAAAAGCACAAACAAAAAAACAGCAGAAATTTTGAATATCTGCTGTTTATATAATCCTTATTAAAGTAGTTTTATATCTGTTGTGCCGGTGATTCCAGTACAGTAACACTTACATTACTTACAGATTTTACAATACCGGACTCTCCGTGTATATTGGAAAGAAAATCAGGGAAGCTTTCAATAGGGAAAGCCCAGTAATAATGTCCATCTACAGGAGAAGGAAAGTTTGCCTGTAATCTTCCGGTTAATTTCATAGGTACAAAGTACTCAACAGATGATCCTTTCAATTTTGTCAGGATAGAAATTGATTTTTTAGAATGGGCAGGGACAATGGTCTTGTAGCTGCTGGTCTCGGTAATTTCTTCAGAATTTTCTGTACCTTCTGTTGTATCTCCTCCTACCACAACTTTTGTGCTTGCTGAAGCTTTTGCTACCAGCGGAATATCAACAGATACTGATGCTGCCACTTCAAATGACCCTGAGACAGTACGTTTCCAGGATGTAGAATATCCTTTTTTATAAGAATAAGTTACCGTAATCTCACTTTCTCTGTCCCCATTATTAATCGCCTCCGTAGTATAGGCGTTATCCGGTAAATCTACTCCATCTGTTTTTATAGATACCTCAGGAGTTCCCAGAACAATGGAAACATTAGGATTAGGAGCAGTATTCCTGGCATCTCCATCTACAGAAAGGTCAGGATTAAATATAATTCCATCCGGAACCTGGCCAGAGTATGCAAAAACATTTTTCAACCTCGTTCTTTCTCCGGAGTAACTGGTATCATATCCCATGTCTTTCAGATGATTGGACTTGAAAGGGATTTCACGCTCTTCATTAGATGAACTATAGTTTGTTCTCAGACTATCATTCCCTGATAATTTAAATTCATCTACAATTTTCCAGCCTTTTTGAAGCATCTCTGCCTCCGTCAACTGTGATTTCTTCACCTCAGAATAATTCACTTTTTCTGAATCATCATTAATAGTACTCACTTCATCCCTTGAACATGATACCGAAAACATCAGTAAGAGAATACCAATAGAATTGATTTTTTTGATCATTTTAATAATTTTTTAGTGTTTAATAATTAAATTTACAAAAAATGAATTCTTTTAAGGCCTTTTTTTGCGAATTAATCAAATTTTAATCTTTCCCAATTTTTCATTGTATTCTACTCAGGTTGTACTCTAAAATACTGTTTATATGAAATGTATCAATTTAGAGACTGGAATTTTTAATACGAATTATACTAACTTTGAACTATGAAAAAGCTTGAATCAAGAGAAGACATTGAACACCTAGTCAATTCATTTTACAACAAAGTTGTTGAAGATGAAACCATTGGGTTCTTTTTTAATGATATTGCTAAAGTAGATTGGGACCAACATCTTCCTAAAATGTATTCTTTCTGGGAATCTATTCTTTTTGGGCAGATGTCTTATAAAGGAAATCCAATGGGTGTCCATTTCCCTATTAATGAGATACAGGCTATGGAGCAAAAACATTTTGACAGATGGCTGCTGCTTTGGCGTACTACTATTGAGGAAAATTTTGTAGGAGAAAATGCAGACATGGCGATCTACAAATCCGAAAATATAGCCAAACTCATGGCTTTCAAAATGGAGCTGGCGAGAAGGTTGTAGTAATGCGAGATGCGGGGTACGGGATATAGATATCGAGGATAATTCCTGGATTTATTTTACAGATAGACAGATTTGTAATTTTGTACTTTTTCTTTTTAAGGAACGATTACTGTAAAGATATAGGCTGCCAGATTCACCAACAGAACGGTTCCGTAAAGAACATTTGTTTTACCGCGGCTTAAAGATAACATTACAATAAATACGGATAAAGAAAGCAGAATAATGTCTTTTTTATCCAGGCCTAATACAAGTGGGATATCATACATGATACATACTGCTGAAACCGCAGGAATAGTGAGACCGATACTTGCCAGTGCAGAACCCAATGCGAGATTTAAGCTGGACTGTATTTGATTGGCTCTTGCAGCACGGATCGCAGCAACCCCTTCAGGAAGAAGAACCACGGCAGCAATAATTACCCCAACCAAAGATTTTGGAGCTCCAAGACTCTGTACCATACCTTCTATAGTATCGGATAATCCTTTTGCCATCAGTACGACAATTACAAGACAGATTACCAGAAAAATAAAGCTGATAAGCGTTTTGGGCAATGAAGGAATATAATGTTCTTCAGGATGCTCATCAGGAACAATAAAATAACTTCTGTGGCGCACAGTCTGCACCATCAGGAAAACTCCATAAATGACAAGACATGCTATGGATATAAAAATAAGCTGCGCTTCGTTATAGAATGGTCCGTTGACACTTGAGGTAAAATTAGGAAGAACAAGGGTAAGCACCAGAATGGAAACAATACTCACCAGATAAGTAGTTGCTGAGGTTCTTGCAAAGAACTGCTCATGATATTTAACGCCGCCTACCAGAATACATATCCCCAGAATTCCATTAAGAATAAGCATTACAGCGGCAAAAACGGTATCTCTGGCCAGCGTGATCGCCTGATCTCCGCCGGCAACCATCAGCGAGATGATAAGTGCCACTTCAATAATGGTGATACAAAGTGCCAGGATGATGGTTCCAAAAGGCTCTCCTACTTTATGAGCTACCACTTCAGCATGATGTACTGCTGACAAAACACTTCCGATCAGTAAAATACCGGCAAGAATATCATAAAGAACACCACTTCCCATCAAACCGGAAAAGTAGTATCCTACTGCCAGAATAGGAAAAATATAGGTATAATGTAAAAGTTCTTTTAGTCTCATATCGTGACTACAAAATACAAAAAATCTATAATAATTTCAATATCAAAAGAAAATATTAATAATATTTTAATGAGGCCAGAAGTTAAAGTCCTGATAATCTGTAAACATATGAAACAGAAGCCCGATTCCTATAATCCTGATATTTCCTTTAAAGAACAACAGCAAAAAATACACCGCAATGGCATAATAAGAATGTAAAAAATGAAAACCTATGCTTCCTCTTGACGGATCAAAAACAGGATTGGCAAAAAGATGATCCAGGTCAACCAGCATGGTAGCAAGAAGAATAAAATACGCCTTTTTCCAATTTTTACGATAAAAAATTAATGCAATAAAGACAGGAAAAACGAGATGTAAAAAATAATGTGTAAAGGTTTTGAGCAATGCGATGTCTGATGGAGCCATTAATAAAATTTTGTTCGGTTTGCTTACCACCGTAAAATTAAGGGTAATTCTCCTTTCTTCGCTTTTATTTTTACCCAATAATGATCAGACTGATTCCCGTACCATACATAGTCGATATCTGAAATGATTCTTTTTTCATTGATACTCAGTGTTTTCAAAGAAGAATACAGCAAGGCATTATTTCTGATTAAAATGTAGTTTTCATTTAATCGGGGTGACATTGCTATCGTATTTTTGATAGATTCTATCGTAACACCTTTATTATTTTGAATGATTGTATTGGGTTGAAAGGGAATTGCTGTAAACTGATTTTCATTATTGATCCACTTTTCAGACAGAAAGTATTGCCAGGTTTTCTCAGGATCGTCACTCTGAATATCGATCATATAGCTGGGCTGGGTAATCTTTTGAACCGTCTTTTTTTCAACTTCATTAAAATTATCATCATACTCATAAGTAACAATGGTATCATTGATCTGTCTTAGATTTGCAGTAGCCTTTAAAGAATTTGCCTGTAAGGAATCTGCTATACTTTTATTGAAAAAACGGGTAATATTTCTAATATTTTCCTTGTCTAACTCCAATTCAAGAAACTGATTTCCTTTCTGAAGCTTTGAAGCAATTCCATTAAAAATTCCCGGGTTTGAATTATTTTTAATCTCAATTTCGTCATCATTTAGCTCAATAGAAAAGTTTTGAATTTTCTGTCCTGAAATAAATGAAATACTTCCCAATGTATTGTGAATAAATTGATCTGCATCCCAAACACGATGTACAGAATTCTGTAACAGCTTTTTCTGAAGGGTTTCAAAAGCATGATCTGAAGTTCCTGCAACGCAATAATTTCCTTCTATCATAAAGAAAAACTGTTCCTTCTGAAAACGGTTGTTTCCTTTATCAACAAAGTTTTGCTTCCTCAAATAGGTGATAAATTGATGAGAATCTTTAAGTTCTAAAACAGTGTACCATTGAGAAAATCCAGTGTCTTTAATATGGAACATCTGTAGAAAATCAGGAATTCTGATCCCTGAATCTTTCAGTGATCCGGAGCTTTTACTTTTTGTTTTACTTCCGGACCATTTTGAAGGATGAGTTACTAAGCTGAAGAGATATTGTCCTGTTAATTTCTTCGTATCGATCAAAACAACTGCATCTGCATTGTCGGGAATATATTTCAGTCTTTTATTTTTGTGAAAGACTAAAAAATATACTCCAACAGCGAGCAATAAAAATAACGGGACAATAATCTTCTTTTTTTTCATCTATAAAATCTGAGGCTTTTTCTCTGTTTCTTTTATTTTAAAAACCTGATCGAATATGTCAAAGAAATACATTAAGCTGTTTTCCGAAGAATCTTTGATATTATAATTCATCTCAGACTGGATGCTTTCTCCTTTAACTTCTGTTTTATAATAAAGCTCACCCACATTTTTTTTGATGGCTTCCAATGTTTTTCTCTCTTTCGGGCTTTTGAATTCTTTATCCAATCCTGTTAAAAGTTTCTGAATATCCAACCTTCCGGATAAAGGATATTTAGCAGAATCTTTTGCCCATTTTCTGGAAATCTCAGATTGGTTTACCGGTAAAATATTATCTGCTGAACTCATAAGATACACTACTCCATCTTTCACAGTAAAAAACAACTGATCAACATAACCTCCGTTTTTTTCTTCTTTAAATGTGTACAGATCGCCTTTTTTAGAGAACCTTTCAGATAGTTTTTTGTTGTTGGTCAGCACATCAAAAATACGGTTCCAATAGCCTTCATTCTCTGTTGCAAAAGCGAAAGTAAAGTTGGGAACAGCAATTTCTTTGGTTTTCTTCACTTCTTTTTCATTGAAATCTGCATCATACTCATAATCGGTATATTCTACTTTTTTGGATTTCAATTCGTTTAAAACAAAAATTCCGTTTCCAGGTGCTATTTTGGCAATAGCCTCTTCATCCAGCACTATTTTCATAGTTTCCATGATCAGCTCCATTTCTTTTTTGTACTCATTTTCTCCTGAATTCTGAAGAAGACTGTACATCATATCAAAACATTTTGCGCCATTAACGTTCACTGCATAGTAACCTACACTTTTTTCATTGATCAGCTGCAGCAATTTTTTGTTTTTCTTTCCTTTATAAATGGCAGAGATATTCTTTTGAATGTCATTATTCCTATGCTGATAATTATTAACAAGTCTCACCTTGTCTTTATCAAAATACAGATTGTACGAATAATTGGAGTTGTACATATTTTTGAAAAACTGTTCGTAACCAGAATACTTTGTCATTTTTCCGTAGATCCCTTCATTGACAATTCTTCCATAATCTGTATACACAAAAACATCAGAACCGGCATCCCGGAATGCAAGCATATATTTTGGAACTTCAATTTCTAAATTTGAACTGAAATATTGGTCAAAACGATCTTCAGCATTCTTTTTAACAACCTTAAAGTTTTCTCTGCGGATAGAATCCTGTTCTTTTTTATAGGCTAAATCCTCCTCTTCATCGTAAGCGTAAGGCTCACCTGGCATTTCCTCTCCATTTTCAGCATTTTCAGGAGTTTCTTTCTCTGCAGGATATTTATGATGTTTCTGCAGGTATTTGATATCTTTCTGGATCCTTGCGATCTCGTTGTTGTTATCTTTAATACTTTCTTTCAGATACTTGACATCTTCCTTCAGGCTTTTGATTTCCTCTTTGTAATCAAAAGGTTTTTCCGGTTCATCGGTATAAACCGTATCGCCCGGCTCTGCATAAGCGGAATCAACAACGGCAACGGCAGTACTATCTGTAACGGCTTCAGTTGACCAAAGATCCTTATATGGCTTGGTATAGCTGATCATGCTGAGAACGGCACGGCTCCCGTTCCATGCAACGAAAATATCATCATTGATATCTACGTAAGAATAGTTCTTTCTGCTGGACACTTCCTGTCCTTTTTTCTTCACAGAATTAATAAACTCCTGGAATTTTTCTTTATTATCAATGATAAAATGCGTGTTATAGGTTTTAATGGAATCATTAAAACTTGCGTAGTGATATTGAACAGCGTCATACTTGATTCCTGTTTTGGAGTAATCTGTCCAGGAAAGATTTTCTTTGCTCTTTTTACTGAGTTCATGCAGCAAAGGATTCAGCTTATTCCAATTGATTTTATTATTAAGCTGTTTTCCGTTGACTTCCATATAAAATACAGCATCGGAAGGGATTTTCATACTGTTTTGGGCCAGAACCAATGTAAAGCCAAAGAGAACGAAAATAATGGTTTGCGTTTTTAATAAGATAGATTTCATGACTATAGTTTAGAAATTTATTGAAAAAGAATGGTGTTTTGAATTTGCTTTTTTTGAAGGATCAGATCCAGAATATCAGCTTCCAGCTTAAGAGCTTTCTTATTGGGGGAAAGCACATAAGTATTATTGGTTTGTGATTTTACAGCGTTTTCGAACTGCATGATAGAAGTATAGCGGGCATCGTTAAAGACCTCTTTATCGGCCTTGCTCATTTTATCGTAATCTTCTTTGAAAGTATTGACTTTATTTCTTGTCAAGGTCTTTTTTTCAAGATTTTGGCTATAGACTTGGGTTGGAACCATTTTGCCCAGGATTTTCTGAGACTTCAGTTTTTCCAGACCGGCATTGATGTTTTCGATTTTTTTAAAATTGCAGCTCAGCTTGATGATGTAATTCTCGAAATCCATGGAAGTTTTCACATTACTTATTCCCGGAGTTGCCTTAAAAATTCTGGCAGCTTCGTTGATTTTATTTTCAATTTCTGATTTTTTGGGAACTTTTTTTCCGTTGATGGTTTCCATTTTAGAAATGGAGGCCAGTCTTGTTTTGCTCTTACTGGCGTTCAGAATAATAGTATATTCTCCTGTACCATCAGCTTTTACGTTTACCTTATCCAGGATATCGAAGCAGCTTGTTAAAAAAAGCAGGGGAAGCAGAAGAAGAAATAGTTTTAATATTTTTTTCATGATCAGGTTAAAAGCACAAAATTACTTAATTCCGGCCTTAAATCCTTATAATCTTTGATTTTTTGGGCATAAATAGCTGTTTCCCGGTACTTTTTTAGGGGAAAATACGGTACTATTTCCGTATATTATTTTTTAAACACGCCCTTTAAGATAATCCTGGCGAAGATCTTCATCCAGTTTTTCAATAGCATACCGAAGACAGGTTCTCGGCATTTCCTGGTAATATAAATTCAGATAGCTGATCAGTTCTCCTTCATTTTTATTTCCCATTTCCCTGAGCAGCCATCCGTTTGCTTTATGCATCAGGTCATGGGAATGTTTCAGATTTCTTGTGACGAATTCTTTTGTCAGATCAAATAATCCTTTTTTTATATAATGCATTGTTCCTACAACAGCGATTCTCTTATGCCACATTTCTTCAGATTCTGAAAGTTCTCTAAGCAGATTTTCTTTCTGATTTTCAAAGGCATATCTGCCCAAAATTTTATAACAGGTTGAATCTACCAGATCCCAGTTGTTCACATAAGGAAGGTGATTCAGGTAAAAAGCTACCACCTCTTCTTTTACAGCTTTATCTTTTGTTTTTTCGAATTTTGAAATCAGCATAAAAAGAGCAGTCAGTCTATGCTCATGATATTTTGAAGAAAGTAAGGTGCTGAGTTCCTTTAAATTTATTTTGGAATAATATTCTTTCGCAACAGAGCGCTGGTCCGGAACTTTTACACCCAGAAACAAATCGCCCTCACCATATTCTCCTTCTCCCGTTTTGAAAAATCGTGGAAAGAATTCCGCCTTTTCAGGAATGGACAAAACAGCAAGTGCTTCCTGTATTTCTTTAATAATACTCATCATTTAAACTTTCTCTTCTAAAGCAGTATTTCCATGCTCTTCCTCTTCTGCAATTTGTTTAGGATTGGCTACTTTAGCAATGGTAAGCCCCTGAACAATAATTGAGAAGACTACTACACAATAGGTAATACTTAAAATAATCTCACTGTATTCACTCTTAGGAATAGACATCGCCAACGCAATGGAAACTCCTCCGCGAATTCCACCCCAAACCAGAACCTTTACGGTCTGTGGACTGAAACTTCTTCTCAGAGAAGTAAATTTTGTAGGCCCCCAGATAGAAATAAATCTGGCAAACAAAACGACCACAATGGCAGCTAACCCCGGAATCATGAAATGTCTGAGATCTTTAATCATCAAAAGTTCAAATCCGATGAACAGGAATAATACAGCATTCAGGATTTCATCAATCAATTCCCAGAATTTGATCAGATAGTCCTGAGTAACAGACTTCATTTTAAAACTTCTGTTGAAATTCCCCATGAATAACCCTGCGGCAACCATCGTCAATGGTCCTGAAATATGCATTTGACGGGCAATAAGATAACCTCCCATCACTACAGAAAGTGTTACCAATACAGAGATAATATAATCATCCACCTCACGCATCAATCTTGAAGTAACCCATCCTAACAGAACCCCAAGTAAAAGACCTCCTCCAGCTTCTTTAAGCAGAAGCAATCCAATCGTTTCAACACTCAGATCCACTTCTTTTCCGATTGCCAGTTGTAAGATCACTGTAAATACTACAACCGCCATACCGTCATTAAAAAGAGATTCTCCGGCCACTTTTGTTTCCAGTGATTTGGATACATTGGCCTGTTTCAGCACACTCAGAACCGCTACCGGATCGGTAGGAGAAATCAAAGCACCGAAAACAAGACAGTAGATAAAAGGAAGTTTAACCCCCACATAAGGAAGCAGGTAAAACATTCCGAATCCTACTACAAAGGTAGAAATCACAACACCTACCGTGGAAAATATCACTACAGGTCTGAACTGTTCTTTCAGGTCATTAATATTAATATGGATACCTCCTGCAAAAAGCAGAAAATTAAGCATAGCTCCCATCAGAACTTCTGTAAAGTCTATACTGTCCATCAGATTGTGAAGGTGTCCGAATGTTCTTGGAAGAACCGTTTCCCCGAACAGTACCAGAAAAATAGATACCACAATAGCAATCACCATGATCCCAATAGTGCTCGGAAGTTTTAAAAATCTATAGTTAAGATAGGCAAATATTGATGCTAATACGATTAATGCTGAAAATGAATAATATAATTCCACTAAGTGTTTTTATTTTAAGATTAATTGGTGAGTTCCAAATAGAGTATTTTGATATAAATCTGTTTCCCATCCTTTTGCCAGATGTCAAACATGGCATCTTTAGAAGCTTTTGAACTCCTTGTGTAATCCTGCCCTATATTCAGAATGTTCAGAAGAATATACTCATCTCCTACTGAATTGACGATATAGGCTGTTTTCTCGGATTTTCCGTCTCCCGAACTTCTTATTCCTTCAGTAAGTGCACGAAATTGGTTCAGATGATGTATAAAGTTATTCCCATCTTTTACGGAATCATAAGCCCTGAGAAGAATCAGCAGTACATCCAGGTTGGTAGGATCTTTACCATACAAAGCCTTTCCCTGTTTGATACAGTCTGCAAAATTATTTTGCTTAAAGGCTTCTACAAGACTTTTAAAGCTTTCATCTGATGTACTTATTTTATCGTTTCTAAAATTTCTTCCATAGTACAGATATTGGGCTTCTATACTATCCAGAGATTTAGGATACCCTTTAAATTTGAAAATAAGCTTCTCATAATTGTATGGCGAGTCCTCAGTCCTGAGACTTTTCTCAATAGTTTTCAAATCGATTTTTGGTTTCTGGCTGAATCCAAAAACCGAAAACAGGACGAATAAAAGGAAAAAATGGTATTTCATTAATTGTTGCTTTCTTCTTCGTCGTTGTCGAAATATTCGAAAAGGAAATCGTTGTATGGGAATCTGGAAATATGAATTTTCATGACCTCATCATAGATCATCTTCTTCATTTCCGGAAAGTTTTCCTTCGTCAATGCAGAGATGAAAACTGTGGGATACTTAGATTTTGCCATCCACGTTTTTTTCCATTCTTCCAGAGAAATATTTTTGCGGGTAGAAGGGGTAAGATCATCCTCATCCTTTTTCTCATAACTGAAATCGTCAATCTTATTGAAAATCATGATCATCGGTTTCTGATGAGCATTGATCTCCATCAGGATATGATTTACAGATTCTATGTGATCTTCAAAGCTTTCGTGAGAAATATCCACCACATGGATCAAAAGATCGGCTTCACGAACCTCATCCAATGTAGATTTAAAAGATTCTACCAGCTGAGTAGGAAGTTTTCTGATGAATCCTACGGTATCTGTCAACAGAAACGGTAAATTTCCAATTACCACTTTTCTTACTGTAGTATCCAGTGTTGCAAATAATTTATTTTCAGCAAAAACTTCGGATTTTGAAATGGAATTCATTAAAGTAGATTTCCCTACGTTGGTATATCCTACCAAAGCTGCACGAACAACTTTCCCACGGTTATTACGCTGGGTAGCCATTTGCTTGTCAATCGTCTTCAGTTTTTCTTTCAGCAAAGTAATTCTGTCACGGATAATACGACGGTCAGTCTCAATCTCCGTTTCACCGGGACCTCTCATTCCAATTCCCCCTTTCTGACGTTCAAGGTGGGTCCACATTCTTGTCAGTCGTGGTAAAAGATACTGATATTGTGCCAGTTCCACCTGCGTTCTCGCGTAGGAAGTCTGTGCTCTCTGGGCAAAAATATCAAGAATAAGATTGGTACGGTCCAGGATTTTTACTTCCATATCTCTTTCCAGGTTTTTAAGCTGTGAAGGAGAGAGTTCATCATCGAAAATTACGGTTCCGATCTCGTTTTCTTTTACATATTCTTTTATCTCAATCGCTTTTCCACTTCCGATAAAGGTTTTGGAATCAGGCTGAGTTAGTTTTTGGGTGAAACGCTTTTCTACGGTTGCTCCTGCTGTGAAAGCTAAAAACTCCAGTTCATCTAAATACTCCGTCAGTTTTTCTTCGTCCTGATTCTGGGTAATAACACCCACAAGGACTGCTTTCTCATAGTTATGTTCTTTCTTTTCTAACATTAAGTTCTGTCTATGTTTATGATTTTTACAAGTTAATATTTTTCAGAAAAAAAACAAAATCAATTTTTATTTAATAACATATTTTAATATAAATTTAAGTTTCCCCGTGAATGATATTCAAAAAATCAATAACTTTATATAATAAATTTCTGATTTTTAAATATTTAAATCAAAAAAACTAATCTCCGGAATATCATGATTACCCATATCAGATGTATGATTATTGATGATGATGAACTGGACAGGCTGGTTCTTCAGCATTACATCAGGCAATATCAAAACATTGAAATTGTCGCTACTTTCGATGCTGCAGAAAAAGCAGTTCCCTATCTTGACATTCCTGTTGATCTCCTGATTACTGAAACCAATTTAAAAGGCATGAGCGGTATTGAACTCCGTAAACTCGCTCATAAGATTCCTGCCTGTATTTTCGTAAGTTCACATCCGGAGCTGGCTGCCGGAGCTTTTGAGATTAATACTTTAGATTTTATTACGAAACCTCTTACCGCAGAACGCTTTCATTATTCTATGGAAAAACTCTTTGATTTTTTTGAAGTAAAGGAAAAATGCGAATGTTATGATGCAATGGTAGGAGAAAACTGCATCAAAATAAAAGAAGGAGGTCATATTTTTCAGATCAAAATGAAAGACATTCTCTACCTTGAAGCTTTGAAGGATTATACCAGGATTATCACTCTTGAGAAAAATCACTGTATTCTAAATTCACTGGGCAATCTCCTGCAAAAAAGTTTCTTTGATTCTTTTGTCAGAATACACAGAAGCTATGCCGTTCCACGCCATCTTATCCGCGGAAAGAACTGCCATGAAATAGAACTGGCACATCACATCAAACTGCCTATCGGGCGCACCTACAAGGATAATCTCTCTTTTTTCAATCCTTAAGAAGGCTCAGCGAAACTGTACAGTAACTCACAAAATGCCGTTGGTCGATTATTTCTGCCGTTGGTCTATTTTCCTGCCATTTGATTGAGATAGGTGGTAATTTAGTCTTCCCAAATTTCCCAAGAAAAACACATCTATTAATCACCAAAACTGTTATCCATGGAAAGAATATCTATTTATTGTATTATTCTGTCTGTCTTTTCCGTCCCCATACTGCACGCTCAATCTGCAGTTTTAGCAGCGGGATTGGATGCATCAGCAGCTAATGGTTTTGTTTCGTACAGTGTAGGCCAGGCAACCTATCTGGAAAAAGGAACAGGACAGGTTCTCGAAGGTGTTCAACAGCCTTACGAAATAATTACTCTTACTTCCCTTGAAACTTCTTCTGAACTCACAGGCATTTTGCTTTATCCTAATCCTTTCAGAGATTACTTGTATCTGGATTTCACCTCAAATAATTTTAAAGGATCAGAGTATCAGTTATTTGATGCCCAAGGTAAGCTGATAAAAAAAGATAAGATTTCACAATCCAAATCTGAGCTTAATTTCTCCTCACTTCCTTCCGCTATGTACATCATAAGGATCACTCAAAATGGGGAAAATATTCAAACTTTTAAAATTATCAAAAAATAAAATGCCATGAAAAAAATATTATCACTGTTTTGGATTCTGACAGGTTTCTTTATGGGACTTTCTCAGGCTCCGGAAAAAATGAGCTACCAGGCTGTCATGAGAAACGGTTCCGGACAACTCTTAGTCAATCAGGCCATTGCGGTAAAAGTAAGCATATTACAGGGTTCCCCTGCCGGAGCCGCAGTCTATTCAGAAAGACTTACCGGGAATACGAATGCCAATGGCCTTATCAGTCTTGAAATAGGAACGGGAACTGTGCTTACAGGCACATTTGCCACTATTGATTGGCCTGCAGGAAGCTATTACTTAAAAACAGAAACAGATCCTGCGGGAGGAACCAGCTATACCATAGTAGGAACCAGCCAGCTGTTAAGCGTTCCTTATGCTATGTATGCCAAATCTGCAGGTGGAGGCGGTGGTAGTTTTGCTATTCCTTACAGCACGACCGTTAATAATGCTTCCACTCTATTTTCATTGATCAATGATGGAGATGGCACTTCCTTGGAAGGAGTAAATAATACAACTACATCAAATATTTCTGCAGTAAGGGGAATTGTAAGCAATGCTTCTCCCGGTGGATTTTCCAGCGCTGTCCGCGGTATTAATAACGGAACAGGAGGACTTGGAGTTGGGATATACGGAAGCCAGGCGGGAAGCGGATGGGGAGTTTATGGTACAACCCCTAACGGTTTAGGAGTTTACGGAAATGCCACCGGAAATGGTTATGGAGTCTATGCCAACAGTAACACAGGAACAGGTCTTAATGCTACCAGTAATACTGGAATCCCAGCTGCTATTTCTATTAATAATAATGCGAATAACAATGTTGCCCTTAGCGCATCCAGTGTGGGAAATGGTACAGTTGTAAATGTTACAACCTCAGGAAACGGAGCCGGAGTACGAAGTTCTACAGGATCCGGATTTGGACTTCATGGAATAACTTCCGCACAGACTTCTGCAGGTGTTGTAGGGGATAACAACGGAGGAGGCGAGGCAGTAGTGGGTAGAACCACAAGTGATATTGCCGGAGCTGTAGTAGGACGTAATGACGGAGGCGGATACGGAGTAAGAGGATTTGTTGCCACCAATACATCCGGAACAGGTATCGGAGTTTACGGCCAGGTAGGTTTGAATAGCAGTACCGGACGTGCCGGAAGATTTGAAAATTTTAACAATACAAATACTGATGCCAATACTTTTGAAGTGGTATCTAATGGAAATGGAAATATTCCTGATAATACCAAAGGCAATGCCGCTTCTTTTCTACTCAATAATACCAATAGTGTTGGAGCTGCTGTAAGAGGGGAAGTCAATACTATTTTCGGAAACTTTGGTGCGGCAGCTATTTTTGGAGTGTCGTCAGGAACAGGAGGACGCGCCGGACTATTCTACGCTTCCAATCCTGCCGGAAACGGAGCATCACTGATCGCTTTGACAGACGGTAACGGAAACGCCATTACAGCCAATGCAGGCAAAGACGGAAATGGTGTTGAAACCAACATTGATGGAGCCGGAAATGCGCTCTATGCCTGGGTTCCTTCTTTTGCTACCGGACGTGCCGCAAGATTTGAAATATATAATGAGAATAATACAAGTGATGTAATAACATCAACTACTGTTGGAAACGGTATTGCTGGGAATTTTAAAGTGGACCGAACTACAGGGACTTCTCCCGCCATAAGAGCTGAAGTAAATTCACAGTTTGCTAATTTCGGGACAGCAGGTGTGTATGCAATATCATCCGGAACAGGAGGATATGCAGGTTTATTCCATGCTTCCAATCCTGCCGGAAACGGACCCGCATTAGTTGCTATTGCAGACGGAAATGGAAATGGTATCACAGCGAATGCCTCAAATACCGGAGACGGGGTTGAAACAACAGCAGACGGAACAGGAAATGCCATTTTTGCGTGGGTACCTAATTTCGGACAAGGACGTGCTGCTAGATTTGCTAATTTTAATACAGCCAATACAAACCCACCACTTACAGTAGAAACCCACAGCAACGGCTCTATCGCTGTATTTAAATCCGGAAATCCAGGCACAGTGAATGTGGCCAGAATCAATTCTGCAGGGCGTGGATTTTTCAATGGCGGAACACAAAACAGCGGTGCTGACGTTGCTGAAGCGTTTGATGTAAACGGAAGCATCTCCGAATATGAGCCTGGTGATATTCTTGTTATCTCAACAAAAGCAGACAGAACAGTTGAAAAGTCTTCAACTCCTTATTCTACTCTTGTTGCCGGGGTATACGCTACTAAACCCGGGGTACTTCTTACTGAAGAACATATTGACACTGATATTTCCAATAAAGCCCCAATGGGAGTTATTGGTGTAATTCCGACTAAAGTATGTCTTGAGAACGGAAAAATAAAAAGAGGAGACCTTTTGGTAACTTCATCTCAAGCAGGTGTTGCCATGAAAGCAGATATCAACAAGGTAAAAATAGGACAGGTAATCGGAAAAGCGCTTCAGGATTATGACCAAAAAGAGATTGGAAAAATTCAAGTATTAGTCAACATAAAATAAACCGTCATGAAAATAGCATATATTATCCCATTATTATTTTTGAGCACTATTATCTATGCTCAGGAAAATAAAAAGGCAGCTCCGATAGAGGAAGATCAGGCATTGGTGGTAAAACAGGCACAGGAACAGCAGGCGAAACTCATGCAGGAAGCGAAAGAAAATAATGAAAAGGTCGCTGTAAATACCGGATTGCCTTCTGATCACAGTCTTGCTGTTAAAAAACAGGAAACCAAAGCCAAAGCAGCTACAGACAATTCAGGAAAGCTTCTCCCTAATACAGCAAGTCTTGAAGACCTAAAAAAAACAATTCCCAACAGACAGGCATATCGCAATACTATAAATTCTAGGAACACAAAAACGACAGTTACCGGGCTGCCTAACACAGCAACTCTGGAAGAAATAAAAAAAACAATTCCCAAAAACTAATAACTCTCAAAACTAATAACCACAAAAAGCTGATAACCAAACTAGATTTTTCAAACAAAGAAGTCCGCTGCAATGCGGACTTTTTATATTGTAAAAGGGTATTATTAATCCCAATCAGCAGCTACAAATTTCATTGTATTTCCATGATCATCAGATAAGGTAAGGAAATGTCCTTCAATAGAATAGTGAGTCATGGTTTCTATTTTCTTCTGAAAAGACGCTTCAAGATTCATATCCTGGCAGGCTTTCATCGTACTCACTCCTTTTGAGATGTTCACTTTTCCTCCTTTTTTAAATTCTGAAATAAAAGACATGCGGTTACATCCCATATAAGCGCTCGCCTGAATTTTACCCTTTTCCTTATGGGCCGTCAGGTTCAATTCGGCTTTATGGGATATTAATTGATCTTTTGAAAAGCCATCGAAAGCGATGAGCATCCATTGCCTTTGAAGAAAGGGATCTTTGTCGGGTACTGAGGAACAATTTAAAACGAGTCCTAAAAGCAAAACGGCAAAAAGTGGTAATAGTATCTTTTTCATGCGGATTATCATCCCATTTTCATACCAACCCGGAACAGAATCTCGTAAAAATTAGTAAATTAGCGACACAAAAATTATTTTATAAAATGAAAAGACTATTTCTACTATTCACTTTCTTACTGGGCTTTGCTCAGATGAGGGCGGATGAGGGGATGTGGCTGCTAATGCTCATCAAAAGACTTAACGGTGTTGATATGCAAAAAGAGGGTCTACATCTTACGCCTGAAGAAATTTATTCAGTAAACAATTCAAGTTTAAAAGATGCTATCGTAAGTTTCGGTGGTTTCTGTACAGGTGAAATTGTTTCGGATAAAGGACTTATATTTACCAACCACCACTGTGGTTATGGTGCTGTTGCTGCAGCTTCTACACCAGAAAAAGATTATTTGAAGAACGGATTCTGGGCAATGAAACAGAAAGACGAATTCAATGCAAAGGATCTTTATGTAAGATTTTTAGTGAGAATGGATGATGCTACGCAAAGAATCAATTCTAAACTAAACAACAATATGACCGGAGCAGAGAGAAAAGCTGTGATTGATGCTGAAACTAAAGCAATCCAGACAGAAAACTCTGAAAACGGAAAATATACTGTAGTGGTAAGAGATTTCTTCAACGGAAATGAATTCTACTATTTCGTATACCAGGATTATAAAGATATCAGACTGGTAGGTGCTCCCCCTTCATCTTTAGGAAAATTCGGAGGAGATACAGATAACTGGGAGTGGCCAAGACATACGGCGGACTTCACAGTTTTCAGAGTGTATGCTGATGCTGCAGGAAACCCTGCTGAATATTCTCCAAGCAACACTCCGCTGAAACCTAAGCACTTCCTTCCGGTTTCTCTTAAAGGAATTAAGCCTGGTGATTTCTCAATGATCTTAGGATATCCTGGAAGAACAAACCGTTACCTGACTTCTTATGGAATTCAGCAGATGGTAACTAAAGATTACCCGGCATGGGTTGAAGCTTCTAAATTGGCTATGGATGTAATGAAAAAGTACATGGACAAGGATAAGGCAACTCAACTTAACTATGCTTCTCAATATGCTTCTGTAGCTAACTACTGGAAAAACAGACAAGGTACTATTGATGCAGTAGAGAAAAACGGAACTATTTCTGATAAACAAAAGATTGAGGAAACTTACAATAAGTGGGCTGCAATGCCAGGAAATGATCAGTACAATGGTGTTTTAGAAGACATTGGTATATACTATAAGCAAGTTTCTGATAGAAATGTTGAAAGAAACTATGCTTCTCAGTTCTCAAGAAATGCAAAATATATTACCCTTGCATTACAGGTAGGATCTGTTCTTAAAGCTTACGCTGCTCAGGATATGCAGGGAAGATTAGCAATGAAAGCTAAAACTGAAGCTGCAATCAAAGCTGCTTATGAAAACTTCAATCCATCTTTGGAAGGAGAAATGCTTGCGGCTATGACCAGTCTTTATCAGGCAAGAGTTAAAAACCCTGACGTTGCTTCTGCTACTATTTTAGGATTGGATGCTAAGACTGTTTCTAATTTAGCATATTCATCAATCTTCGCCAATAAGACTTCTGCAACGAACTTCTTATTAAACCCGGATGCATTGAAACTTGATGCTGATCCACTTTGGAAAGCAGCTAACGGAATTGTTGCTGACCAAAAAATCAGTATAGAAAGATTTGTGAAAATAGATGACAACTTTGCAAAAAACAACCGTCTGTTCCTGGCAGGTCTGATGAAGGCAATGCCTGAGAAGAAATTCTACCCGGATGCAAACTCTACAATGAGATTAACTTACGGTACTGTAGATAAATTACCTATCAGAAATGACAGAAACTATTTTGGAGTTACTGATAACTATTATACAGATATGACAGGTCTTGTTGGAAAATACAAGAAAGGTGATGAGGAATTTGATCTTCCTCAAAGAGTGATTGATCTTTACAACCTTAAAGATTTCGGTCAGTATGCAGATGCTGCAGGTTATATGCCTGTAAACTTCCTTTCTAACAATGATATTACAGGAGGTAACTCTGGTTCTCCGGTAATTGATGGAGACGGAAACCTTATCGGTATTGCTTTCGACGGAAACAGTGAAGCATTAAGCGGTGATATCGTATTCGAGCCTGAATGGCAGAAAACCATCAACGTAGACGTTCGTTTTGTTCTTTGGACAATTGATAAGTTTGCGGGAGCAAGAAGAATAGTTGACGAGTTGAAGCTTGTAAGAGATGCCAACACTCCGGCTGACACAAAAACTAAAAACTCAGGTACTACCACAACGCCTAAGAAAGTTAAAAAATAATCTTAACTGATATATTTTTAAAACCGTGAAATTTACTTTCACGGTTTTTTTATTTTTGACTATTAAAAATATTTCATCATGGATGCAAAATCTATCCAATTCACCGCCATTATTCAGCAGAACGGAGCAATGAATGCTGCGTTTGTAGAATTCCCGTTTTCTACAGAGGAATTGTTTCATAAAAAAGGACTGATAAAGATAAAAGCTGTATTCGATGATAAGGTTGAATACCGTGGGAGCCTTGCCAAAATGAATTCCGACTGTCATATTTTAGGACTGACTCAGGAAATCAGAAAACAACTTGGCAAAACCTTCGGAGATGAGGTTTCTGTTTCTCTTACTGAAGACAAAGAGGAAAGAGTGGTTGCGATTGCGGATGACATCACCAATGTTTTTAATGAAAATCCGGAAGCGAAGGCTTTATTTGACAAAATGAGCTACACGCACAGAAAGGAATACATCCGCTGGATTGAAGAAGCCAAAAAACCGGAAACAAGAGAAAACAGAAAGATAAAAATGATCCAGATGATTCTGGATGGAAAAAAGGGGATATAATTCATCTTATTTTTTTCTTCTATACAACAATGCATTAAAAAAAAATTGAATTAAGAAAATATTTTTTGTCAGGATCTCAAAAAGTAGCCGACTATAGTTACAGATATCAATTTTAACTATAAAAATTTACTTTTATGAACAAATTAATTTTCAGAACATCAGTTTTAGCATCAGCTACATTAGCTGCATTTACTCTTTCTTCATGCCATGATTCGGATAATGCCATGATGACGGATATGGCGTTTCAAAGAACCATTACTTTTGAAAACGTCGTTACTCCCAAAGATTTTGTGCAAAGCGGAAGTTTTCAGGGAACGGAAACTCCTGTTATTATGCCCGGACAATCGGTTTCTATTAAATTCAGTGCAGGAAAAACACAGGCTTTAATGTTTGCCACTATGTATGGGGCTTCAAAAGACTGGTTTTTTGCTTCCCAACAGCCAGGTATCAAACTGTTTGACTCCAATGGAAATGCTATTACCGGTGATGTTTCTTCAAGTGTCCGATTATGGGATAACGGTTCCAAAGACGATACTACCGGCCAGGTTGAAAGCAAACCCATCATACAGGTTCCGAATGTAGATGCTTCCCAACTGATGAAACTCAACCTTTCTTACAATGATGTAAGTTCGGAGTTCACCCTTACAATTACCAATAAATCTGACGAAACGGCCCACAAAACTCCGTTTTCTCCCGGAGTATGGGCAGTTTCCAACTACAATGGCCCTCAACTGCTGAACAGTGCTCCGTTTTTTACCCCTAATGCTTTATCAAATCCGGAAATTACAGATATTGCTCAAATGGGAAATATCAGCAAAATGATGACAAAACTAAATGCCAATACAGGAATTATGACCGGTCTTTCACCTGCCCTGGTGGTTGTTTACCGTGGTGATAAAAATCCTATTTATGAATTAGGAAAATCAGACAGCGGAATGGGTCTGAAAGACATTGCTCAGTTTGGAAATGTAACCAAACTTCAAAATACTCTGAAATCTCTATCTAACGTAAAAGGTGTATATGTTGCCGGAAATGCTCCTGTAGCGCCGGGAAGCAAGATAACAGCAAACTTTAAGGCTGAACCAGGTGATAAAATTGCCTATGCAACAATGTTTGGTTTTTCCAATGACTGGTTTTATGCCAATGAACAAAATATTGACGCCAATACCAAGGGAGACCTTAGTTCGAAAACTTCACTATTTGATTCCGGGACGGGTATTGATCAATATCCGGGTGCAGGAAATCATCAGGCTCTGTTTGGCGGAACTCCACAAAGTGAAAATGTAATTATTTCCAAAGTAGGAACCCAATATCCTGTTCCTGCTGTACAAAATGTGATTAAAGTAACCATCAACTAATCTTCATATAAAAAGAAAAGGTCAGACAATACAGTCTGACCTTTTTATATGCTATCCTGAAAGTATATCCACTTATTTTATTATTGTTTCAGTGCTCCTTCCAGGTACTGTTCTCCTCCTCCATTGGTAACAGTTATAAAACCTTCATAATGGCTTACCGTCACCCCCAGGTCATTGTTTATTTCTTTAAAATATCCGGTCTTTTCCCTGTTATAGATTGTATCTCCCTGCCAGAGAAATTTTGCAGACTGTCCCGTTTTATTCTGAAATGTGAGAACTCTCAACGGATTTGCAAATCCCCGGGATTTAAGATCTACCACTGCACTTTCATTAGCAGCAAAATCTTTTGACAATACAATAACATTATTCATTTAATTTTTATTTGGTTTTCAGTTAATTAAAGAAACAGGATAAGACTTTATCATTACCTGTTACAAATATCCATTCCCACGACGACAAAACCTGACGCATTTGCCGGATAAATTAAAAGCCCAAACATATTTTGTCCGGGCTTTTCAATGATTCACTATTATTCAACCTGAATTCCAAGATATTGTAAATAGGAATCCAGCATTTTCTTATCAAATACAGGTTCCTGAATACCTGAACCCTCAAGATACTGAATAACATTGGAGCAGTCCCATATATAAGTATTCTGATAAAGTTCCACAGTGGATAAGCCTTCATGGATATTATCTCTGAAAAGACTTGTCAATGGATACAAACGGTTTTTACTGTCATCTTCCCACTGCTTCCGCCATTCTTTATAAGGAAGATTTTCGAGTGTGAAAGGATAATATTTTTTCAGAAGTTCAAAGAACTCTTCTAAAGTAAGATCGGTTTCCGGACGGGCAATCAGGTTGAATTTTTTGCCGATCGCGTCTTTATTTTTTGTGATATGAGCCATGGCTTTGGTCATATAATCTACAGTAATAAGACCTTCCCTAAGTTCAGTGAGTGCGGGATAAGATTTGAATTCTATACAGTTTTTCACCAATCCGGACCACCATTGGTAAGAAGCACTCGCTCCTGTTTCGCTGTGGCACATGGCATATCCAAGACGATACGTAATCAATGGCAGGCCTTCTTTTGCGGCTAAATCGGCAACCGCTTCCATCACCCATTTACTTCTTACATAGCCGATGTCTTTACTTACAGACATCAGGTTCTGTTCAATATCATCGGATTCAAGCACTACTTTTTTTCCGGTAAAGACATGTCCCCAGCTGTATACGGAAATAGTTGACAATAGGGCAAGACATTTTGTTTTTTCCGCTCCCGCCAGTTTTATGACTTCCCTTAATCCTTCTACATTGGGAGCTTTCATATAGGAATAAGGTTCGATGAAGTTGACGGAACTTCCCGAATGATAAATCAGATCGGTTTGCCTGGCAAGCTTTGTAAATGTTTCCTGTGACAATCCTAAAGATGGCAGCGTCAGGTCACCTATAACAGGAATGATCCGTGATTTCTGTTCCGGATTCTGTGGAATATGGTATTGTTTAAAGCATCGGTCAATCTTTTCCATTGCATAGAACTCATCCTGCGCTCTTACAAGACAGTAAATATCAGCATTTGTTGTATCCAGAAGTTCCTGCAACAGGTGTATTCCTACAAATCCTGTGGCTCCAGTTAAAAATATAGCAGCCGGATTTTCCACCTGCTGAGGGGTAAATCCACCTGCAAAAACAGTTCCCGGGGCAAGATAGACATCCTGCTGAAGTTCTACGTAGGGTTCCACGTCTTCCGCAGGAATTGCGTTTCCGGTTTCTCCGGATCTCTTAATAAGAATTTCCGAAAGCTGCTGCAGTACCGGATACTGATAGAGATCCCGAAGATACACTTTCACATCAAGTTTTCTTTCTAAAGCTACAGCAACAATGGCTACCAGCAGTGAATTTCCTCCAATATCAAAAAAATTATCTGTAATATTAATAACAGGGCGCTCCAAAGCAGACGACCAGACCTCTACAATAATTCTTTCTGTTTCATTGGTTGGCGGTTCAGATGAAATTACTTCTTTAGCATCTTTTTCGGCGAGAGCCTTTAATGCCGTGATATCTGTTTTACCATTTGCTGTTAAAGGAATTGCATCTGTAAAAATAATCTGTGCCGGGATCATATACCCCGGAAGTTCTTCTTTCAGAGCATTTCGGATTGATGAAGTATCTGTTGTTACGTCAGGTTTTAATACAACAAAAGCAATCAGGTATTTGGTACTTCCCTCCGCTTCCTTACCAATAACCACAGCTTCTTTAATATTTTCCTGCCGGATCAGTGAACGTTCTATTTCTCCAAGTTCGATTCTAAATCCCCGGATTTTCACCTGGTTATCAATTCTTCCCAGGAATTCAATTTCACCATCCGGTTTCCATCTGGCGAGATCTCCGGTACAATAAAGTTTTTCTGTTTCTGTGAACGGATTCGAAATAAATTTGGAACGGGTAAGCTCTTCATTATTAAGATATCCTTCTGCTAAAAGATTTCCGCCGATGCATAATTCTCCGACTGCTCCGACAGGCAGCAATTCTTTATTTTCCCCAAGAATATAAGCTTTTGCATTGGCAATGGGCCTGCCTATCGAGGAAACATACTTTCCGTTGGCATCTTTCACTTTTTTAAAAGTAGCATATACGGTACATTCTGTGGGACCATAATAATCTACCAGCTCATAGCTTAATTCTGAAGTAAGTACCGGTTTTAGTTTTTCACCTGCTGTAAAGAGATATTTTAATTTCAGATCATTATAATTCCGGGTAATATCAACCACAGAAGGAGCAAGAACCGTAGGAACAAAGCCATGGGTAATATGATTTTTTCTGTAGTAATCTACCAATGCATGAGCATTGGTTCTATCCTCATTATCTGCAATAAAAACTGTTGCTCCTGAAGTAAGAGCAGACCAGGTTTCCCACACAGAAATATCAAACGCCAATCCCGCAACAAGAGTCAGTTTTGAAAAGTGATCTACATGAAAGTGGTAATTATGCCATGTTACCAGGTGTTGTATAGCCTGATGGCTTACCATCACTCCTTTGGGTTTTCCGGTTGAGCCTGAAGTATAAATAGTATATGCCAGGGCTTTCTGATGAATATTAATTTCCGGATATTCTGAAGATAAATGATCAAGATGCTCTCTATTGCTCAGATCAAAAACTTTTGTGTCTCCGGTTTCTGATAATAGTTTTTCAAGAATTTGATTGGTAATGATTAGATCAGCAGAGGTATCGGAAAGAATATATTCTACCCTTCTGACAGGATAGGCCGGGTCTATCGGAACGTACGCTGCACCTGTTTTGATAACTCCAAGTACAGCAATAATCCATTCTAAAGAACGGTCCAGCCAGATGGGAACATATTTTCCTTCTTTAACACCATGGCTCAGTAATAAATTGGCCACCTGATTGCTTCGCTGGTCCAGCTCTCCATACGTAATTTTCTGATCCTGGTAAACGGCAGCAGTCTTATCAGGATGCAGGATTACCTGTCTCCGGAAAAGAGATTCCAGGGTTTCTTCATGATGATAATCCCAGCCGGTTTTATTAAACCTGTTGAGTAATTTTTCTCTGTCTTCAGAAGACAGTAATACCGCTGAACCTATCGATAAGGTTTCTGATGAGGGATTTGTGTTTGACATAATAATTTGATTTGGATTAAAAATGATAAAGTCTTTCTCCCTATGGAAAACAATTTAATAACAGGCCACGAGGGATAACCACAAGCTTATACTACTAAATGTGTTTATTATAGTTTTCAGGAAAATGAACGATGCAGAGTATAACCCATCTGCTTTGAGAGCAAAAGGGAAATCGCATTCAATCATTATTCATGACATTCGAAAAGAAGGAAGAATCGTAAAATATACTTTTCAGGAGGGGTATATTTTATTCGGTATTTAAAAATTTGTTTTTCATACGTGATAGTTAAATAATTTGGTAATCAAACTTAACATAACTATTTAAACTATGCGTTACATAATTACTACATTTATCCTACCACAGGGAATTAAACTTATGAAAAAAAAAGCCTTTTATTTGTTTTAAAACCAGCTAAATAGCACCCCATCATCCATTCCAGAATTCCCTGTCCAGACTTCTGTATTGTATGGCTTCGGAAATATGATGAGACAGGATATTTTCAGATTCTTCAAGGTCTGCTATTGTTCTGGCGACTTTAAGGATTCTGTCATAAGCTCTTGCTGAAAGATTAAGTTTCTCCATGGCTAATTTGATGAGACCGAAAGACGTTTCATCCAGTTCACAATATGCTTCAATTTCCTTAGGTCCTATTTGGGCATTACTACTGATATTGAGGCTTTGATATCTTTTATTCTGAATATCCCTTGCTTTGAGTACGCGATCTCTGATATCCTTACTTTTTTCTCCTTTTCTTTTCTCGGAAAGCTGTTCAAATTCAACTTTCTGAACTTCGATATGGATGTCTATTCTATCTAAAAGCGGCCCTGAAAGTTTATTCATGTACCGCTGCATTTCGTAAACCGATGAGGTGTTATTAGGATCATCGGGAAAGAAACCGCTTGGGCTGGGATTCATAGAAGCTACCAGCATAAAACTTGCCGGATAGTTTACTGTAAACCGGGCTCTTGAAATTGTTACTTCACGATCTTCCAGAGGCTGTCTCATTACTTCCAGCACTGTTCTTTTAAATTCAGGCATTTCGTCAAGAAACAAGACTCCATTATGGGCAAGGGAAATTTCTCCGGGCTGAGGATAGCTTCCCCCTCCTACCAGGGCAACATCAGAAATAGTATGATGTGGGGATCTGAAGGGACGCACAGTCATTAATGATGTTTCGGTTCCTATTTTCCCGGCTACAGAATGAATTTTTGTTGTTTCCAGCGCTTCTTTCAATGTCAGAGGAGGCAAGATACTGGGAACTCTTTTGGCCAGCATTGTTTTTCCGCTTCCTGGCGGCCCGATCAGAATAATATTATGTCCGCCTGCGGCGGCCACTTCCATAGCTCTTTTGGCTGTTTCCTGACCTTTAACCTCAGAGAAATCAAAAGGAAAATTGTTGATCTTTTCATGAAATTCTTTTCTGGTGTCCAACGTTATTTTCTCAAGCACTTTTCCTTCGTTAAAAAAATCAATAACTTCTCTGATGTTTTCTACTCCGTATACTTCAAGATCATTTACAATAGCGGCTTCCCTTGCATTTTGTCTGGGAAGAATGATTCCTTTAAAACCTTCTTCTCTGGCCTGAATCGCAATGGGTAAAACTCCTTTAATGGGTTGTAAACTTCCATCCAGGGAAAGTTCTCCCATAATAATATAATCTTTAATGTTCTCTGCCAATATCTGATCTGAAGCGGTTAAGATACCGATTGCAATACTGAGATCATAAGCAGAACCTTCTTTTCTAAGGTCTGCAGGAGCCATATTAATGGTAATTTTCTTTCCGGGAATTTTAAATCCTACGTTTTTCAGTGCTGCAGAAATTCTGTAGCTGCTTTCTTTAATAGCATTATCGGGAAGCCCTACGAGGTGATACCCTACTCCTCCGGTATCTACATTCACTTCAATAGTAATGGTCTGTGCAGCCACTCCATGAATGGCACTTCCATAAATTTTGATCAGCATGATGTGTTTTTGAAGTAAAAATAATGAATATACCATTCTGAAAATCTGAGCTTTACCTTAACAATATTCTACCCAGGCAGATATTTAAAAAAAGATTTTAAGGAAACCAGATCTTCGTTTGAAGGAGCATGGTGATAATAAAAAAAACCGGTACAAATTACTTTGTACCGACTCAACCATTATTAAAAACTAACGAAAAAGATTATGCCATCTGAATTACTGAAAAAATTAATGTAAGTCAGGAAGCAGGATGCCGGAAAGAGAAAATTCCTTTTTGGGGGTAATTATGACCGTCATTAGATTAACAAGGATGAAAATGTATCTATGAGCGTAAAGTATTAAAATAAATCACTTCAGTTCTTCTTCAATACAAGGAACATCTCTCCTCAGACATCCAATCTTCCTTCCCACAATCAATATTTTAGCATCTTCAGATTTTATAATCCTATTATTTTTTTATAAATCTATTTTTATATTCTGTTCCATCCGTGGTCTTAGAAACAATGATATAATTTCCCGGTACCAGACCGCTTACATCAATCGCCTGATTATATCTGTGATCATTTTTCTTCAGAACAAGTTTTCCGGACATATCTATAATCATAATTTCTTTATAGATTTTATCAGATTCTTTCCCGATATAAAGGTGTTGTGCTGTAGGATTAGGATAAACTTTCAGATTATTATCTTTAATTTTTGTTTCTCCTGTTCCCAAATTGCTGCAAAACTCCCAATCCCCGAAATTCAATTCTACAAATGCAAACGGATCTAACATCTCACACTGATCGGGACAATATTCCGTACAGGCATAAAATCCGTATTTCCCTGAAGTGGTGGCCACGTAAGTATCTCCTACTACTCCCTGAATAATACAAGGATCTCCCGGCACCGGCTGATTACTGCTCGGCACACATTTGAACCAGGTATGTTTACCATAGACAACAGGAAATATATTATCAAACTGTACAGAAGCTCCATTGCAGACATTCACTGTTCCCCCATTGTCCTGATATGTTCCAGGTGTAAACGTGCTCATCATAGCCGGCAGACCGTATACAAAACCATCTGCAAATGCTGTAGCGCTTTCTGCTGTACAGTCACCTTCAGAAACAACTACTTTAAAATAATTCAACTGATCGTTGCCACTAATGGTTAACTGCTGGGATGTTGCTCCCGGAATGGCTACCCACGGGTTATTGTTGGGTGTCTGCCATGTCCATTCCTGTTTGTACCACTGATAACTTGCGTAAGTCTGTGTTGTGGAAAGAATTTCATCTTCTGTATTACAGAATAAAATCGTTCCCGGATACTTTTGTCCAAGTCTCGCACTGGTAATTGTAGGTGTGCACTGTGCTTTTATATTCAAAACGGAGAATAATAAAACCACTAAAAAAATTAGTTTTGTTTTCATATATCAATTATTAAGTTTGGTGTTTTAAAACGGGCTGCATTAATCCAGCAGCACCCTGATTCCGAATTTCATATTAAAATGAAGCGGTTTTTCTTTATAAATGGTATTGGGAGCAGTTTCTTCTTTAAAATGATATCCTATTCCCGGTTCTGCATAAATTCCAACCTTATCAATAAGCTTCAGCTGAAAGCCTACCGCTGTGTTGACGGAAAACTGCAGAGGTTTAGGCTCCACGCGTTCTTTTGAAGTCTCCTTTATTTTACCATCAACAACATAGCTTGTTGTAATATTTCCTGCTATTGGTTTTTCTACCAGAGCTCCACCTGTAATGTATCCTGTAAATTTCCCTTTTTGAATGACGTTATAATTAACCTGAACAGGAATTCCTATATAATGAACTGTCTGATCTCCTTTAATATAATTATTGTCACTTCCGGAATGCAGCTCAGAGGACAATTTGGTATAGTTCAGTCCTGTGCCTATTCCCCATCTTTTCCCCAAACTATAGTAAACAGAAAGCCCAAATGTAACCGGTACTTTATGTCTGATTCTTGCTTCTACCGGCTGACTTTGATTGGCCAGTAATATGGCTGTCAGAGGATCATCATGATATTCGGAAGTACTCCATACCTGTTCAATATTCATGGCTTTTCCTGTGATTGAAGCATACCCCGGAAACTGCTGTTCTGCAGAACTGGAAGCCATATTGCCTGTAAGCATACCCAGCATCCATGATTTTTTATCTTTGCCTTTTTTGGTATGATGTGCTGTATTTTCGGCATATACTTCTTCTATTTTCTCCTCCTTAAAAAGCACCTCATCATTTTTATTTTCTACAACCGGTTCTTTCGCAGTATCGTCTGTAGGTGATACTTTCTGAGCGATCTTACTTTCCTGCTGAAAAGGTTCTGAAGCCGTCGGAAGTTTAATAATGTCCTTTAGCTCATTTTTTTCTCCGTTATCAAAATATTTTTGGCTCTGTACTTTCTCAGAAATTCCTTTATTTATTCTATTTTCAGCTAAAAATGAATCTGCTTTTGGCTGTACTTCACTGCTTGAAATATGCTCAGTTTCTATCGGTTTTAAAGAACCTTTATCTTCTTTTTTTACATCTGCCGGCTTCTGAGATAATGTTTTTTCTATATCATTCTGAGGTACTACTTTGGTCAGCAAAAATAGTATTGCAATGGCTGCTGCAATCCCTCCAACACGGTAGAATATGGTTTTTCTTCCTGCATCTGTTCTCTTTTCCTTCTTTGCTCCTCCCTCATGAACTTCAGGAATAAAACCAGGAATGCTGCTGTTTTCTTCACCAGAAAATAATTCATCTTTGATGTCATCCCACAACCCTTCCGGAACGTCCTCTTCATGGTCTTCCATTCTGCTTCGCAGATTATTTAGCCATTCGTTATTCATATTGTGCTTTTTTTGACATTTTAAATTCTTTTATTTTCTGAGCAAGCAGCCCTTTCGCCCTGTGAAACTGCGATGCAGAAGAATTCTCTGCAATCCCCAACAGCCCGGCAATCTCTTTATGGCTTTTTTTCTCAAATACGAACAGATTAAAAACCGTTCTGTAGCCATCTGGAAGAGCTCTGATCATCATCATAATATTATCACGGGGGATTTCTTCAAAATCAGGTTCTTCTTCATTAGGAATATCTGCAAGATCATCCACTTCTACAGCAGATTTAAAGTCTCCTTTCTGTTTAATATGTTTCAAAGATTCGTTAACTGTAATACGGGTCATCCAGGCTTTTAAAGAACCATTTCCTCTATACTCAAAAGATTCTATGGAACGGAACATTTTAATAAAACTGTTTTGGAGCACATCATGCACATCTTCTTTTTCTGCCAGATAACGGGAGCATACATAGGACAGATTTCCGGAATAAGCTCCAAAGAGTTCTTTCCAGGCAGCCTCCTCCTTCCTCAGAAGGTGCTTTACCAAAATCTGTTCTTTACTTTCTTCCATATAATGCTACTGCCTCCGTATCCACCTGGATGTTATAAAACTGTCAAGCAAAAATAGATTGCATCTTTTTAATAAAGCGCAATCCATTGATGATACTTTTTATTTATTAATTTTTTATACAGAACGGAAAATTATAATCGATTACGTCATAAGGAGTAACCAATGTCCCGTCTACTGTAATTTTGTCTGCTGTGAGCGCATATCTAAGCGTTCTATCCATCCCTACATAATATCCTTTTTGCTTAGAAACGAATTCCACAACGGTCTTTTTATTCACTCCGTCTACCGGAATCTGAAGCTCCATTGTTTTTGGGGCAAGAGTAAGCTCTATCACATTATTTGCGGTATTGATCACTGCTGCATATTTAATATCATATTTTACCTTTCCCATTGTTTTTAGGGCATTTTCTGCTTTTACCGGATCTTTCACCACAGTTTTTACAATATCACTTATTGGAAATTCGGCAAATGAGATCGTATCTTTCTTTACTTTGAAGTCTTTTACTCCTTCTCTTTTGATATTTCCCTGTACAATAATCAGTTTTCCTTTATAGTTTCCTGGTAATTCTTCCATTTTTACAGGCGGGATGTCTGGTCCGTCATTATCATTACATGAGAATAAGGCTAATCCTGCCAAAACCATTAAAACTGTCATAAAAAATCGGGGTACTGTCAATTTTTTCATTGCATTACATTTTCGTTAAACATTAATTATTTTCGAGTACTCATCTATATAAATCCTGTTTTCTGAAAATCTTGCATCCTTTTTTAGAAAAAAGAATAAAAAAAATCATAACCAATTGATTTTGTGAATATAAAATTTCACCATCTCATTGCAAATTCTGTACCTGTTACAAAAATGAAGCTATATTTATCTTTTATAAACAGCAAAAAGGAAACTACATAACATAGTTTCCTTTACTATTTTTCAAGGTATATTCTACTGTACCCCTCCGCCAAGCGCTCTGTAAAGATCAACCTCAGCATTTAATTTTTCAAGGGTAACATTGATGGCTTCCAGATCATTCTGAAGCTTATTGTTCTGGGCGGTGATAACTTCCAGATAGGTGGCCATACCGCTTTTATAGAGCTTCAGTGCATCATTGATTCCTTTGTCCAGAATAGCTGTTCTCTGTTCTAAAAGCTGTAGTCTGTCTGAAGAACTTTTGGATTTGGCCATAGCATCCGAAACTTCCCCTACGGCAGTCATTACCGACTGTTTAAAATTAATGGCTGCTTTTTCCTGTTCAATTAAAGCCGTGTCATAAGCTGTTTTCAACTGCTTTTTCTGAAAAATCGGGGCTGCCAGATTGGCGGCAATTGCTTTGGTAATAGATCCGGGAATATCAAACCATGAGCTGAATTTATTGGAATTGACTCCTATTTGCGGGCTCAAACTGATACTCGGATACATGGCCGCTTTAGCCAGTCCGGTTTTGGAATTTAAGCTGATAACATTAAACTCTGCCATCTTAAGATCCGGTCTTCGGCTCAGCAATTGTGCTGGTAATCCTTCTGACAGTTTATTTTCAGGAATCATTGTTTTCAGGTCTCCTTGTCGTTCTATTTTTGCCGGATATTCTCCACAAAGAATACTCAAAGCATTTTCCTGGATAGAAATATTCTGTTTTGCCAAAGGAATCAGCAGCTCGGCTGTTTTCTTTTGTGCTTCCGATTGCTGAACGGCTAATGAATTAATCTGTCCTGCTGTAAACTGCAGATTCATCATTTTAAGTGTATTGTCACTCAATTCAATGTTTTGTTCAGCTATTTTCAGCTGTTCGTCCAGACTGATCAGGTTATAATAAGCCTGCGCTACCTGAACTACGATTCTGCTTTTGATGGCATTTAAGTTTTCTTTCTGCCCGAAATATTCTGCGGCTGCGGATTCTTTCTGCATTTTAGCTTTTCCCCAAATGTCTACTTCCCAGGAAAGTCTCAGTGCAGCACTGAAATCATCCATATATTTTGTCCCTACAAACTGTTCATTCAGAGAGCCGTTAAGGGTATTTTTGGAAGCCCAGCTTCTGTTGGCTCCTGCAGTAATGTCCAGCGTTGGCATCAGACCTAGCTTAGCCTGTTTATAGATCAGATCAAGCTGCTCTATGTTTTTCAAAGCGACATTCACTTCGTTGTTTCTTGAAAGGGCTTTGTCTATTAAGCCGATCAATTTGGGATCTTTGAAGAAAGTTTTCCACGGAAGCACTACCGTATCTCCTGTTACCTGCACAGATTCTTTGTAGGTTTCAGGAATCTGAAGATCTGTTCTTGTATATTTTTTTCCTACGGCACAAGACATCAGCAGTGATGCCATTATGCCTGAAATAAGGAAGTTCTTTATATTAAATATTCTCATTTGTCAATTGATTTTCTATCGTATTATACTTCTTTTTGGTAGAGAACTTCTCATCCAGATACTGAAAGAACATGTATAGTACAGGAATTACAAAAACTCCCAAAACCACTCCGCTCAACATACCCATGGCGGCACTTGTACTGATGGATTTGTTCCCTGAAGCCATTCCTCCCGACGAAATCATCAGCGGAATCATTCCGACAATAAAGGCTAGCGATGTCATGATAATAGGACGTAATCTCGCCTTTGCTCCTTCCAGTGATGAATCCAGAATCGAAAGGCCTGCTTTTCGCCTTTGTATGGCAAATTCTACAATAAGGATCGCGTTTTTAGCCAGAAGACCGATAAGCATGATGAGACCTACCTGAACATAAATATTGTTATCCAAACCAATGGCTTTTATTCCTAAGAATGCTCCTACAATTCCTGTGGGGATGGAAAGCATTACTGCCAGAGGAAGGATATAACTTTCATATTGCGCTGCCAGCAACAGATATACGAAAAGTAAACACAGTCCGAAGATCGCAATGGTTTGATTTCCTGCAGATTTCTCTTCCAAACTTAATCCTGTCCACTCGTAGCTGTAGTCGGACGGCAGCTTGCTTAAGGTCTGTTCCAGTTTGCCCATTAATTCTCCGTTACTTACTCCTGGTTTTGGAGACACGTTGATGTTTAATGAATTATAAAGGTTATAACGCTGAACGGATTCCGGACCATAGACTTTTTTCAAAGTAATCAATGTATTTACCGGTACCATATCACCTTTTTCATTCTTTACAAAAATATCATTGAAGGCTTGTTCATCCATTCTGAAAACTCCATCCGCTTTAATATTCACTCTGTAGAACTTCCCGAATCTCGAGAAATTCTGAGACTGATCTCCTGAGAAATAGGTCTGAACAGTTCCCAAGAGGTTTGAAATACTTACTCCCAGCTGTTTTGCTTTGTCTTCATTCACTTCAAGCTCCATCTGAGGATAATCTGCTCTGAACATGGTGTAGGCAAATGCCACTTCCGGAACCTGCATCAGCTGACCGATAAGTTCATCTGCTTTAGCTTTAAGAACCTGAGGATCTCTCCCCATACGGTCCTGAAGTACAATTTCTGCGTCATTGGTCATTCCGTATCCTTCTACCGGAGGCATTCTGAAAGTCATCACACTTCCTTCTTTAATCACGCCCAATTTTGCATTTGCCATGTCAACCACTTCCTGGATATCCTGAACTTCTCCTCTTTCTTTTTTAGGCTTCAGCTTAACAAATCCCATAGCATAAGCAGGTCCTGCGCTGTTACTAAGCAGGTTATAGCCTGTAATAGAAGTATTTTCCTGAACGGCTTCTACACCTTTTAAGATATCGTTGATCTTATTGGATACTTCTGTCGTTTTGGTCAATGCTGTTCCCGGAGGCATGCTTAAGGTGTACATAAAGAATCCGTCGTCTTCCATGGGTACAAAACTTTTAGGGGTGCTTGACATCAGCCAGCCTGCAACCCCGATAACGGCTACGATTAATCCACCTGCAATCCATTTTCTTCCTATTAAAAATCTTACTCCTTTTGCATAACGATTGGTCATATTATTAAATCCCGCATTGAATGCCACCGCAAATCTCTGCCCGAATCCTTTTGGCTTTTTACCTTCTCCTGCATGGTTATTTTTCAGAAACACAGCACATAAAGCCGGCGTTAAAGTCAATGCATTAACCGCGGAAATAATAATTGCAATGGCTAACGTATAGGCAAACTGCTTATAGAATAATCCTGCTGAACCGGACATAAAGCCAATTGGAATAAATACCGCTGACATCACCAACGTGATTGAAATAACCGCTCCTGTAATCTCACTCATCGCCTTATGAGTTGCCTCTCTTCCTGAAAGATCTGTTCCTTCCATATTGCTGTGAACAGCTTCTACCACTACAATGGCATCATCTACCACAATACCGATGGCCAGTACAAGGGCAAAAAGCGTCAGTACGTTGATGGTAAATCCTAAAACCAGAAGGAAGAAGAATGTACCGATAATCGCTACCGGAACTGCCACTGCCGGAATAATGGTAGATCTGAAATCCTGTAAGAAGATAAATACCACAATAAATACAAGAATAAATGCTTCTATTAGTGTTGATTTCACCTGTCCTGTAGCCTCATCCAGTCTTTCCTTGGTACTCATTACCTTCGTATATTTGATACCAGGAGGGAATGATTTTGATAGCTGATCAAGGGCTTTGTTTACACCTATTTCAATCTGATTGGCATTGGATCCTGTAGTCTGCATGATGGCTACAGTAACTGCATTTTTCCCATTGGAGAGGTTATCTCCCGTATTTGAAATGGCTCCGAATTCCACACGGGCCACATCTTTAAGCCTGATGACCTGGCTTCCGGTATTTTTAACAATAATATTTTCATATTGCTCCGGCTTGTTCTTTTTTCCTTTATAGCGGATTACGTACTCTAAAGCAGCATCTGATTCCTCTCCAAGTTTACCCGGAGCAGATTCCAAACTGTGGTCTGCAATCGCTCTGGAAACATCAGCCGGTTCAAGTCCGTAGGATGACATTTTCTGAGGATTAAGCCATATTCTCATGGAGTAATCTTTCAGCCCGAAAACCATGGCCTGTCCTACTCCTTTTACCCTTTTTACCTGCGGAATAAGGTTAATATTCGCGTAGTTTTGAAGAAAGGTTTCATCATATTGCTTATTATCTTCCGTATAAATATTGAAAATCAACACCATACTGTTCTGCTGCTTGGAAGTGGTCAAACCCATTCTCACTACCTCCTGAGGGAGTATCGGAGTGGCCTGCTGTACTCTGTTTTGCACGTTTACCGCTGCCTGATCGGCATTTACTCCCTGTTTGAATATGATGGAAATGGAAAATGTACCGTCATTACTCGCAGTAGATTTCATGTATTCCATGTCTTCCACTCCATTGATCTGTTCTTCCAGCGGAGTTACTACAGAACGGATCACGGTTTCGCTGTTTCCTCCGGGATACGATCCTGAAACGGTAATCGTAGGCGGAGAAATGTCCGGGAATCTGGTCACCGCCAGCTGATTTAATCCTATGATCCCTAAAATAACGATGATAAGGGATATTACCGTCGCCAGTACAGGACGGTCTATTATCTTTTTTAACATTTTTGAATTTTCTAAGAAAGATTATACAACTATTTCAAAGGAACGGTGTGTGCCACCACCTGTGCTCCGTCTGTAAGGGCATCAATTCTGTTGATGGCAATTTTATCTCCTGCGTTCACTCCTTCTTTGATGAAGTAATCCTGAGATGTACTTCCTGAAACCGTAATCTGAGTCATTTTCACTTTATCCTTGCCATTGAGTTTATAGACAAAGAATCTGTCCTGAATATCTTTCACCGATGTTTTCGGAAGTTTGATCACACCATTCAATGCATTATGAATCATCACTCTGGCTGTCCCTCCGGCTCTTAATAATTTATCAGGATTTTGAAAAACAGCTTTCATCTGAATACTTCCTGTATTTCTGTCAAAGTTTCCGCTGGCATTTTCAAGTTTTCCTTTAAGAGAATAGGTGGAACCATCTGCAAGGATAAGTTCTACATCCTCTGTATTATTTCCAGATACTGCAGCTTTACTATGAGCGATAAAATCAGCCTCATTCATTGAGAAGTATACGTTCACACTGTTTATGCTTGAAAGCGTTGTCAATGGAGCTGCATCAGAAGGACTGATAAGATTTCCTACTCTGTTTGGAATTCTTCCGATGTAACCACTAACAGGAGCTTTAATGTAGGTAAAATTGGCATTGATCTTTGATGAACCTAAAGAAGACTGTGCCTGTGCCACCTGTGCTGACGCGGCTTTATAGCTTGCCTGCGCTGTTTTCAGCTGCATATCTGAGACTACCTTTCCTTCTACAAGGGGTTTCAGTTTTTCTACTTCAAGTCTTGCTGTTTCCTGTGCTGCCAGCGCTGATTTCAAGGCGGCTTCATTGGTATTTACCTGCTCGTTGTATACGGATGGATTTATTCTGAAAAGGGTCTGTCCTTTACTTACATACTGTCCTTCTTTGATATATACTGCCTCCAGATATCCTGTCACCTGTGCTTTGATATCCACATTGTCCTGTCCTTCTATGCTTCCCGGATACCCTGTAGACACATCTGCATCTCCGGACTTTACCTGGATAAAATCTGTAGGCAATGCCTGCTGCATCTGCTGAGCATTTTCCTGGCCGCTCCCGGAGCCACATGAGTAAAGTACCGCTGCAGCTGTAAGTGAAAGTACCAGATATCCTTTTCTGTAATTCATAACATTGGTTTTTAAATTTTACAGGAGCAAAATAACTTCATCTTATAGTGATATTCATTAAGAAGTTGGGTGAAGTGTCGTTAATCGCAGGTGAAGCGTATGATAGGAAAAATGAAAGGAAAACAGTTGTTTTCCTTTATAATTATGGTAAAAAAGAGATTTTCATGTGGAAATAAGAGTGAAATCATTAAGGATAAACTAATGTATTTCACAATTAAAACGAAAAAGAGGATGTTTCAAAAGGCCATTCTATTTGACTTTTGAGACAGCCTTGTCTGTATTTTATCAAAATTAATAATCCATCCAGGATTTGAAAACAGAGGCTTTTTCACGGCTTACAATCACCTCCATATCAGGCTGTTTCCTCAATTCTAGCTTCAATTTTCCATTAAAATGATTTAAAATCTGCTTTACGGAATTGATGTGAATGATAAATTGTCTGTTGGCACGGAAAAAGAATTTGGGATCCAGCTGTTTTTCAAGCTCTTCCAGGGTTTGAGGAACATTCTCTACCACTCCGGTATTCAGCATAGCCTTGCTGATTCCCAATTCGGTATAAAAGTATAGGATATCTTCTGCCAGAACGGTTTTATATCCGTCTCTGTGGGCGATGAGAAACCGTTTTCTATAGTCTTTTGGCTGGATATAATTTAATAAGCCTTCAATGGCTGTTCCTACTACCGGAACGGCTTCCATAAAGGTTTCGTAGCGTTTTAAGGCAGCATCCAGCTCTTCTTCTTCAATAGGTTTCAGAAGGTAATCTACACTGTTGTATTTAAATGCCTGCACTGCATACTCATCGTATGCTGTGGTAAATATAACGGCACTTTTAACTTCATGTTTATTAAATATTTCAAAGCTGAGCCCATCTGCAAGACGTACATCCATCATAATAACATCCGGAACGATATTATTCTCCAGCCAGTGTACGGTGGAGGTAATCGAGTCTTCCACGGACAGGATTTCAATATGGGGTCTTAACTTCAACAACAGCCTTTTTAACCTGTCTGCATTGGGTCTTTCGTCTTCAACAATTAAAACTTTATTAATCTTCATATCAATGGGAGTTTTACAATAAATTTATCTTCAGTTCTTTCTATCACAGGCTTAGGATACCCTAAGATTTCGTAACGTGCAATGATATTGGTGAGTCCTACTCCTGAGGAATCCGGTTTGTTGATTAAAGGAAGAAATGTGTTGGAGACAACCAGTTCTCCTTCCTGGTTTGTATAAACATTGATTTCCAAAGGATTTACTTTAGAAGTCTGATTGTGCTTGATGGCATTTTCAACCAGCAATTGCAAAGACAGCGGAAGGGTAAATCTCGATCTGTATTCTTCCTGAATATCTATTCTGAATATCACGCCTTCCCCAATTCTTTTTTCAATCAGAAAGATATAGGATTCTAAAAATTTGAGTTCCTCTTCTACGGCGATAATGTCTTTTTTGGAATTGACCAATAAGTATCTGTATACTCTCGCGAACTTTTCGGAATAGTCATATCCCAATTGCTGATCCTCCAGGATGAGTTCTGACAATACACTTAAATTATTGAAAATAAAATGCGGGTCAATCTGAAGCTTAAGTGCCTGAAGCTCTGCCGCCATTGCAGCCTGTTTGTGTTTTGAGGCTCTCAGTTTGTGCTGGGCAGCTTCTACTGCTGTTTTTTTCCAGTTTTCCAATAAATAATCCACGGTATTAAAAGCGCTGATAATTAATGATATGACAATATTAGTTGCAATCCATTGTCCCAGCAGTGTATATTCTTTGCGGGAATCCATTTCAGGTAATGTAACTGAAGTGCCGTCTACGATTGCATTAATAATAATCACAATCAAAACACTTCCTACGATCTGAAGCAAACATTGGATGAATAATCGTTTTACGGTTCTGTTTCTCCAGGGAAGCCACTTATTGAGCGTCCGGTCTATAAATATACTTACCTCCGAGATAATGATTGAAAAAAAGATAATCCATGTGGCATCTTCCAGAACCATTTTCAGCGGAGCGTCCAGATACCCCTTCCAAACGGGATCAAAGGGATCGATAAGGTAGGAGAAAACACAGAAAGTGACCACTGCCAGTGCCCAGATCACCAGCCTTCTTTTCATGGTGGAAAGAATCTTCTTATTCCGTACTATTTTTTTCCTGATGGTAGAAATCCTATTCATATCCGGGACTTTATGAATGTAAATATAGAAATAGATTTTATATGAGTATCTTCTATTTTAGACGAGACCGCCAAAACGATACCTGAAACGTAAAATAGCAGCGTTCAAATGAATGTTACGGTTCATCACCTGAAAAATACATTTCATCATCATTTTATGCAACATCACATTATTTTTACAGTCAGGGAATAACTGTCTATCATAGTTTTGTGGTATTAAATCCGGTACAATGAAAACAATAATTGTCTGCACAGATTTTTCCCAGGAAGCTGAAAATGCTACTCATTATGCTGCTTCTATGGCTAAAGAAAATAAATACAGGATTATACTTTTTAGTCTGCAAACCGTTTCTGTTCATGCTTTGAATGCACAGGCTTCAGCTGATTTTTTCTATGCCCAGACGCTTAAAAATCAGAAAAAACTGGAGGATAAAGCTGCTGAGCTTAAAAAATTATATACTGTCGAAACCCAACATCATCTGGCTTCCGGCAATTTTATTGAAGAGCTTGAAAACTGTATGCAGCTTCACAAGTGTGATTTTGTCGTGATGGGAATGGCGGAGAAAACTTTGGAACAGAAGCTTTTGGGAAATAAGGTAACAAGAGCTATTCACAGAATTAAAAAGCCGATTCTCATTGTTCCCGCTCATATAGAATACACAGGAATCAGGAAAATTCTTTTTGCTTATGATACGCACAAAAGTATGACGTGGTCTGCCATGAATGACATTTATTATTTCATTAATGAATTTAATGCTGAGGTTGAGGTTTTCAATGTAAGTGAAAGGTTAGAAGATTTTACCGAAGTTATTCATGATATGGACCTGAATTCCGGGTATGATCTGGAAGATATTAAATACAGCTTTAAGATGATTCAGTCCATCGAAGTGATCAAGGCGATCGAGGAGGAAATAAGGCTCACCAGCCCAGACCTTTTAACCATGGTTCCTTATAAATACAATCTTGTAGAATCACTTTTTCATCGAAGCAAAACAGCCATCATGGCCTATAAGAATAAAATACCATTACTATCAATTCCCTTAAACATAGATTAAGACTCAATAAAAATCTGTTCACATTTGAATTATCCTTTTGCCTTTAAAGGCTAAATTTTACACTTAATCTTGTTTAACAGGAGCGGAAGTTGATTTCCGCTCCTGTTTTTATTTTAATTTCATATTATTGACAATATTTACGGAATAAATTTTAATTAAAAACAAAAGCCATTATGTCCCATCTTTTTCCTCGTTATAGAGATCTAATTATTTTCGTTTTATTACTGGATATATTCTATTCTAAGCCCAAGACATTATACTAAAAAAAGTAACAATCCCCAATGCAGCATTTCCCAAGAAAGGTTTTATTCTGAAAGCAACCAGTGGAGAATTGTCTTTTTTTAGCAGTACAGATCCGGCAGATGATACTCCAATAATTCCAGTTACGAAATTTGAAATTATAAAATAGTTTCTGAAAGGGAACTATAGTAAGTGGAGAAAGTAAACTCCTCCAATCGGTAACAGGTCGTTTCTTATCTCCCACTGATTGTTTCGCTGATCATTTTTTTAATCTTCTTTTTCAATTTTACTTCAGTTCATACTACATTTTAAATAAAAATAGGTCACTTTTTTGATTTTTGGAGATATTAATATCTAAAAATAGGAATATACAATTTCTAACATATTTTCAAGTAAAATAACAATTATAAAATAAAATACATTTATGCTTTTCACATTAACTTACCAACACCAAAAACACTGTATTTAATACAATTACAAACAGCTTAACACTCCAAGAAAAGAGAAAAATTTTCTCAAAATACTATTTACCAGTTAACATTTTTAACTATATTTGCCTCCGTTAAGGGAAGGAAAACGATTAGAGTTTATTAAAGTTAAACCGAAAGAGCAGGCCTATTATTCAGTAATGGTAACCTACCTTCCCTTTATTTTTTAAAAAACACTAATTTCCACGAACTTTATGGTTTCCAGAAAACGATTCTTGCAACTTTCAGCTTTGAGTGCTGGTGCGTTGCTTATTCCTTCTTATTTTTTTTCCAAAACCACTTCTAGTCCACAAAACCTCCTAACCAACGATGATGTTAATACTCTTCTTAAGAGTGCCAAGGCATTTTGCAAGGAGAAAAAATGGGCTAAGGCAAAAGGAAAATATGAACAGATAATTTCCAGCCGTCCGCAGGAGGCAAGAGCCTATGACGGACTAAGGCGGTGTATTTTTCAAAAGCCCAAGCAGGAATCCGCTTATATTCAGATTTTAGAAAATGCAGTTCAACAGTACCCTAACAACAAAGAACTGAAACAGAGGTTATACAGCCAGTATATAAAAATGGCCACAGGAAACAAAAAGGTGAGCCGGCTAAAGAATAAGGATCTTCTTTCTGTAGCACAAAATAAGCTCTCTGAGCTTGCTGCACAACATCCTGATGACCAAACACTTCAACACCAGCTTGCCAAGGTAAATAAACTGATTTCCTTCAATGCAGGCGAGATTCATCATAAGAAAAATTCTCAGGTAAAACAGCAGCACAAACAAAATCAAAAACTTTTTAAGGCCCGTTTTGATCATTTAACCAACGACGAGCTTACCTCCAAACTTACTCTCCTTAAGAATAAACCTTATAAAAAAGAAAGAGAAAATCATATCAGAGAACTCTATCTTATTCTTATTAAAAGAAATATAAAAAACCACGATGCTGCACAGGCAATGCAATTGGCTAAAGAATATCATAACCTTTATCCTAAAGACCGCTCAGCTGTTTACTGGACAAGGAGACTTGCTAAACAAAAGAGAGATTTCCCAACACTCTTGTCCATTGAAGAGAAAAATCACCAATTAAAACAAAATTTCTGGAGTGCGGCTTCCTATTATAATGCTGCTAAAAAAAATCAGCCTTCAAATACTCTAAAACTTCAGCAGCTTCTTTCCGAAATGGAGCAAAAGAAAACAGATGAAAATCAGGAATTTATCATTCTGTGCAAAAAAATAGATTTTTATCTCCAGCAAAATCAAACTACTGAGGCCGAAAACAATATTAATTCTCTACTAAAGAAAAAATCCGGAATAAGAAATACCTCTGTAATAGATGCTGTGAATGTACTCGTTATTAAGTATCTGAAAAAAACCAATCAGGAAAATTTAACCCAAAAATTTCTTTATCTGGTCATCAATGCAAAAGATCTTACGACAAGTTCAGATCCATGGGAACAAAAAATAGCACAGCTTAATCAAAACAGAAATTTTTCCCAATCTTCTCACCTACAGAAACTTCAAAAGTTTTTAAATAAAATATAGATTCTCCCAGCAACCATGAAAAAACAATTATTTGGAGGGGTACTTATATTATTTCCCCTTCTATCTTCTGCTCAGCTTGTTATCACTGAGGTTTACAGAGACACCCCTTATTCGGAATACATAGATGTAAACTATGGTCCATACCAAAATCCTACTCCTGAACTATTTGAAAAGTTACGAAAAAGACATCGCGGGGAGTTTATTGAAATTTTTAATGCCAGCGATACGGACCTTAATCTTAAGGATTGGAAATTAAGGGATAATGAAGGAAGTTTTGATCTGCCTGACAAAATCATAAAGTCTAAACAGTTTATGGTCGTTGTGGCTAATAATAACTCGGGAGGTGATTATTTCCCTAGTTTTTTCTCTACCACACAAGGCAAGGAAGACCAGATTATCTATCAGAATGTCATCAAGTTAAGCAATACTGATGAGACGATAGAGCTTATTGCTAAAAAGGTTGCCGGCCACAATTTACAGCAGGAAATAGTAGCTTCCGGAGTTTCTTTCCAGCAGGACGGCAATAATATGGGAGTTTCTGTAGGAGCTAATGCGGTTGCTAATCCCAGTGTATTTTATGATGTTAAAGACTGGCAGTATGATTATAATACTCCTCAGTTTCCCAATCCGCTGGTTGCTACCGTTGTGCCTCCTATTAAGCCTCTTGACGACTATGTAGGAAATATCTTAGCTCAGAATTATGATATACTGACCTGGGACTCAAACGCAGGAGATCTTATTGATAATAAGTGTGATAATACAATTCCTTATGTTACTCAATCTCTTAATGCAGGACTTACTTCGGGAAGCAAAAAATTTAGCTTTGATGAGGGAGGAAACAGCTCTGCTATCAACAATGCCCTTTTAAAAACAGAATTAGCTGAAACAGTTATGGCTAAAGAAGTTAATGCAGAGGATAATCTGGAACAAATTAAAATGGCCATCCAACTGTCTCCTAACCCTACCACAGATATTGCCAACGTAAGTATTACAGGTATTGCCCAGGGAAAAGTAACTTCCGTTCAGGTATTCAGCGGAACGGGGGCTCTTTTATTTACCAAAAATAATCTGCAGGATTCTTCAAATTTCAATTTCAGTTTTAGTTTAGGAAACCAGATTACTGGTGTATACGTAGCTAAGTTTACGCTAATCAGCGGGCAAGTTGTGGGCAAAAATGTAATGAAGCGCTAATAAAAAATCTTTGACAGGCTCTATTCTTTATGGCCTATGCATTAATAGTATCGATATAAGATCATAATCAATTCATATGATAAAAAATATAAAATTTCTTGGAGTTCTTGCACTTCTGTCCTTAGCACAATTTGTGGGAGCTCAGCAAGCAACATCTGTATCTCTTGAGTATAATACTTCGGGGTATAGAGAAAACCAACCGACCTCTTCCAAGACGATTTCGCCAGACTTTTCTCTTATTCCTTCTGTAAAATCAGAAATGTCTGTCAGCGAGGGGGGTGCCCTTACTTATACCGTTCCTCTAGAAACCTTAAAAGGATTAAATAATTTTCAGCCCAATGCCGCCTTGGTGTACAATAGCCAGGCAGGAAACGGAAATGCCGGATGGGGATGGAGTTTTACGGGTCTTTCTGTTATCAGCAGAGGAGGAAAAAGCCAGAATGTAGACGGGATCACCATAGGTCCGCAGTTTGACGACAACGACCCTTATTATTTAGATGGTCAAAGGCTCCTTAAAAAATCGGATACCGAATATATTACTAAAAATTTTTCCAAGATTAAGATTACGAAATCATCCGGAACATATAGTTTCATTATTCAGTACACGGACGGAAAAATTGCCTGGTATAATGAGCTTTCACCAGGGCAGCACTATATTGTAAAAATGGCAGATTCATTTGACAATGAAATCCATTACACTTATATCATTACAAATAATACCCCAAGGCTGGATAAAATATCTTATGGAGGCACAGACACCGGTACAGATAAATTTTATTTAAAAGTATTATACAAAGACCGCAAAAAAATTGCAAAAATCTATAGAAACGGGCAGCAGTATATCAACAGCAAAGTCATTTCTGAAATTGTCACCGGGTCTACTTATTCCGGTGATTACAGAAAGTATGCTTTCAGCTATGATTTTGTTGATGCAGACAGTAATGAAAGGTTACGAACCATCAATGTATTCAATGAGGCCGGAGAAAGCCTGAGACCGCTCAACTTCAATTATAATTCTCCCAATTCTACAGGGACAGCTGAGGTAACAAAGCGTCAACTTGCTATTACTCCTGCCAGTACTTATCGTTTAGGAGATGTCACTGCAGGTAACCTTTATAACAATAGCGGAAACGATATATTCTATGTATCAACTACCGTTACTGATTTCAGAAGCGGGCCAACCGGAGGTTTTGGATCTAACCCTCCTCCACCGGAGCCGGGCAGTATACGAAATCCTATATTTTATCTTAACAGCCCTTACGGCCAGATAACTCCCAGCACCTATGTTAATGCCCATACCAGAATCTTTACGGGAAAAACATTAATTAATGACAATAAAATTACGACTAATGATCAGCTGATCATTGTCAATACACTTTCCAAAACACACGAATCCCTGCAGGGACAGATAGAAATCCGGGATTTCAAAACAGGAAAAACAAAAGTCCTCTCCGGAGGTCCTTCGATTCCATGGATTACCAGTGGTTTTCAGGGGCAGACCACCTACACATCTCCTCCCAGAATAGCCCATAAAATGTTTATTCCGGGAGATTTTAATAATGACGGCCTTTTCGATCTTATTTATATCAGTGGAAATACACAGACCAGCCAGAAAATTTATTTATATGAAATAGGTAAAGAAACAGGTGATGTTATTACCCGAAAAGAGTTTGCAGTAACCTCTCTTCTCCTTACAGAAGACAATTACAGGCTTCTGGAAATGGATGGTGACGGAGTCCCGGAAATTATGATCATATCTGGCAACCAATATGGTATTTATAAGATCAATGTAAATGATATGACCATAAAGCCATTTGGTGATATTGCAGGGCAGTCCTCAACAAACATTTTAAATGATCTAAGCTATAATAGTGACGGAAAACTTATAACTCCTATTCTTTTAGGAGATTTCAATGGAGACGGCCTTACAGATTTTGTAACACCACAGATTGTATTCAATACTATGAATCCTTTTTCAAAATTAAGGATTGCTATTGAAAACACACCACAATTTATCTGGTGGATGTACACTTCGGATGGTAAAAAATTTATTCCGAGCCAGCTTGATCTTACGGCTCAAAAACTAGCATATATTAAGCCTTCACAGGATGAAACAATTCCTAAGCAATCCGGATGGGATTTATTTTTATGGGGACCTGACAACTCAATGACAGGATTTGCTGTAGGAAATGTAGTGGTAACAGACATCAACAATGATGGCAAATCCGACCTCGTATCCATCACAAAGTTCGGAAAAATACGATATAACGATCAGAACCCTTTGATCAGCAATTTTACCTACGAAAATGTTGGTGATTTATATACCGAGCAGGTTTATACACACTCCTGCTATAATGCCACAGCACAAGCTTTACCAGCCGTATACATCAACGCTCAACAGGGATATAAATGTTTTGTTCCCGGTTTCCCTCAATATGTAGGACCAACGCATTCAGCCATTACCAATACAGATATTCCGGGAATTTATATGACCCTCCTGCCTGGATTTAATAAGGTCAAATTCTTTGTCAATACTACAGATAGCAACGGAAATACTTCGTTTACCAAGCTGAATCAGGAAATTGATTTAAAAGATGAGAAAATAACACCGTTCTCTCTTTTCACCGTTTCTGATGAGGTTAATTTCTTAAATACCTACAAGACATCTATCAGTAATTTTGACATCACTACCGGGTCTGAATTTAAGATTACATTCAACAATAATAATTTCCTGGAAAAACAGATTCAGGAGGTGAATAACGGTTCTACCGTTCTGCAAAAAGTTGAATACCGTCCGATGATGAAACTTGATACAAAGGAAGAAATCTGCTATGTGCACAAGGATAATGATTTAAAATATCCGTTATATACCCATCAGACCAACGGGGCATTATATCTGGTTAATAAGATTCATACTCTTTTCAGTGGAAAGATTCTTTCAAAAGAATACCGTTATGAGAATGCTGTACAAAGTCTAGACGGAAGAGGCCTTCTAGGATTCCAAAAAACCTATGTATCTGACGGATATGAATCTGTTCTTCAAAACGGAAAATTCAGAAATAAAAAGCTTGCTAATGCTCTTTTCTGGACAGTAAATACCAAAGATCCTTTACTGGATAACGTTCTATTAAAAAGTACCTACGGAGGAATTTCCAAGTTTTTAACAGAGACTGATTTCATCAATCAAAAATTCATAAAAGGAAATCAGAGCCTTATTCTCAGCATAGAGGAAAGAACCACTGACAACCTTAGAAAGATAAATGTCATTAAAAGATATACCTATGATGAAACCGACGATCTTAAATTAAAGAAAACATGGATCAATTATGGTGATTATGCAATAACACATTCCAACTTTACTTATCAGCCGGAATTCACTAATGGTCTTCATTATTTCTACGGGAAAATAAGTGAACAGGTTAATAATTCTTTCAGACAGGGTGACACTTTTACCGCAAAAGAGGTCAGTACTTATTATCCTACAAATGGAGCGATTAAAGAAATTCAGAAGTTCAGCCAAAACTCTCAGTCATTAAATAAGAGCTTTGTCTATGATAATATCGGGAATCTGAAGCAGGAAACAATTTCTTCTGCAGGAATTGCCTCTCAGACTACTACATATGATTACGACTCAACGAATCGTTACCGAACTTCCACAACAACTCCTGATGGCTTAACAGCTTCCACGGTAGTGAATACAACAGGAAGGCTTTTAGAAGAAACAGCCGCTATCGGAGGATTAAAAACTTATTATGCGTATGATGGCTGGGGTAATATCACTTCATTTACTGATTATCTGGGTAAGAAAACCACCATCAGCAAATCTTCTGCTTCGGCAATTCCAGGAGGAATTTACCAGATCTCAAAAAAGAGAGAAGGAGGAGTAGAAACGATCTCAGCATATGATGAATTCGACAGAGAAATACAAACCAAAACCCAAAGTACCAATGGCAAATGGATTGTAAAAAAGAGCGAATATGACATTTTCGGAAAATTAATAAAAAAATCTGAGCCTTTCTTTGAAGGCGAGCAGACGAAATGGAATGCAATAGAATATGATGCTTACAACAGAGCGGTAAAGCATGTTACTTATACAGGAAAAACAGTTATTACCTGCTACGAAGGATTAAAAGTAACCGTTGATGATGGCTATAAAAAGATATCAAAAACACTGGATGCTTTTGGTAACACGATTGTTCAGCAGGACCATGGCGGAACAATTAACTACACCTACTATGCCAACGGATCTTTAAAAGAAACCAATTATGAAGGCAGCAAAACTACTTTTGAAATTGATGACTGGGGAAACAAGAAGAAAATTGTAGACCCTTCCTCAGGTACATATACCTATCAATATGACATTCTGGGAAGATTACTTCGTGAAGACACTCCTAAAGGATATACCGTATTACAGTATGATGATTACGGACAAACCATTTCAGAAAAAACATACGGTAAAACCCCGGCAGAAAATACTTCTATAGAAAAGTACTATCAGTACAATCCAACGAGTAAGCTTCTGGAAAAGATCTATGGAACAAGCAACGGAAAAAACTTTGCCTATACCACAGAATACGATCAGTACTATCGTATCAAAGGAAAGAAAGAGGAAACTCCGGAGTTTATTTACAGTAGTAACCTGACTTTCGACACCTTCGGAAGAGTAGATGAAACGACTATTTCTGCCGTCTGGAATGAAAATACCTATACAACCACCTCAAAAACAAAAAATGTATATGACAGTAATGGTATTCTGACACAGCAGAACGACGTTAATGCCAATAAGATGATATGGCACACATCTTCGGTGAATGCCTTGAATCAGGCTACGCAGATGGAATATGGCAATGGTTATGTTATCAATAACTATTACAGTCCGCAGGACGGAACTCTTTTAAGAATGAATCATGCCAAAGGAGGCCTGATTGCACTGGATATGATGTATGATTTTGACGTCAATAAAGAAGTTTTAAGATCCAGAAACAGCAATGATTTTGGAAAGAGTGAAACTTTTGAATATGACAAATTAAACCGCCTATTAAAGGAAACAACCAATGGCACTGTAACCAATCAGTATTCTTACGATAAAAGAGGAAGAATGGCTGCAAATCTTGACCTTGGTTACTATAACTACAATGGCGAGTCCGATTATAAACTAAACAATATTGCTCTTAATGCAAATGGTCAACAAGTAAATACCAACCGAGGTTTTGCCGAAGTAACATACAATGCATTCAACGCTCCGCTAACGGTTAAGGTTCCTAACAAAGAAGATTTAGCTTTTACATACAACGTAATGAAATCAAGATATTCTATGATTTCAGAAGCTTCAGGGAAAAGAAAATATTATTCTGCTGACGGTGCTATAGAATTTACAAGAAGATCTGGTAAAGGAGGCGGTAGACTGGAGATCGTTACCTATATCACAGGAGATCCTTATTCTGCAAATTATATTAAAAAAGATGTTGTCAGCTTTCTGAGTGGATCTCAGGAGTCTCAAAACTACTATCTTCATCGTGATCATTTGGGAAGTATTTTAGCCATTTCAAAAGATGACGGTTCTATTGTTGAAAAACGGTTCTTTGATGCGTGGGGAAATCTTAAAGGATTGATGGTTGGAGGACAAATTGTAGACCTGCAACAGTTCAATGGGGAAACTCTCCTTATAGACAGAGGATATACGGGTCATGAACACCTTTGGAGGGCAGGTCTTATTCATATGAATGCAAGGATCTACGATCCTATCATGAGGAGATTCCTTAGCCCTGATACTATTATCCAGGATCCTTTTAATACACAGAGTTATAATAAATTCGGCTATGTAACCAATAATCCTTTATTGTATACTGACCCAAGTGGAAATATCGGATTAGGTGCAGTTCTTATCATTGCTGTAGTCGTGTCTGCTGTAACACATGCTGTCATTAACACTATTAATGGTGTTCCGTATTGGTATGGTATGGGACAGGCCATTACAACGGGGCTTGCGAGCGGCATCATCAGTTTTGGAATTGGAAGTGTCGCCACCTCTATATTTTCACAGACGTTAACCGTCGGCAAGGCAGCCTTCCAGGCGGGGATGCATGCTTTGTCAGGAGGAGCAATGTCTGAAATTGGCGGAGGAAAATTTATTTCAGGATTTATGAGCGGAGCTATTTCTTCTGTAGTATCCAGTGGAGTACAGGCATTAGGAGAATCAGGATATAAATTTTCCGTTGAAGGGAATTCTATCTCGATCAGCTCTTTTGGTTCCAGAAATGTTGGGTTATTAAAAGCCCTGATGCTTGCTTCCGGCGGCCTTTCCGGAGGTCTCTCATCTTCCATTGCAGGAGGTAATTTCTGGGATGGGTTAAAACAGGGGTTATTAACTTCCGGGTTGAATCACTTAGCTCATGAAGGAGCAGAAGCTGTAGAATGGAAAACCGCATCTATGGATATTGCTGCTGACAAACCTCAGACCGGTGAAACAGATTGCGTTCCTACAGTAGCAAGAGCTGCAGCAAAATATTTAGGTATAGATCTTGATGTTTCTCTTCAGCAAAAAGAAGCCAATCAATCCGGAGGAGTACGTGCTGATCAAACCAAAGAGTATTTCGAGAAATTCGGGCTGAAAGTAGATGCCTTATATGAAGCAAAAGCAAAGAATGACTATTATTTCCATTCAGGAATTCCTTCAGCATTGACAAAACAGGCTGTAAAATTCATTGTTGAAAGTTTGCAGTCGGGCCACCCTGTATATCTGGGCTTTAGCACAACAGAAGCCGCCGGGAACAGACAAGGGCATGCCGTTCTGGTTACTGAAATAAAATATAGTGAGGATTTTTCAAGAATGAAACATATCAACTTTTTTGATCCGTATTCAGGAAGAAGCAATGGCCAGCTGAGTAGCTTCCAAAACACCTATAATCTATCAGAAACGGTTTATAATATATTCTCACTTTCAAAACCATAAAATATGAAAAACTTAATTGTCTTATTTTCTTGTTTATTGATAAGCTCTTTTAGCTTTTCACAACATAAAACAGACACTATTGTCTATGAATACAATAAAGGGGAATATAATAAAGCAGCCCTGTCATATGTAAGAAAAATGATAGATGCTAATGTAAAATATGGGGAAGATAGAACAGGTTTGATAACAAGCATGGATCATGTTGAGGTTATCATTCATCCTGTCTTTAGATTTAAAAAAGAGATTATTGATAATGATGGTAATAAAAACCTTCTGCAGCTTATTGATTTTAAAAATACTCCAGAAATTCAGCTTTTTGATGTTTACTATAAAGGGAAATTCGTATACAGCTTTAAACTCCCTGACGAAAAGAATGATAAAACTGAAAATGGAGACAATAAGATCCTTACCGGATATCTTTCTGTAGAAAGTAAAATGCCAGAAAATGGTCCGCTGGACTATACCTATGCATTCAGGAATTATTTCTCTTTTTACATAGACAAGCATTATTGTGCATTGATAGATGATAAAATAGTTGTTGTTTCTTCTGTTGCAATACCATCACATATAGAGATTCAGGATTTCAACTCCTTCTTTTATCCTGAATTAAACTATTTAAAAGCGGTTGCTAAAAATATCAAAAATCCAACCTACGAAACTTTTATTATAAAAAAAGCCATTCCCCCGGCTATTGTAAAGGTTATCTCACAATAAATAAAAAACCAGGATTATTTCCTGGTTTTTTATTTTTTCAGAGGTTTACTATTACTTTTCCTGCAACACGATTGGTCTCAACCTCCAGATGAGCCAGTGCGATATCTTCAAACGGGAAAGTTTTATAAATGGATGGTTTCAATGCTCCCTGCTCCAGTAAGCCCGCAATTGCTTCTGCAGTTTCTTTTTTGGACTGTACCATCATAAACTGAATATTCACCTTTTTCTGCCCGGCTTTCTCTGCAATATCCTCAGGAATCTCAGGAGTCGGAAGCGTTATGATAATTCCGTTCTCTTTGACAACATCTACCGAATCAGATAACGTTTTTCCCTGAAGAGTATCAATCACGATATCTACATCCTGTACTTTTTCATGAAAGTTTTCCGTTGTATAATCAATATGTTCATCCGCTCCCAGCGACAAAACAAATTCTTTATTTTTACCGGATGATACGCCGATAACATACGCCCCAAAATACTTCGCAACCTGAACAGCAAAATGGCCAACACCACCTGAAGCCGCATGGATCAGAACCTTGCTCCCCTTTTTAATTCCAGCAACATCCACCAATGCCTGATATGCCGTTGAAGCTGCCATGGAGGCCGCGGCAGCCTGCTGATGGGTAATGTTTTGAGGCTTTAATGCCAGATGCGCTGCCGGAGCCGCAACATATTCAGCATAGGCATTTCCTTTTCCAAAAAAGTTGACCATCCCGAAGACTTCATCTCCTGTTTTAAAATCTGTTACATTCTTCCCGGTTTCCACGACTTCTCCCGAGATATCCCACCCTAAAATAACGGGTCTGTTTTCTTCAAAAATCCAGTGCAGAACTCCTTCGTAAGCTCTGGACTTTACATCTACAGGATTAATGCTTACCGATACTACTTTTACCAACACCTCATCATTTCCTATGACAGGCTTGTCTATTTCTGCAAATTGAAGATTTCCAACACCTCCTGCTTCGTTTAAAATAACAGCTTTCATTTTTTTTGATTTTAATTATGGGACAAATGTAGTCTCATCATATCTTTGCAGCAAGTATGTACTTTTTTGTAATCTACATACTAAAAACATACTAATGCTGATTATCAAACCATTGAAAAAATGTTAAAAATAAAAAAATTACCCAAGAGCCATCCTGTCCTGTTGATTATGCCTTTAAACGGATTGGAGGAAAGTACAAAGGCCGTATTTTATGGTATCTTCATTTGAAGACGGTTATGCGGTACGGTGAACTTCGTAAAACCCTTTCCGACATCACTCCTAAAATGCTTACCCAAACTGTACGGGAGCTGGAAGATGACGGGCTTATCCATAGAGAAGTTTATCATGAGGTTCCTCCTAAGGTAGAATATTCTTTAACGGAAACCGGTGCTGAACTCATTCCTTTTATTGATTATCTGAGAATTTGGGGTGAAAATCAGATTGAAAAAGAAAGGATAAAAAGGTAAACAGCTTCCTTCAAAACCATGAATGTTCATCATGGTTTTAATTTTATTTCTAAAGGAATACCATTGGATATTTTAAATAAAAAAACAAACCTTTCAATTCATATTCAACTGAATATCAAAAAGTCGTAAATTTAGTAAAGGATAAAAACAGTGTTTTCCCTCTTTTTTATAGTTGTGCCGTTCGCTAATTTTGTTCCATAAAATTAAAAACCATAAAAATGAAAACTTCCTTTTTTACTAAGATTTTAAATCCCGTATGTGCAGCTCTTATTCTGGCTTTTTGTCTGTTTAGCTGCACCGAACCCCCTAAAGAACCTGTAAGCAACAGTTATAAAAAGAAACTGATCAGCTACCGTGAAGGCCGGGTTCTTTTTGATGAATACACAAGAACCAATCATGAAATTCTCATGAAGAACAGAAATGGAGAGCCAGACTCCCGATGGTATTGGTTCTCGCTGGAAGATATGGAAGGCTATATTCAATATGTAAAAGAGAATGCCAGAAAACAAAAATTAAAAAACCCGGGAATCAGAATTTACATGGGGAAATACCCTATGAATCATCCTAAAAACAGAATGGCAAAACCTGAATACGCGGGCTATCAAACCATATTTTTAGTGCCTACTGCTCAAAAAAGAGAAAACAACAAGGTAATGTCCAGGTCTGCCAGCACAGAGGAAAATACAGATGTGCCTTCTATAGAATCTATGAACATGACCAATCTGGCACCTCCACCAAAAGCTTTGTCGGGAACTATGCCATAAAAACACAAAACTATGAACTGGAATATTGAAACAGGGAAACAGATATCGATGGCCATATCCATTGTCGTGATGATTCTAATGGTCATAAAATATAGAAAAACCGGAAAGGAGAATTTATTTTTTATCATAGGATATCTGTTGTTTTCCCTGATTGATATTTCCTGTTATTTCTATTTCAAGCTGACCAATCTGCCTACGGACATTTTCTATGTAATTGGCTTTTTAATGATTGTATTTTTTTTATACTTATTGTATTATTACCAATTATTATATGTTCCGCTGCTCAAAAAGATACAGACCCTCATCCTGATTCTTTTTGTCCTGAATATTGTCGTGATGTTTTATACAGAAGATGATCTGCTTCATCATTTTTCTTTTAATATGCTTTACGCAGATATTCTTCTGTTGCTGTTTTCAATTATTTTGTTCCTGTACCAAACCTTTAATTCTGATAAAGTATTGGAAATTAAAAATTATCTACCATTCTGGATATCAGTTGCTCTTCTGATATTCTTTATTGGAAGCATCCCGATATTCTTTTTCAGAACTACTGTATCAGAGACTATTTATTTTTTTATTTTATTTATGCTGAATCTGATCAGTAACGGTATCCTCATATTGGGTTTACTCTGGAACAAACAGGAAAGAATAAGATAAATGCTTTGCAGATATGGAAGAGAATAATCTGGTCATCATCTTTACGATTACTTTATTCATCGTTGTTTTAACAATGGTCTTCATCTATGCGGTTTTTATCAGGAAAAAAACAACTTTGCTGATTGAGCAAAAAGAAAAAGATCTCCGGTTTGAAAAGGAACTTGCCACTTCACAGGTAGAAATGAAAGAACAGACCCTGAATTATATAGGGCAGGAATTACATGATGATCTGGGCCAAAAACTTTCTGTGGTCCGATTACGTCAAAACCAATTGATTACCAAACTCAAAAACACGGAGAAAGAGGACCTGATTGAACTCAATGAACTATTGGGCGAATGCATACAGGATATAAGAAATCTTTCTAAAACATTAATCACTGAGCAGATCATTCATTTCGGACTGGCAGAATCCATTGAAAGAGAAGTGAAGAGGATTAAAAAACTAAAATTATTAAAAATAGAATTCATTACGCAAAAACAGGATATTGACATTTCTCCAAAACATGGACTGATCCTTTTCAGAATTATCCAGGAAAGTATCAATAATATTCTGAAACATTCCAAAGCCAAAAATGTTTCCATACACATGGAGGATGACTGTGAAAAATTACACATCAGTATTTCCGACAACGGAAGGGGCTTTGATACCAGTATTATTCAGGATGGCTCAGGATTAAAAAACATGGAACTGAGAGCCAAACTGATTCATGCTGAGCTGTCTATACACTCAGAACTCAATAAAGGAACACAAACTTTGATAACCTATCATAAAAATTTATTATGAAAACTATTCCCATAGCGATCGTTGATGATCATACTTTAATCTCCAAAGCACTGGAGAATATGATCACAGAAAACACTCAATATCGGGTCATTATGAACCATCCCAACGGAGAAGAATTTATTGCAGGTGTGGAACAGGCTTCGGAATTACCTGCTGTAGTACTGATGGATGTTAATATGCCTTATAAAAATGGTATAGAAACTACCGAATGGCTTACCGAGCACTACCCTGATATTAAAGTTATTGCCCTTACCATGGATGATGACGAAAGAATATTGATTAAAATGCTGAAAGCAGGCGCTAAAGGCTATCTGCTGAAAGACATGCAGCCTTCTATCCTTTTTCAGGCTATTGAAACGGTATATGAAAAAGGAAGCTTTTATACTGATTTTGTAGCCCAAAAGTTACTGAAAGTAAAAACAGAAGAAGCCAAAAACGCCTCTTTACTTTCAGAGCTCAGAGACAGAGAGAAAGAATTTATCAAATGGGCCTGCAGTGAACTCACCTATAAAGAAATAGCTGACAAAATGTGCCTCAGTCCAAAAACTATTGATGGTTACAGAGATTCGGTTTTTGTAAAACTGGATATAAAAAACAGAGCCGGCCTGGTACTTTTTGCTCTGAAGCATGATCTGTGCTGATTGAATATTTCAATTTTTTAACCTTAATTATTATCTGATAAAATAAACATCTTTACATTCTATTTACGTATCCGGCAGCTTTTCAAGCTGCCGGATTTTTATTTTATAACACATTAATATACAAGCAAAAAGGTGTTTTTCCTTTTTCAAAATACGGTTTTCTCCTCTGTTTTTGCTCTTCATAATAACAGAATTTTGTCATAGAAAAAAACACAGAAAGGCAGCCCCCGAAAAGCCGAAACAGAGTAGGGAATATTTTTAAAACTAATACAATGAAAAAAGCACTTATCGTAGGTATTAATGATTATGCACCCATTGGATACGGAGGTCCGGATCTTAACGGCTGTGTAAATGACGCGAGAGATATGGCAAACACACTGGTGATCTGTGGTTTTAGTCCGGCAAAGATTAAAATCCTGACCAATCAGAATGCCACAAGAGCAAATATATTGAACTATCTGAAATCCATGATCAGCACAAGTGTGAAAGGAGATTCTCTGGTTTTTTATTATTCAGGTCACGGAACCAGAGTGGCTAATATCGGCTCAGACCTTGAACTTGATGGTTTGGATGAAGCTATTTGTCCGCACGATTATGCCAATAACGGAGTCATTCGTGACGATGATTTTAAAACAGTTCTCAGCAAATTAAAAGCCGGAGTGAATATGGAAGTTATCTTCGATTGCTGTTATTCCGGAACAGGAACCCGAAAAATGGATCTGGGACTGGAAGCAGATTTTCTTAACGAAACCGCACGTTATATTCCTCCAATGCTTGAAGATGAATTTTATCTGACGTACGCCAGTGAAATGGAGGCTTCTAAAAGTTCAAAAAAATCAACCGCTCTTACTAAAGCGCTTGTCCCTGTTGCAGGAATGAATCATACGTTATGGGCCGCAGCAAAAGACAACCAGGTATCCATGGAAGGCACTATCAGCGGACAAATTCGAGGGTATTTTACCTACCATTTCTGTAAAATTCTACGTGCTACCAATGGGAGTATCGTCAGAAAAACACTTGATAAACAGGTTGCCATCGCCTTAGCAGCTATGGGAGCAGCGCAAATTAACCAAACAGAAAGCATGACCGCAGAATTTTCTCAAAAAATATTCACTTAACCAATAACCATTACCGGCGGAATCCGAAAAGCCATCAAAAGAGTAGGAATTTACCAGATTAAAAATAATAATAATCATGTCAAAAATCGAAAACAACAATCCAATGACCGCTGAAGAAGTATCAAGACTTAGAGCTGTCAAGGCAAAATCAACTGAAAAACCAGAAGTAATTGAAAAATTATTTAAGCTGGCTCCCGCTATGGAAACCATTAACGGAAGAACTTTTCCGAAAGGGATGAAAACAATAGGAATGCCGATGGACGAAAAAACAGCAGAAAACCGGACACTGGAAACTGATCATTTCTATCCTACCCATGCTGATTTTGAGTACAATCCGAAACTTGAACCGAAAAGAGACCGTAAACCTAAATTTATTGAAAGAGATTCTTTCCTGACTCCGGAGAATGCAAGAACTATTTTTGGAGTCGATCAGAGAAAAGTATACAATTCTACAGCCTATCCATGGAGATGTGTCGGCAGAGTAGAAAGTTCTCTGGGTTCTGGAAGCGGAGTAATGATCGGGCCTAGACACCTTCTTACCTGTTCTCATATCGTAGACTGGCAGCCTAATAATACAACGGGATGGCTGAAATTCACTCCGATGTATTACAACGGAAGCGCTCCTTACGGAACTGCCTGGGGTACCTTAACGTACTACAAGTATAAAGTTGCAGGACCTTCTATTGATTCAACAGAAATACAATACGATTATGTAGTGATTGTATTAGACAGACCTATCGGAAACAGCACAGGCTGGTTAGGCTCAAAATCCTATTCCGATTCATGGGATGGAGGCGCCTACTGGACCCACGCAGGCTATCCGGGAGACCTTACGGGAACGCAAAGACCTACCTATCAGACAGGTATCGCACTGGATGGAGATTTCTGGAGTGCTGATGACAATGAGAGCATGAGCCATAAGGCAGATATATGGCCTGGACAAAGCGGAGGCCCTTTTTGGGGATATTGGGACGGCTCTCCGTATGCTGTGGCAACACAAAGCGCGCATAATCCAAGTGATAATTTTGCAAGTGGCGGCTCAGATTTGGTAAATCTGGTCATCAGAGCTAGAAATGAACATCCTTAATTTATTTTTTTAGTTTAAATAACCCCGGCTGCCTTTGAAGGCGGCCGGGGCTTTTGTAATTTTTGTGTTGTAGATAAATAAATATGTTGTTTATTTAGATTTTATAGTCGTTCTAAAAACCTCATATTCATTAGGTTCTTCAGTTTTAAAATTGCACGTAGTAATAATCTCACAATTTTTTATGTCATTTTCTTTTAAACTGGAAACTATTTTCTTTTTCATCTTTGGGTCAATACAAATAGATTTCAAAGGATTATTATAAAAACTAATCCCATCAATATTTACAGAGCTGATTTTCAATGATTTTAATTTATTTTCATCTAAATAAATATTTTTTAACAGTATATTTTTTATTGCATCTAGTGAAGATATCATATTTGAATCCAAATCTAAGTTTTCCAATGTTGACAATTCTGTAATATTTAAATCTCTTAATTGATTGTTGGCAGCAAGTATAGATTTGAGCTTAAAATTATTTTCAAAAATTATCTTTTCTACTTTGTTATTTTCAATATCTAATGATTCCAGATAATAACAATTTGAGACATTCACTTCTCTCAATTCATTGTTGTGTACAAAAGCATCTTGTACAACCGGAAAATTAGTTAATTCTATCTTTTTAATTTTATTATTTTCAACAGAAATTGCTTTTAAAAGTGGCGAGAAAGAAATTTCAATATTCTCAATTTGATTATTGGCAAATAAAATTATTTCCAACGACAGACAATTTTCTAATTTTACATTTTTAATACCAGATTTCTCTGCCATTATTGATTTCAGTTTTTGTTTATTATTGAAACTAAATATTTCAATAGAATTATTTTCTATTTCTAAATCGGTCAGGTTTTCCAAATAATTTAACTCATCAATTCGATAAATAGAATTATTAGAACAGTTCAAATAGATTAAATTTTTGAAATTTTTTATTCCATCTAAATCTTTAATTTTTGAATTGGAAATATCTAAATGAAATATTTTTTCAGCCTCATTTTCATCTATTTCTTTATCATTATTCTGATCAATAATGATATATTTTCCATTTATATCCTTAGCTACATTTTCAAGTAAAAGTTTACTTTTAAAATTAGGGTCTTTAAAATTTATTTTTGCTGAATAACCTTTAAATGACAGTAAAATAAATAGCATTAGTATTTTCTTCATAATATTTTAAATTGAATCTGTTAAACTTTGCCTTTTGAATACCTTTTTGAATTTCATTAGGATGAATGGTTTAATGATTTTACACAATCTATTTCTATATATTAAAAAATAAGATCGCTCTTAAGAAGCGGTCAAAATTATTTAAAATATGTTATGAAACGTTCTTCATTTTTAATATAGTTCAGGAAATTTTTAAAATTTTCATCATCCCAATTTTGTTTAATTAATGTAACCATTTCTGCTTTATAAAGTTCGCTATCAGAATAGTCTAATATTGCAATAGCAATTAACCATGAAGTAGTTACACCCCCCATCACAAAATCATCAATATTCTTAACATCAATTAATTCTGAAAACAGAACATCTTTGAATTTATCTATTCTTTTTGCAAATACGGGATAGTAATTTTGCTTGCCAAAAATCGCTGGCTTCTTCATGAAATTTTTTTCTAACTCAATGTCACTCATTTTTTCTATAGTTAAATTGAGTGGTAAAATATGCTCCATCCTTATAGTTTTTTAAAGTTTTTTATCCTATCTATTAAATCTGTACTCGTTATATCTCCAAAATTTTCAATAATATACTTAAACTCTTCGAAGAAATTTTTCTTTAACTGTTTTATTATTTTATCATTATTTTTACTTAAAGATTTTACAAATTCTACCTCTTTCGTATATGCGTTTAGTTCAGTTAATACTCTATAATTTGAATCATACAATGATTTCATACCCAGGAAGCCTCTTTCTTCATCATTTAAAAAATGTATATATTCGTGTTCCCAAGCAGAAATAGATGCATTCTCATGAATTATAATTTGTCCCGGGATTCCTTCCCTTAACCCAGGTGAATATCCTAAAGCTTCATCAGATCTATAAATAATTTCTACACTTTTATTTTTTAAATCAGCTATAATATCTTTTAATCTTTCAGGATGTGATCTTGACGCATTTCCTAATAAATCAGCAACAGGATCTGCTTTTGAGTTAAATTTATCATTCCTTATTTGTGCTTTTTTTTCATCATTAAGTTTATTTATCTCACGCTTCTTCTTTTTATCCTTCACTGTTTTCTCAGCAGGAGACAAACCATGATCCGCAACCTCTTCGCCAAATCCAAAGACCTCATTTAAAATCTTTATTAACTAAAAAAGAAACCACCTCATAATAAGAAGTGGCTTTTAAGTATTAACGTACTATTTAAGGGTTTTGTATGTTGTATAATCTTTTATCGTTTTTAGCTCGTAGATTTCTTCCTTATCTGCATCAATAATCCTGATATCATCTAAAGGGACATTTTGACAATGAATGAAATTGATGAATTGTCCAGCATTAAACTTACCCTTAACAATAATATCAAATCCTTTTTCTGTTTCTAAGGAGCTATACCATTCCCACTCTTTTATTTTTTGGAATTTATAAACAGACATATTTACACTTTTTAATAATTCATCATATTTTTTATCATTATCATCCAATTGTTTTATCTTGTTTACTATACCTTGTGGTAATAACTGCTCCCATTTAGGGTCTTCATCACTTAAATTCTTATTTTTTAAGATTGTTAGAACCGCATTCTTAAAATTCTCTAATACTTCTTTTGAGTGGGAGATATTTCTCACTCTAACTATCTGATATCCCTTTAAAGGTTTCTCTCCTTTTGTATTGTATTGTATATTTCCTTGTTCTGTCATCACTTTATTTTTTTATAATTACTGCTTTGTCATTAAATATCTTCTCAAAGTCTTCTATATTCATAGAATAAGATGCTCCCTGGTTCATAGGTAAAGGGTCGCGTAAAAATACCTTTCCATCTTCCACTTTTTCCAATACTACAGCATGACCTTTAAACTCATCTGTCCTTAAACTTACAATTGCTTTATCTCCGTCTTCTAGTTTTTCTAAAAGCTTGGTAAATTTAATATCTCCTTCAGCAATAGCTGTTACCTGATCTTCCAATCTTTTAAAATATAAAGCCTCAGGGATATCTAAAATTGAAGCTCCATTAGCATCGGTTTTTAAAGCTCTTGCCAATTCATCTTCTAATAATAAAATATCTTTGTCATGTAATGTCATTCTCAAAGAAGTAGCGGCGCATGTATAATCTGTAGATTGTCCAAAAACTTTAGCTTCACTTACAAATATTTCTATTTTTATTCCTGCATTCTCAGCAAAAGTTTTAGTAGGATCACCTCCTTTTACAATATCAGAGATTACTTTATTGTTCTTTTTAAGCTTCTCCTGAATCCTCTTCTGCTTATCCTTCGCCCTCTTCTCTTTAGGAGACAGACCATGATCCGCAACCTCTTCGCCAAAACCAAAGACCTCATTTAAAATCTTTTCTAATTTAGAAAAAATTTCTTTTGATCCTTTTTTAAATTCACGGAGAATCATTCGAATAAATTCTATAATCCTGTTGAGAGCACTCTCTGCTGTTGTAATCACCTTGGTAATTTTTTCCAGCGGGTTCAGGATAAAGCTTTCTACGGATTTGGCTAGCTTGGCAACGGCTGCAGTTCCACCTGTAAGAAGTGTTTCCACAATAATATCGATGATAATCCCAATAATATACCCGTAATAATAAGCCCCTTTTTCCAGTGTGATCTGAGGAATCATTTCTTCCACCCAATTTACCAGACGGACAATGGTTTTTATCTGGAAGGTAATGCACTGCTTAAAGAATTCCACATAATCAAAAGTCAGAATGCCTTCCAGTAAGTCTTCCATCAGTTCCAGGAACATTTCCCCATATTCCACTTTCCGGTCATTTACTTTATCCATGGCAGCTACTGCTTTGAAAATAAAGCCAATGATGGAAAAGATTCCGGCAATAATATCAACCAGACTGTTATAGATTCCACAAAGAAAAGCATTGGCAATCTGATAGTTTTTATAGACAATATGCTGCATTCCGGTAAGCGGGTCTGCAATAAACTTCTCCAGCTTGTCGATCTGGTTAAAAAAGAAGGTCAGGGATTTGTTGATTCTTTTATAGATAAAAGCAGGGAAGAAAGTTTCAGCGTTTTTCAGCAGACTATTAAAATCATCCTTTGCTTCATTAATGCTTTCAAAAAAAGATTTTACAATTCTGGAATTGATTTTTTTCTGGCCTGCCAGATTTTCATAAGGATTTTGAGAGGCTTTATGTTCATAGAAATCTTTTATCTCTTTATAAAAGACCTCCGGAATAAAAGTGGGATTGTACTCTCCTTCTTTTGGGCTGGGATTCCATCCGTTTTCTGAGATCCTTAGTTTGACAATATTTTCAGCGATCCCTTTTGTAAAAAATGCTGAGGCTCCTTCTAAGGCTTCTTTCTTAAAAAAACTGAATATTTCTCCGATACTTTTATCCTTCAAACCCAGAAACCAGCTTATAAAATCTACTTTATTTCTGTAAAGACCTTTTTCAATAAGGTTTTTGAGTGATTTTGGTGTAACAGTTACCTCATGTTTTCTTGTAAAACTGAGAATGTCTGCAAAAGGCATATCCTTTTTATTTGTAAGCCCTGCTCCCGCTACAGCACGCATTACTGTATTATGATTGTAACGGTCATCAATCTCTAAAAAGAGAATCAGTTCATTACTATTGGGTAATGCTTCCATATAACGCTGCAAAAGAAATGCTCCGTTTTTACTGGCAAAAAGAACAACATCAATTCCGGCTATGGTCTGGCTGAACCTGCTTTTATAGACAACAACTTCGTCGATATTTCCTCCAAATACAGGATCTTCAGAATAGATCTGAAATCCATTACCTTCTACAACAGTTTTCCCTCCGTAATAGGTATTGGCAATTTGCCTGGAAGTTTTTTGCTGTAACTCCGGAGGAGATTCCTGAACCGGAAAAATGGTCTTAATAGAATCAGGATTCTCATTTCCGGGAGAGAAATCCGTGATGTTCCTCAATAGAGGATTATTTAAAATTTCTAAACTCATTTTGTGATTTTTTAAGGTGAATAAAGGCAGGGTTTTAAGACCCTGCCAGTGAAATGATCATTTAATAATCAATGCATTAAGAAAGCCTGTTCAGCTCATTGCTTTTGAACTCAACAAATTCCTGTAAATAGCTTTTCAGAAGATCCAGAAAGCCTATTTTATTGTTCTTCACAAGCCAAAGCATATAATGATGGGTATTCACTTTGATGACAGATGTTTTAGGATTTCTTTCCTCATCCAGAACAGGATTCTGGGTTTCTTCATCTACTACAGGAACAAATATTCTGTTAAAGTTTTCATCTCTCAGGCTTGACCATTCTTCTTCCCCAATCAGCCATTCCGGAGTCGGAAGGTTAGAAGGTTCAATTTCATTGGTTTCTTTATCTCTTAAAACCTGCTGATAAAAAAGATAAGTTCTTGGAAGCTCTGTGTCTACTACCATTTTATTGATCCGGATAAATCGGTTGAATGATGGAAGCAGAGGATGTTCAGCGATCTGGATTTCCCCCAGGTTGAGATCTGTTGTATTGATTTCGTTTAAAAGCTGCTGTACCTGTTCAGGTATTAATAATTTTTCTTTCATTGTTAAAATTTTGCTTGGTTAAATAACAGTATCTATACATTCATAGATAGGTTTTATTGAAGGCAGAATTTTCAGGCTCTGCCTTTTATTGATTTTATTTCAAGGTCTGATAAAGGTTATAATTTATAGAGTTCAACAATATTGGCGCTTACCCCTGTATTTCCCATTGTATTCATATTGTACATACCAAAGGCAACCGGTCCGGTATACCCCGTTTTGGTATAGGTAACCGTTTTGTTATTGAAATTGACAATAACAGTCCAGCTTCCTCCACGTCTTATAAATGTCGCATTAAGGGCGTAAGTAGGTTCCGCAGTGGTTACTGTCTCTGCTGAATTATCAGGGAATATTTTACACATTGGGTACCAGTAGGACTGAACCAGCCTGATATTTGCGACCGTTTGATTTAATAAATCTACTGTACTGGTGGCATTTACAAGTCCCACAAAGTGGGTCATTGTTCCAAAGCCGTTAGGTCCGCTAATTGTTGCCGTCTTACCCGTAATTTCAACACTCATGTAAAAATCTTCATCTGCTCCAATTAATTGATTGGTCTTTCGGGCAGCGATGAAAGTTGAATCATCGGCCAGCCCCTTTACATTACCGTCCGAACTGTAGCTTACAGCAGCTCCTGCCTGTGTAATGGCGGATGATACTGCATTATTGTATATTTTCTTTTCCCAGACAATGTTATTGAGAGGAATACGCTGGATCTGGCTTACTACACGGATGGTAAAACTCGTCAGATACCACGCTATCCCATTCCACAATCTGATTTTATATTCTCCTGCCGGAATATTTTTGAAATTGTAATAGAAAGTCAGATCAATTCCATTGGTATATAACTGAACCTGGGAACCTGGGATTGCAGCGACAACAGTAGCTGTATCAGCAGAAACACTATCCTGAGTACATAACTCTACTTTAAAGCTTGTGGAAGGAAGGTTCAAATTGGCTCCCTTCAGATTAATCCAAAACGGACGATCTGTTTTATCTACAATTGGCGGCGAAATTACAGCCACACTCATCGTGTCTGTACTCCAACCTCCATTCATTTTTGTTTTCCAGGCTGATCTCTCAGTTTCTGTCATTTGATTGGGCATTTCCACCAGTAAATTTTTACTGTCTACAATAGCATTCAAGCCACTGTTATTTTGAACTACAACTTTTTGAAAATTAGTGGTATCAGCATTCTTATTGGGCAGCCCGGATAATACATAAGGGTTTCCTAAGGTATTGATCGAAAAGGAAGCATTAAGGGTATGACTTCTTGCTGCGCTGTTTGAAAGGTTTGCGTTCATCATATTTTTACCCAGATCACCTGCAGGAAGTTTAGCCACATTTCCATTATCATTCAATCCTATGATTTTAGGATAGTCCTGAGCATTTCCATCTGTCAGAGGAATTTCTAGTTTCTTAGCTAATTTCTCTGTTGTCTTGATATTATACTGAGCCTGACTTGCAACTCCTTCTGCTAAAAGATCTGCATTTGAAATACTTACATGATTATCAGCTAATTCCAGAGGAATTGTTCCATCAACAACGGCATGGGTTTTTAAATCCCCGTTTTCATCAACAGCATAATCTGTATAAGACAGGGAACCTGGAGCTGCTACCTGATAAATAGCATTTGTTTCCCTTTCTCCAATGGGAGGCAATTCACTGACACGTATAATTTTTCCTATTATTGGCATTTTTTTAATTTTTTAGGTTAATAACTATTTTATTTCCAGTCTCCTGAAATCACTTTTTGCCCTTCAAGTGATTCTACTCCAAGAAGGTTATTATTAGGTTCGAAATTGAATCTGTCTTCAGTAATCACTTCGGAAGGCACTTCAAAATCATCAGGATTTTCTTTCGTAAATGGCAGGGCATGAGCAACTTTTAGTCCTATACTTTCTGCCTGAAGGATATTTAAAGTAGTAGGAAGCCTGGTAATCCATGCTTTTCCATATTTTTTACCTTTTGCCTGCTTCATTTCGTCCACAATTGATAGATAAAGGTCATCTCCAATGATAGGAACTTCTCCCCCATTCCAGATCTTTCCGGTGGCCAGATAAAATTGTACAGCGGCTTCAAAACCAGGACGTACTGTAACAACCACCCTGGCCATACCACTTTGTAAAAAAGCCCTGAAAACAGGATCCGTATTCTCTGCTTTATATAAATCTGACCAATTATTTTTATTTCCCCAGTAATACGGGTACAGATAATAGGATAGGTTTTCCCATTCAAATGCCTGCTCCATGAATTTTACAAAAGCGGAGTATTTATCAAGATCCTTAGAAAGTTTCGTTTCATAATCAGTAAATGAACTTCCCTGGGTCAAACCTGATAAGCCATAGCCATGTACTGAGTTTGAAGCTCTGTCTGCCATATAAGAAATACAGTTTTTTCTCAGAACGGTATTTTCAATCTGTCTGTAAAAATTAGGATTTAAATCTTTAATTGCAGAGGCTTTATTTTCTTCCTCAGAAACAGCATTGTTATATTCGATTAAAGCCACTTCATAAGCATCAATAATAGCCGTAAAAGTTTCCTGTTGCCATTCTCTTTTGGCTTCCTGTGTCAATTGACACGTTGCAACCAGTGAACCAGTAACTCCTTTCATATCCCATGAAATAAAAGAAACTGTAATTTTATCTCTTATGGAATCCAGAGGCATATCTACTGCTGTTCCGACTTCTTTACCACAAACATATACAGTATGTCTAGAATTCATTCCCGATCCATCATTCATAGCACCTGCACCAGCTCTTAAAGAGCCTTTTACATAAATGGCTTCATAATTTTCAGGAATTTTAAAGTCATTATTATGATACACACCGGTCCACCTTCCTACTCCATAATCATTATCAACTCCAAGGTTTTTATCAGAAAATGCATTTGAAATATAAATAACAGGCTTTAATCTTTTGTCTGCAGTAATATTATATTTTCCTGCCCAATACTTAAAAACCACATCATTTTCCAATGCTGTATGATCCTTCATCGGCATTACATCAGAAGTTCTTGGATCCTCAGGTTTTACAAACTTGCTTTTTGCAATCCCAAACAAATGCAGTTTTGCTGGTTCAGGAATCATAAACTCAAACATCATACGTTTTCCATAATCATAGATCTGATTCTTCATCAATTTATCTACCCATCTGTAAACGCCTACTACGTGTTTATCTCCTTTTTTATTATCAAAGCCATGAGTGTTATTTTCTTCAAACTCTTCAATAATTTTCTCGATTCTTTCTTCGTGAACTTTTGTGACCATCCTGTCCATAGCTCTCGCGGTAATATCCTGGGCCTGAGTAACGGCTTGTCTGGTACTTTCATCTCTGGAACTATGGCTGGCATTACCTAATCCTAGACTCGTATTGATATTTGCATTTACTGTATTGTAACTTGCATTTATCCCAAACTGAGTATTGCTGTCTGATGCTTCCTGCATCATTTTAGCGATCTCATTCTGCATTTCAAAACGGGTAGCTGTTGTAGTATCGGTAAGCTGCTCTCTTTCAGTATCAGAAGAAGTAGTGGTAGTATTTTCACTTCTTCTTAATTTTCTGGTTGATTTCTCACGATACTCTCTGGCCATAATATTTTCAATATGGGCTACTTCGCCTTCAACATAGGCATGGGTGGTCTGCTCCACTTTCAAATAGTCTGCAATACCAATTTGTTTGAATCCGAATCCTGACGGAATAAAGTTATTCTCATCCTCAGTATCTACAGGTTCTCCTTCATCCACTTCTAACAAAAATTTATCAGAAAGACAAGCTCTGGCCTGCAGTTTACTGACATAAATATTGGCAAGCCTTCCATTCGTGAACATAATTTTAACACTTATAGAAGCATCCTGAATTGTATTAAAGTCTAATCCCGGCATACAAAGATCATTGAGAAAAATAATATTTGCTGATCTAGACTTTACATAATAATCACTATTGATGTTTGCTGAACCGTTGCCTGGAGTAAGATTGTAAGAGATATTGCTGACCTCCCATGAAGAATCAGGAACTGTAAGCGCTATATCAAAGGTAAATCCCTGATGAACATATTTTGGACAAATCTGATAAGTAAAAGGAACCGCCACTGTTCTTGCCGCAGAAATCAGAACTCCTCCTATACTGGTATATATTTCATTATCTGTATTGGTGTTTTCAACAATACTACTATTAGATTTTTCAACGGCTTCTTTCAATAAAGAATCAACCTCTGAAAAAGTATTTCTTCCTTCTAAAAGCCCTGCAAGATCCACAGAATTCAGCTCTGCTGATCTAGCATTGTTTGATGAGCTTGCCTGAAAATCATACCCAAGAACATCCAACAATGCATCTAAATTTCCCGGCTTTATGGCTCTTAATAGAGAATCTGCCTCTATTTCCTGTCTAAACTGAAAATTAAGTTTAGGTAATTGCGGCTTGGGGATTTCCGGAATTTGCTGGCAAGGATCTGCCGGATCATATTTAATATCCGGATTTCGTACCTGGCAGTATCTATCCTTATTTGCGATTAGGTCTTTATTATACTGCTCAATAAGAGGAGCTATTTCTTCCTTGTGAATTTCTTCTGCTGCCGCATATTCTTTCTGATATTCTGCTTTATATAATCTTTCGATACTGGAAAGGTTTTTCTTTAAAGCTTCATATCTTCCCAGTTTAATCTTTGCTGCAGAGATAAGCTGTTGCTGTTGCATTTCCTGTGTTGGAAAAGTTTCTTTAGGTCCTTCAGAAACCATTCTTGAAGAATTTTGCAAGGTAGGAAGAGTCTTGTCATCCATCATCAGTTCTTTAGGCAAAACAACTCTTGCCCCAAGTGCTGTCTTCATTTCCTCTTCGCCAGAAACAGAAAGAATGTGATGAGCCAGAAGCATCTGCATGACAACTTCCTTAACGTAAAAATCTTTCTGAGTTACAACCTGATAAATCAGATTATTCCATAAACCAATCATAGGTGGAGTTACAGCAGAAGTCTGTGGATCAGTTAACAAAGCTCTTTTTGCAATAACCTCCTCATATGTGCAGGTATTTTTATTTTTTGCTAACCAGGTTCCAAAGGAATAGTAAGCTTTATAAGTTCTTTTAAAACCTTCTAAACTATTTGAGCTGTTTAAGTCTGTTGAAATACGTTCAGGGTTATTTACATAATTGGCAGCACATGTTTGCAGTAATTTTTGTTTCAATCCGGTTCCGTTAACAACCGGAACGTAAAAAGCGTTATCGTTTTTCAGATCCTGAGGAATAACAATGAATCTTTTATCTTGTTTCGTATCGTCCGATAATTCAGGACTTCTCAGACTCACAAATCTGAAAAGTGTTTGTGATGGTGTGTTTTCTACAGGTGCGCCTGCAGTACTATTTTCCATTTCGTTCATTTTGTGTAATTTTGTGTTGATTAAAATAGGTTGAGATCTGAAGCTCTTTTTAGTAGATTGTCTTCAGGTTTTAGCGTTATTTTTTTAGGTGGTTTCCGGCAAAAGATATCCACCTGGAATTTTTAAGTCGAGTTTCATATTGTGTTTTTTCTTGAAGCAAATATCACCCCCAGAAGCGACAGAACTTGACGTATAAAAAAGAAGTTCACATTTCTATTCTAAACCTTTGACCCAAAACCATTAGTATTCTCAATATTTTAATACATTTGTTATAAAACATATTTCAGATGAATTTCGAGCAGATCAACTTACACCTTGAGGCTTACAAAGAACACAACCAGATTCTGGATGCAGCAAAATATCTGATCCATTCTTTTGACCTGGAGCATGAAAATTTTGCAGGCTTTGGATTCAGGGAAGAACTTTCCCCTACTTCGATGCTTCTGACAGCAGAAGGAGATCTGGGAGGACCGCAAACGGTAATGATCCCAAGAAATTTATTTGATTTTGACCTGAACCTTGTCCTGAATATGGTTGCCCACGAAATGCTTCATGTAAGACAGAAAGCTCCCGGACAGGTGATTGAAGACAAAAATGAAAGAGAATTTCAGGCATATTATGAAATGCTTTTTCACAAAGTCTTTCCACAGATCCCGGAAGTTTCAGATTTCCATAAAAAATTCTTCGGAGGAAAAGCGTTGGAATATTACAAAAGAATGGGTGAAGGTTCAGAACTACAACAAAAATATGCAGAACAGAAAACAGAAGTAGAACATCTAATTAACGAATTACCATGACAGTAAAACCAGACATCACCTGGGCAGATTTTGAAAAAATAGACATCAGATGCGGAACTATAATCTCAGTGAATGATTTTGAAAAAGCAAGAAATCCATCGTACCAGCTCGAAATAGATTTTGGAGACTTAGGAATCAGAAAATCATCGGCACAAATTACTTCTCTCTACGAAAAAGAAGAGCTTATTGGAAAACAGATTTTAGCGGTTGTCAATTTCCCTAAAAAGCAGATTGCCAATTTCTTCAGCGAGTGTCTTGTGTTAGGATTATATGGTGAGGACAAAAAAGACGTTACTCTTTTAGCACCTTCATTACCTACAAAAAATGGAATGCAGGTAGGATAAACACCCAACAAAAACACATATGATACAGAACATTCCCTTAGAAAGAGTTTTATTCCTTGATATTGAGACCGTTCCACAAGCTGGATCATGGGACGAATTATCCGAAACCGATCAATACCTGTGGGATAAAAAAACAAAATTTCAGAGAAAAGACGATGTCACGGCAGAAGAATTTTATGACAGAGCCGGTATTATGGCCGAGTTTGGAAAAATTATCTGCATCACCATTGGAATGGTTGAAAAGAATGAAACATTAAAAATAAAGAGTTTTTCCGGGCATGATGAAAAGAAAATGCTTCAGGAATTTGGGGAAATCTTCAACAGCCCAAGACTTTACAACGTCATTCTCTGTGCTCACAACGGAAAAGAATTTGATTTTCCCTGGATTGCCAGACGCTACCTCATCAATGGGATGCAGCCACCGGCACCATTTCAGATGTTTGGAAAAAAACCATGGGAGATTCCCCACATCGATACAATGGAGCTTTGGAAATTCGGGGATTATAAGAGTTTTGTATCCCTGGAATTACTGGCTCATGTCTTTGGTATTCCTACTCCGAAGGATGATATTGACGGCTCAATGGTTTCATCAATTTACTACATAGAGAAAGACTTGCAGAGAATTGTTGACTATTGTGAAAAAGATGTCTTAACTTTGGCAAATATTTTCCGGCGCATGCGTCAGGAAGATTTGTTGAAAAGGAATATCAATCTAGATTAAAAAATGAAATTTACAGACGATCAAATTGCTGACATTGGTGAGGAAATCATTGGTGTGTTAAAAACCGTATATGACCCTGAAATTCCGGTAGATATCTACGAACTAGGGCTTATTTACGATGTCCAGATCTCCGATGATGCTGACGTAAAAATTATAATGACCCTTACTACTCCCAACTGCCCTGTTGCAGAAACTCTTCCTCAGGAAGTAAAAGATAAAGTGGCTGAAGTAGAGAATGTAAAAAGTGTAGATTTAGAGCTTACTTTCGAACCGAGCTGGAATAAGGATATGATGAGCGAAGAGGCGAAGTTTGAGCTGGGAATGCTTTAATCACTCTTAACAATATAAAACCCCGAAGAATTATTTTTCGGGGTTTTTATTTTTAAATATCTTTTGCGATTTCCTTTCCTTCCCTCCTGCTCCATTCGCTCCATGAACCCACATACAGATCCGGAATGGGAAATCCTGCATAGTCTAGTGCTAAAATTGTATGGCAGGCAGTAACTCCAGAACCACAATGAATAATCAGATGCTCCGGTTTATTTTGTAATAACTTGCTGTATTTTTCTTTTAAGATTTCCGGGCTCAGAAAATTTCCGTTCTCGTCAAGATTTTCAGAAAAAGGAATATTAATCGCTCCCGGAATATGCCCGGCAACAAGATCAATCGGTTCGGATTCCCCTTTGTAGCGGTAGGAATCTCTTACATCAATAACCGTAGAAGTATTGTTTTTCAATTCATTTTCAATCACTTCCAGGCTCGAAACAGGCAGGCTCCAATGCTCTTTTTTAATCAACGAAGTTTTCTCAAAGATCTCTTCTCCTGAAGAAAATTCTATCCCAACCTTTTCTGCGGCCTGCATCCCTCCGTCAAGAACCTGAACATTTTTAAATCCGAAAGATCTTAACATCCACCAGGCCCGTGCTGCAGCATTTGAAGCATTCTTATCATCATACACAACAATATGAGCATCTTCTGAGATTCCAAGATTTGAAAGAGTTACAGTAAATTTATCTACGGAAGGAAGCGGATGTCTGCCTCCAAAAGCTGCATTTTCTCCTATTTCAGCCAGATCTTTATCCAGATCAATGAACCTTGCTCCTTTAATATGTTTATTAAGGTAAGTTTGTTTTACTTCTTTTCCTGTTCTTGCATCAAGAATAACAAGATTTTGTGTTGGAATATTTTTGAGTTCGTTTGGTGAGATGATTGGAGACATTTTGTTGATTTTTGATTAAAAATTAATATGTTTTGGCTAAAGCCTGTTGTATTTTAATATAATAAAGCGGGCTAAAGCCCGCTCCTATTGATATTTTATTCTTCATGATATTAAAAATGAAAAATATCCTTCGCTTTATTGTAAGAACTTTCAAAATTCAGAAGGTTCAGTTTATGTTCTGCTTTTTCAACGCTCATAAAGTTGATCACCTGTTCTGTAGGCATATTTCCTACAAGATCATCCTTAGCCATAGGACATCCTCCTATTCCTTTGATCGCACTGTCAAATCTTCGGCAGCCTTGATTGTAAGCGGCTTTTAATTTTGAGTAGGAATCTTCATAGCGGTTATGGAAGTGTCCTCCAAAATTAATATCCGGATATTTTGAAGGTATTTTTTCAAACAAAAGGGCAATGGTTTCAGGAGTGGCCACTCCGGTAGTATCTGATAATAAGATATCTTTCACTCCGATATCCGAGAACTTTTGTGCCCATTGGTCTACATCTTCCCATTTCCACATTTCACCATACGGATTTCCAAAAGCCATTGAGAAATAAATATTAAGCTGTTTCCCTTCACTTTTTACCAGTTCAAGCATTTTAATGATTTCATCAAAAGCTTCTTCCTGGCTTTTATTGGTATTTCTGTGTTGAAACGTTTCGGAAATAGAAAAAGGGAAGCCCAGGATATCTACAGACTCATGTTTCAATGCTTTTTCGGCACCTCTGTAATTACCTATAATGGCAGAAACTTTGGTTTTGGACAGTGATTTTTCGATATTTTTTGCCACCTCATCAGAGTCAGCCATCTGCGGAATCGCTTTAGGGGAAACAAAACTCAGGCAGTCCAATACATCAAAGCCAACATCCATCAAGGAGTTGATATAATCTATTTTTTTATCGGTAGGGATAAATTCTCCCCATCCCTGCATAGCATCTCTAGGACATTCGGTAAGAAACATTTTTACTTTTTGATTTTCTCAAATATAATAAAACTAAACTACTTGGTATACTGTACATACAAAGCTAACACTATTTTGATTTTCAAAGATTTATATCTGATTTAAAATTTCAATAACTGATATTAAATCGCAAATAACGTATTCTCAGCATCAAATTTGCTAACTTTGTTAAAATTTATGATATCTGATGAGTACAATAGAATTCAACCCTTTGTGGAAAGAAAAATTACTGAACCGTTTTCTTAGCTATGTAAAAATATATTCTACCAGTGATGCAGAAAGTGAAACTACACCTTCTACTGAACGTCAGTGGGATATTGCCAACTATATTACTGAAGAACTTAAAACCATCGGTCTGGAAGATGTTTCTATAGACAGCAATGGTTATATTATGGGCTATGTTCCTTCTAACCTTGAAAATGATGACAGACCTACCATCGGATTTATTTCACATTATGATACTTCACCTGATTTCAGCGGAGAAAATGTAAAGCCTCAGGTCTGGGAAAACTATGATGGAAATGATCTTCTTTTGAACCAGACAACAGGATTCACCTTATCTCCTTCAAGATTTGAAAGCTTAAAAAAATATGTTGGTCAGACATTAATTACGACTGACGGAAATACACTTCTTGGTGCTGATGATAAAGCAGGTTGTGCAGAGATTGTAACAGCTGCTGAATATCTTATCGCGCATCCGGAAATCAAACATGGAAGAATTGCCATAGGATTTACACCAGATGAAGAAATCGGAAGAGGTGCTCATAAATTTGATGTTGCTAAATTTGGTGCAGAATGGGCTTACACAATGGATGGCGGAGAAGTTGGAGAACTTGAATATGAGAACTTTAACGCTGCCGGAGCGGTTGTGAAAATCCACGGATTAAGTGTTCACCCTGGATATGCGTACGGAAAAATGATCAATGCTGCACTTTTAGCTGCTGAGTTTGCTCAAATGCTTCCTGCTAACGAAACTCCTTCTACAACAAAAGGTTTTGACGGATTCTACCACCTAATGGATATTACGGCTGATATTTCAGAGGCCAAACTTCAATATATCATCCGGGATCATGATGCAGATAAATTTGAAGCCAGAAAGAAATTCATGGAAGAAAAAGTAGCTGAATTTAATCAAAAACACGGTGAAGGAACTGCTGAAGTGGAGATCAAGGAGCAATACAGAAACATGAAGCAGCAGTTTGAGGGTAAAATGCACATCGTAGATCTTGCTGCAAAAGCAATGACTGAAGCTGGTATTGAGCCCAAGATCAAGGCAATCAGAGGAGGTACAGATGGCGCTCAGCTTTCTTATATGGGACTTCCATGCCCGAATATTTTCGCAGGAGGAATCAATTTCCACGGACCATACGAATATGTAGCTTTGGAAAGTATGGAAAAAGCAACTGAAGTCATTATTAATATTGTAAAAGCGTAATAAATCATGAAAAAGGTCTTAGCATCAGCATTCATTTTCACTTTTATTTTCAGCAGTGCCCAGATTTCTGAATTTCAAAGGGCAGACTCACGCTATGAAAGAAAGAAAACGGCCCTGTATAATAAATATCCTAAGCCTAATGATTTAAGAACCAAGAAAGAATGGCTTTTGACAGAGGATAAAATAACAGCCTACAAGACCGCTTTGGACAAAGCCTCTCTTGAAGATCAGAAAATGATCGCTACAGATCCTCCTGTAAAAACAAAAGTAAGTAAAGAAGCAGAATACGATAAGGGTAAGGCTGCTTTTCAAAAACTTTTATATGAAGCTGTAGATCTTGATTTTCTCAACTTTTCTTCAGATACTTACAAAGCTACTATAAGTTTTGTAGTAGATTCTAAGGGGAATGCGCTTAATCCCAATGTAAAAGGAAACAATGAAGATGTAAACGCTTTCATTGAAGCCGCTTTTTACCGGATTAAAGATAAAGGCAAATGGAAACCCGCAGAAGATAAAGGGAAACCGGTTTCTTCAAATGTTTCTGTTCCCTTAACAATGTCCTTTAAAAAATAATATCTGGAACCCGCTATTGTGATAGCGGGTTTTATTTTTCATATAACAGAAGCCATAATTGAAGATCATTATGTTGTTGTTATTAATTTAACATAATTCGTTTGTAAGTTTTAAATAATTCACCTAATTTTGATTAAAACTTAAAATCACTTTATATGAAAATGAAATCCAACCACTTTAAAATCAACAGAAATTTTTACTTTACTTTTCTGTTATCTATTTTCTGTTTGTTTCTTTTAACATCTTGTTCTCAGGATGATCCTGCCGATCAGCCTGTTGAAAAACCTGCGGAGTCTGCTCCTATGAAGACTTTAGGAAATCTGACTTTACAAAAGAATGTTATTATTCTGAATGATGAATCTGTCAATGCAATTTCCACTCATAACGACGGAGAAATTACATTTAGCCGTATGACTCCGCAAACTGACAGTATTTCAGTAGGAACTGTTATTGTAGGGACAAAGATAGAAGGTGATCAGGTGAACACTATTCTTTCAAAAGTAAGCTCTGTTTCAAAATTGAATAACCAGTTTAAAGTACAAACTTCCAGTGCCAAGCTTGAAGAATTTATCTATAGCGGAACACTGAGCGGTGTATATGATCCATCAGGGAAAGCTCCCATCAATATTGATGGAAAAATGGTCAATTATGTCCCGGTAGAAGGTATGGTTTCTGAGCAGATCAACAAAAAAATACTTTCTATTGAAGCCAAAAACATTCAAAATCAGAAATTAATCACTTTCAACCGTTTTGATTTTAACAGAACCTTTTCATTTCCTTTATCTTCAGCAGGGACATCCAGTGTCAATGTAAAAGGAGGATTTACTCCAAAAATTGATTATAATATCACATTCTCATGGGGGCATTTGTCCAACTTCTATGTTAACCTCATCATGGATGATATCAAACTTAAAAGCTCCGCAACTATTGTAGGAAGCCTTGGCTACACCGCAAGTACAACAGATTACCTGAATATTCCTATCGTTCCTATCGTTTTGGGACCTACAGGACTGATCTTAAGCCCTACTCTCTCTGCAGGTCCTTTCCTGGGAGTACAGGCTACAGGAAAAGTACAGGCCCAGCTTTTGGATCTTGAAGGGAATGCTAACTTCCTGATAAGCAAAAATCCAGCGATTAATATTGACCTTCATAAGAAAACAGAACCTGCTATCACTGTTGCAGAAGGTAATTTATCTGCCGAAGCCGGTTTAGAAGCCAAAGGAGCTGTAGGGTTGATGTTTCTTACCATTCCTATTGCCAATTCGGGTTTAAAAGGAAGAGCTTCTGCCATTTCATCTTTAGGGTTAACCTTCGTTCCGGCAAGAAAAGGAATGATTACTGTAAAAGGTAAAATCCAGGCTGATATGTTCTACGGTTTTGGAATCGCTCCTTTACGATATGAAGGAACTATTCCTCTTTTTACAAAAGAACGTATGCTGTATCAGAAAGAATTCAGCTTCTAAGACATCTTTTTCTATTCATCATAAGAAAGCCACTTTTGTAGTGGCTTTTCTTTATATAAAAGCTCCACATAAAATTCATTTACAACACATTAAGACAATTTTATTATATTTACAAGGATGTACAATTGTAAACAATAACATTTAATACCAATTATCATGAAAACAATGAAAAAACTTTTGAGAAAAGACTTATCTGCGATTCTGGGCAGCGGCATAGATGGCTGTCATATGGGAGGCAACTCCTACAATTGTCAGGACGACTGTCAATGCGCATGGGGATATGCCTGTGAAATGTATGAAGACGGAAATCCCGGACAATGCATTGCCGTAGGTGGCGGTGGAAACCCTGGAGGCGGCGGATGTACTCCTCCTTCTATTTGCGAGGAACAACCTTATTAAAATTAAATAAAAAACCGGAAGTATTACTGCTTCCGGTTTTATTATTCTTACTATTTGTATCCAAAAGGTATCTCTCCCATGAAATTTGTCATTTATTTCTGTAAAAATCACAAAATATACTATTTATAGTAAAAAAATACACTAATCATTCTTTTGTTTTTAAATCTAGCAGTCTTAAAATCAAAATATTTTAAACAAAAAAATTCAAATAAAAGTGAATTTATATCAAATTTGAATTTTCGTTCATTTTCTCTCGATTCTAATCGTTTACATTATTACTTTTAACAAAAAATTACACAAATGAGAGTATTAAAATCTATTTTTTTATTAATTGCATTCTTTTTCACGGCCCATCCTGTTTTGGCTTCAGGATCGGGCATTATTCCCTATAACGGAAACACTTATAAAATTCCTCTTAGCGGAAATGCCTTTATAACCCGGCCGGTAAGCAATGGAACAGAGGAGATTAGTGATTACGGACTGATAAACTGGACAAGTTCGCAAGCGGTAGTAAGCACCTATTTTAAAGTAAGCACCAGTGGAATGCTAAACATTAATGTAATTGCAAAGGTATTCTTTGACAAAAGCAGTACAATTAAGGTTACTGTCAATGGAGTTTCACACAAGATCTTTATGAAGGGAACCACTTTTAATACCTATTCTGCAGGAAGCTTTTATGTACCCGCAGGATATGTAAAAGTAGACCTTCAGGGGGTGAGCAAAAACGGACTCTATTTCGGACGCGTATCTGATCTGCAGATTGATGGACCTGCAACATCTGGAAATACTATTTTCTGTAACAATCCGGATTATTATTATTGGGCGAGAAGAGGTCCTTCCTGTCACTTAGGCTACGTTGTTCCTACTTCTGAGAATGTTTCCTACTACTACAATGAAGTAACAGTGCCCGTTGGCCAGGATAACATTGGCTCTTATTTTATGGTAAACGGTTTCGGAGAAGGTTATTTTGGAATGCAGGTAAATACAGCACAGGAAAGACGTGTTTTATTTTCAGTATGGAGTCCCTTCGAAACAGACGATCCTACTTCAATTCCTGACGATAAAAAGGTAAAATTAAACTGTAAGGGGGAAAATGTTACCATTGGCGAATTCGGTAATGAAGGGTCAGGAGGACAGAGCTACCTTGTTTTCCCATGGAAAGCGGGTCTTACCTATAAATTTCTGCTTAAGGCAAATCCGGATGGAGTTGGCAATACAGATTACACAGCCTGGTTTTTTAACCCGGAAGCTGGATGCTGGATGTTGATTGCAAGCTGGAAGAGGCCTTATATCAGTACTTATTTAAAAGGATTTTACAGTTTTGTTGAAAATTTTGAGGCTGAAAATGGTTATCTCGGCAGAAAGGCTGAATTCGGAAACCAATGGGTAAGAACGGAACAAGGAAAATGGATACCGATTTCAAAAGCAAATTTTACCGCTGATAATACTTCCTCTACCAATCAGAGAGTGGATGCTTCCGGAGGGACTGCTAATAATAAATTTTTCTTAAGAAACGGTGGATTTACCAATGAGTATACTCCGGCAAATTCATTACTGAGCGTTACTGCGCCTGCTCAGGCTCCAAACATTGACCTGTCGGCTTTACCGTACTGCAATAATACCGGAGCCGTACAGCAGCGTTCTGTAGCAGCTCCTGGAAATACAGATAATATCAAACTGTTGCCGAATCCCACTCATAGCTTTATCCAGGTAAAGGGACTGGATGGTAAACAGACTTCATACAGCATCCTGAATGTACAGGGTAAGATACTTAAAACCGGACATACAAACGGAGAGGAAATATCAGTCTCAACATTGCCGGATGGCATATATATGCTCAATATATATGACGGCACTACCATCAGAAAAAGTTTAAAGTTTATTAAAAGTTAAGGTAATTATTTACAATTTACATTAATCCTGCTATCTTATTTTATTATGATTCTGTCATTCTGAATGTAACGCAGCGAAATGAAGAATCTATGTGTCAATGACAATAGAAGAAGATTCTATGTGCTGCAAGACAAATTGGAAAAGTCTGTGAAATAGATAAAGGATAATCTTATGCACAATAAAAAACCGGAAGTAATATTATTTCCGGTTTTATTTTTCACCCTAAAACAGATCCTTGTCATAGCATCTCTGCCATTCATCAAATAAAATTTCATCCTTTCCATCATAGTTGTTGTTTTGCACCAGATTTTTAACAATAATAAAATTATGAAGCAGCAATTTTTCGCTTTAAGTGCATTGTTATTATGCATTTTTTGCAGTATAGAAACAAAAGCACAACAGACTCCGGCTTTTCACATTGGGGTAAAGGGAGGGGCAAACTTTACAAAAACCTCCACGGAATCTTCTCTGGAAGGGAAATATGGATTCGGTTATCAGGCAGGTGTAATGACAAGATTAGATATCGGAAAACTGTATGTACAGGGAGAAGCTCTGTTCAACAAAAGAAAAACATCATACCAATCCCAAGACGGAAGCTCTTCAAAACTTTCATGGAACGCTATTGATATTCCTGTGGTAGTAGGATATAAAATTATTAAAGCAGACGATTTTAATGTGAGAGTATTCGCTGGGGGTGTTTACAGCTACGCCTTCAACAATAAAGTTTCTACTTCGCAGGCTCTTCAGGAGGGATTTAAAAAGTTTGACAAATCCAATATTGGCATTACGGGAGGTGTAGGATTAGATTATAAGAACTTCACTGTAGATTTGAGATACGAGACCGGTCTTACAAGCATCAATAAAGAATTTAAGTCCAAACCCCACAGTTTTTCCCTCGGAATAGGTTATTTCCTATTCTAAGAAACTTAAATTATCTTTACCATTAGAAACTGTTTTTCCCTGCAGTTTCTAATTTTTTTATAACCTATTTCCAATTCCATGACAAAATCTTTTATTGTAAAAGAATACATATTTACTTTTATTTTCTGGCTTGTATTAGCCATTGTATTGTGGTTTAATTTCCAGAGCACAACAGAAACTTATCTTGCGATGACCCAGGCTGCAATTATTGCGGCATTCTCGTTTACATTTACTCATTTTTTAACCAATAAGCTTCTTCCGAAGGCTCTTAGAGAAAAGAAAATGAAACTGTTCCTGGTACAGCTGGTAATGGTTATTTTCATGCTTAGTCTGGTTTTCTCCGTTATATTCACGTATCTTGAAGTGGAGCCCAAAGATCAGCTTCCTGAAAACTTCAGAGATCAGTTACCTTTTTTGTGGAAGGGGTTTTATATGTCTCTGCCTGCCTCATTTCTGATCAACGGAGCAGCGTGTGGTGTAAAATTTTACAACGAACACGGAAGAATAGAACGCGATCATATTCTGCTTCAGCAGGCTCATCTGGAAAACCAGCTCAAGCTTTTACAGGACCAGATCAATCCTCATGTGGTATTTAATATCCTGAATCATATTCATATTCTGATGAAAACAGATACACAACTGGCGGATTTTTTATTGATGAAATTTTCGGACATTCTCCGATATCAGCTGTATCATTGCAATCAACCACTGGTTCCTTTGGATAAAGAGATTGAGTATCTCCAAAACCTTGTTGAGGTAGAAAAACTGAGGTGGGGAAACGAACTGGATGTAAATGCCCAATGGCAGATCAATAACAGAAAAGCTTTTATTGCCCCATTACTTTTGGTTCCTTTTATTGAAAATGCATTTAAATACGTTTGCAGGCTTCCGGGGCATAAAGGGTATGTGAAAATTTCCTGTAAAGAAAAGAATAACAGTTTGTATTTTTATGTCGAAAACTCCTATTCGGATATGGCGACCTATAAAAAGAAAGACGGAACGGGCGGAATTGGTCTTCAAAATGTAAAAAAACGGTTGAAATTACAATATCCTAACTCCCATGATATGAATATCGAATCGGATAATCATATCTTTAGAATAACATTAATACTAACATTATCTGACAGTTATGAGCTCTAATATACCCAAAATGAAATGCCTTATTATTGATGATGAACCTCTGGCAAGATTTCATCTTAAAGAACTGGCCGGTCAGATTGATTTTTTATCGGTTGAGGGAACATGCGCAACAGCATTGGAAGCTGATGCGAAGGTAAAGGAAAGCGAAATAGATCTTCTTTTCCTCGATATCAATATGCCTTATCTTACGGGCCTGGAATTTTTGGAACAGCTTGAAAATCCTCCTCTGTGTATTCTCACTACCGCTTATTCTGAGTATGCTCTGGAAGGATTTCGCCTGCAGGTGGCGGATTATCTCTTAAAACCCATTGCCTTCAACAGGTTTTATCAGGCGGTTAATAAGGCTCAGCAACAGTTTATCATCAGTGAGAAACTGAAAAATAATACAACGCTGGATGATCCTTTTCTCTATGTAAGACAGTCTGACACCTTCATTAAAATTTCATGGGTAGATATACTCTATATTGAAAGTATGCAGAATTACACCAAGCTTCATTTTAAAGATAAATCACTGATTATTCATCAGACTATGAAGGCCATTGAGGAGTCACTTCCTTCAGATCATTTTTTCAGGATTCATAAATCCTACCTCATCAATATTACCCATATTGATATGATTTCGGGAGGACGTCTTTTTATTAATAAAATTGAACTCCCTATATCCCGTACCCGAAAAGAAGAATTGCTTAATCAGGTGGTGTATAAGAAACTGATCAGCAAATAGCCGGAAGAAAGAAGCCGGAAACGGAAAGTTATTGCACTTCCCGTTTCCGGCAGTTTTTTATGGCAGATTCCAGCGTAGTGATACTGCAGCGTAAAACGTGCTCGAAAATCTTGGATCAGCTATTTTTTTGTCTCTGAAAATGCCGCTGATTTTTCGGTCGTTTTCACTAAAGCTTCTCAATATCGCTGTACCTCCCGTGAGACGTACTGTGAGCTTGTCATTGATTTTTAATTCCGGTCTGAGTCCTGCGGTGATCTGCTGGTAACCTAACAACATTGATTTTCCGTTTATACTCCTCTCTGCTGTCATTCCGTTCAGTTCTACAACAGCTTTTAAAGCAAATTTATCCGAGAAAAGATATCCGGCTTCCATTCCTTCCGGGAAATTAATTTTGAATTTAATCTTTCCGTTTGTCTTCCAGTCGAAATAAATCCAGGGCAAAATCATAGGAACACCAAAAGCAGTGGTAAGCACTGGTCCGGCTCCTAACGAAAGATTGGGATTAAAATGTCTGATAAATAAAATTCCTCCCTGTCCCAGTACATCATCGAAATCTATTTTTTCAAGGTCTGTATACACTCCTACCGATGCCGTCATCATCATACTCCATTTTTTACCTAAAGGTCTCATATGCTGTATTCCGACCTGTGCGTTCAGCATCTGATCCGGAAATAACGCGGTTTCGTAATTTTTGTGAGTCATCTTTGCATAAGATCCGCTCAGCAGCATAGACCATGCTCTTACTTTCCCATTGGAATCTTTTTTTACAGATAACGGAATGCTGAGGTTCAGATCTACTCTTTTAAAATCACTTTTAGAATTAGTCTTTGTACTGTCTTCCGGACGGATATAATTGGAAGCAGGAATATATTCTGTTTTAAGCTCTGCGGAGAGCCCGGACTGTCCACTTACCCAATATCCTAATGGCAATATACAGCATAAAGCTGTCGAAAGGGTTCTTTTCATATTTTAAATTTTATGCAAAGAGAACCCTTTGGCTGTTTTTTACAAAAATTACTTGATTAAGTGCCGGGATTGTATGACAACAGGATCAAATAGGAGGATTAATTTCCGGATTGAGGAACTATTGTAGCGCTTACTTTTGTCTTCTTAAAAATATGATACCCGAACCCTACTGCAATCAATGCCATTGCAGAACGCGTTACCACCATCGGAATAATGGAATCTGCTTCTAAAAATCCCAGTAATGCTGACATCAAAAATGTAACCATCAACTGCATAAAACCAAGTAATGCAGCGGCTGTTCCTCTTCCTTCTTTAAATGGTGATAAGGCATGGGCAGACGTAATGGGAAACAAAATACCAATGGCCAGCAATGACAGGTACAGCATTGCAATTTCCAGTGCTACAGAAAGGTTTTCAGCGGCAATCAGAATATGAAGGGTACATACGACCAACAAAACAATGGTAGCAGCAAATAAAAGAGTGGAATTGCTTATTCTCTTGATCAGTTTGGGTGTAATATAAGCAGCGGTTATCAATGCCAATGAGTTGAAAGCAAAAATAAAACTGAATGTACTGCTGGAAAAGCCATGAATCTCCATGAATAAAAAAGGGGCATTGGAGATGTAAATAATCAAAGAAGCAAAAGCAATACTTCCAACCATTGTACTGTTGATAAAATCTCTGTTGGAGATGATCATTTTCAGCTGTTCTTTTAATCCTTTTTCATCCAGCTTTTCATCATCGGAAAGATGGATTCTGGTATTCGTTTCCGGCACATATTTGTAAACCATAAAAAATGTGATCAATCCCATGATGCATAAAAAGGCAAAAGAACTGTTCCAGCCCCAGAATTTAAGGAATACACTTCCCAGTAACGGAGCAACAATGGGTGCAATCCCACTGATCTGCGATTGTTGTGAAAAGATGGTGACTGCTTTGTGCTTGTCATAGAGATCAATAATAATAGCCCTTCCGATCACAATTCCGGCACTTCCTCCGAACGCCTGCAGAAAACGCATCGCCCATAATACATAAATATCCGAGGTAAAATAGATAGCTGTAGCTCCTATAATGAAAAGTAAAAGCCCGCAGTACAACATGGGTTTTCTTCCTTTTTTATCAGATAAAGGCCCCCATAATAGCTGCCCGAAAGCAAAACCTGCAAAAAACACAGAAATGGATACCTGAATATGCCCGATATCAGTGTTAAAAATTTTGGACATACTTGGGAAAGCAGGGAGATAAAGATCTATACTTAGCGACTCCAACGTGTTGAGCAGTGCGAGAATAAACACTACAATATTCAAATTCTTCTTCATAAATAACAATAAGCCTTCGCAGGCATTTTTTTCAGCTGCAAAATTGCTTTAAAAAGTATCATTTTTCAATAAAAGAACTGAAGGAAGTATAGGACAAAGTGAAGATTTAAAAATAAAAAATATTAATATAAGCCTATCATTACAGTAAATATTGAGGATTACCTTTTTTCATTATTCTTAAAGTTGTCAGGATTTTGCCTCGTATGTTTCTTGAAAAACCTTGAAAAGTATGAAGCATCGTTAAAACCGAGTTTAAAAGCGATTTCCTTTACCGTGAGGGCTCCAAAGCTAAGCTCTCTTTTAGCCTCAAGGATAAGGCGCTGCGAGATCATCTTTTTTACAGTTGTTCCCCTCAGATGTCGCACTATATCATTTAGATGGTGAGTACTTATCTTCAACTGATCAGCATAAAAACCGGTCTCTTTATGCACGATATAATGTCTGTCAATAAGTCCCACAAGTTCCTGAATACGCTGGCGGTCATTCAATAAAGGTTCCTGAGAGATAATCTGCTCTCCGATGATGATACAAAATGCTTTGAGATAAGCCTTTAAGAGTTCTGTCCTTGATGTTGTTGTATACTCCTGCTCCATCAGTGATATGATGGTACTGCAGGTTTTTTCATTTTTAGGATTTAAAAGAAAAGGAATCTCACCTCCTGTGAGTACTGATTCTATATCACAGGCTTCATTGAAAATTTCTCTGCTTATTGCCATTGCATATCCCTCCTCTCCTTCCAGTTTCATATTAAAGGCCTGTCCGGGTGCAATGATGCAGATATGGTTGTTTTCAAGCTGATAGCTTTCAAAGTCCAGTTCTAAACGGCTGTTTTCATACACTTCCCTGAACCAGATAATTTCAAAAAAATTATGCCGGTGAACATCATGAAAATTCTCCGGGCCCGCAGCACTCAGCGTACTCATCTGGAACTCTTCAGAAGTCAAATGGTGAACGGGAATTTCTTTTTCAGGCGTAGTCATCATTAAAGTGTAAAATAATTAACCGGAAACAAAAACCACAGCAAAAATGTGCTGCGGTTTTCTTACAATATTTAAAATTAAATATAATTTTCAGTTTATTGGTTTAAAAAAGCATCCCAACCCTGAGCGGTAAGAGCTACCAGCTGGTTGGACCCTCTTGCAACCATGAAATTTCCTTCTTCTTTTTCCACTGCGTGTCCAATAATAGTAAAATCCGGGTGGTTTTTAATTTTATCAAAATCATTTGGTGAAATCGTGAACAGAAGTTCATAATCTTCCCCACCGCTTAAAGCTGTCATTACCGGGTTCAAATTCATTTCATCTGCAGTAGAGATGGTAAGATTATCCAACGGAACTTTTTCTTCATACAATCTGAATCCTACATTTGACTGATCTGAAAGGTGAAGGATTTCGGAAGCCAGACCGTCTGAAATATCGATCATAGAAGTTGGCATGATATCCAACTCTTCCAGAATTGTTTTAACATCTGTTCTTGCTTCAGGCTTCAATTGTCTTTCAAGGATATAGTCATAACCTTCCATTTCCGGCTGCATATTCGGATCAGCAAGATACACTGCATGTTCTCTTTCCAGAATCTGTAAACCCATATAGGCTCCACCTAAATCTCCTGTTACGACAAGAAGATCATTCGGTTTTGCTCCGCTTCTTTTTACGATATTTTCTTCATTTTCAATGCCTACAGCTGTAATACTCATGACGAGACCAGAATTTGAACTTGTAGTATCGCCTCCAACCAAATCAACTTTGTATCTTCCACATGCTGCCTGGATTCCGGAATAGATTTCTTCTAAAGCTTCCACAGGAAAACGGTTAGATACCGCAAGGGAAACCAATATCTGTGTAGGGGTCGCATTCATTGCAGCAATATCACTAAGGTTTACGACTACAGCTTTATACCCTAAGTGCTTCAATGGCACATACCCAAGATTAAAGTGTACTCCTTCCGCCAGGACATCTGTTGTAAGAACTACTTTTTTGTTGTCCGGATTAATTACTGCCGCGTCATCTCCTACTCCAAGTTCTGAAGATTCATTGGATAAAGGAAAATGTTCTGTCAAATGTTTAATAAGGCCAAATTCTCCTAATTTTGAAATGGGCGTAAGCTCCTGTGATTTATCTTCAAACATAAATTTCTTTTTATAAGTGATGATTGATAAATGATAATTGATATTCCTGAATACAGATTCTCATTCTGTATCAACCATCATTCATCATTTATATATTAATTTCTGCCGGGTCAATATTGTGTGGGTGGAAAGGAAACTTTTTGAAATCTTCTTTCGATAATACAACAGTGTCCGGGGTTTTATACTTATTCATTGCTTCCACTACATCATCCGGTGGCGTGGTCATTTTTCTAAGCATCATATCAATCCATACTCCCGTAGCTTCTGCAGTAGCACAGTGCATCCCGTCCGGAGTATAGAATTTGTGTACGAAACGGTAGATGGAAGAATCTTCTGCGCATCCGTCTATTTCTACACTTACAATGACGATCTGATCTGCATAGATCTCTTTGAAGAAAGAATATCTTTCATGCAGGATTACCGGGCCGATTCCCCATCTGCTCAGCTGGGTAACTCCCATTTTCTCTTTAGTCATAAAAGCCATTCTGGCCTGTGCACAATACTGTACATATGATGAATTGGCAAGGTGCTTATTGGCATCAAGATCGCTCCATCTTACTTCAAATTTATGGTAGAAAATCATATGAAAATCGTTTTTGATATAATTAAAATTATAATCTTCAAAAATACTCAAATAAGATGGTTTATAAAAATTGTACTTTTGAAAAAATAATCTTCCGCATAGGATTACATATACATGAAACAGATCATTATTATCGGAGGCGGTGCTGCAGGCTTTTTCTGCGCATCAAATCTTGACGAAAAGAAATATACGGTTACCATTTTAGAACAGAACTCGGATGTCCTTCAGAAAGTTAAAATCTCTGGGGGCGGACGCTGCAATGTCACTCATGCATGCTTTGATCCAAGAGAATTGGTTCAGTTTTATCCCCGTGGAAACAAGGAATTATTAAGTGTCTTTACTAAATTTCAACCTGGTGATACGATGGAATGGTTCGATCAACGAAATGTTCCCTTGAAAATTGAAAACGATAACAGAACTTTCCCTGAAAGTAATTCTTCTCAGACCATCATCAATACTTTTCTGAATGAAACTCAAAAGAAAAATATTTCAGTAAAAACAAAATGTACGGTAAAAGAGATTGAAAAACAGGACGAAAAATATATTGTAAGAACCAATTCAGGTGATTTTGAAGCCGATTATATCGTTTATACGACCGGAAGTTCTCCAAAATCGTTGAAAATTGTCGAAAACCTTGGTCATAAGATTGTAGACCTGGTTCCTTCCCTTTTCACATTCAATATTAAAGATGAATTGCTGAAAGACCTTCCGGGAACGAGTTTTGAAAACGCTGGAATTTCAATTCCAAAACTTAAGACAGAAGAAAGCGGTCCATTACTTATTACGCACTGGGGACTTTCCGGACCTGCTGTTCTGAAAATTTCTGCATGGGAAGCCATCAGTCTGGCAAAGCTTAAATATAACTTTGAAATTGAAGTTAATTTTATTTCTATAGAAATAGATGAAGCGGAAGAAATGTTCCATAATTTCAAGCAAAGCAACCCTAAAAAGACCATTGGCCAGTCCAAGATCTTTGATATTACCAACCGATTCTGGCAGAAGATTCTGGAGAGTTCAAAGGTTGATCTTAATAAACAGGTAGCCAATATTTCCGGAAAAGAGATGCAGAAAATACTGGAAAATCTTTGCAGAAAAAAGTTTCAGGTAACCGGAAAATCTACTTTTAAGGATGAGTTTGTAACCGCTGGAGGCATTGATTTAAAGGAAATTAACTTCAAAAACATGTCTTCAAAAATCCTCCCTAATTTCTATATCGCCGGAGAAGTTTTGAATATTGACGCCGTGACCGGAGGATTCAATTTCCAGGCATGCTGGAGTGAGGGGTGGCTGATTGCACAGGATCTCAACAGCTTGTAAAAAAATATTACTTTTAATAAAAACTAAATACATGAAAAAAAAATTCGGTTTCTTACTTCTACTCTTGTTCTGTTTAGGATATGGCCAGGAAAAAACAATTGTCTCTGACTGGACTTCATTCACGCAAGCTGTCAATATAGAGAATAAACCTAACTGGAACTTCCGCATAACAGCAAAAATCAGAAAAGACAATGAGGACAATGGTTCCAATTGTGGGTTATGGTGCAGAATAGATAATAAAGATGAGTCTACTAGTTTCTTTGAAAATCAATATTATGGAATCCAGGTAACTCATGAATGGAAAACCTACGAAATAAAAGGAACTATCAACCCATCTGCGAAGACCATGAATATCGGAGCTTTTGCACAAAGCAACGGGGATTTCTATTTTGACGATTTTAAGTTGGAAGTCAATGATGGAAAGTCAAAAAAATGGACTGAAATTCCTTTGGAAAACTCAGGTTTTGAAAAAGAGATAGCATCTTCGAACGGTTGGTTTGAAGGAATCCGTTCTCAGAAAATAAAGCACGTAAAACATTTTACAATTGCAACTTCAGATTACAAACCATTCAGTGGCAAAAAATCTTTGTTGATCAAAGGTCGTGGTATTATCGGAGCAATGCCGGCGGGAAAATTTATGGATGTTAATGGCATCAAATTATACTATGAGGTCTATGGAGAAGGTGAGCCGGTTCTTATGCTTCATGGCAATGGTCAATCCATCAGTGCCTTTATGAACCAAAAAGACACATTTTCCAAAAAATATAAAGTGATCATTGTCGATTGCCGCGAACGGGGAAGATCTACGTATGACAAAACGAAAGAACTTACTTTTGATATTCAGACAGAGGATCTAAAGCAGTTTTTAGAGAAGCTGAACATCAAAAAGACAAAAATTCTTGGCTGGAGTGACGGAGGAATTCTCGCACTGTCTATGGCAATGAAATATCCGGAGATGGTAGACAAAATAGCATGCTCAGGAGCCAATATTTTTCCGGAAGGAGTCAAAGATAATGATTTAAAATCCATGAAAGAAATGCTCGTGAACCTTATTAAAGAGAATAAGGACCATAAAAATGATATCTTTATTGATCTTCTGAATCTGGATTTGAAGTATCCCCAATGGAAGTATGAAGACCTGAATAAAATTCAGTGCCCATCATTGATCATGGCTGGTGATAATGATCTTATAAAAACAGAACATACGGTAAAAATCGCAGAATATATCCCAAAAGGACAATTAGCTATTATCCCAAATGCAAGTCATTATGTTCCAGAAGAAAAACCGGAATTATTCAATGAATTAGTCATTGATTTCTTTGAAAATAAATAATTTGAATACAAAATAAACCATGAAAAAAATAGTAACCTTCGCGTTGTGCCTTGGATTTGGACTCGCATTTTCTCAGGTAAAGGAAACTGAAATTTTACCAGCTAAAGATCAGTCTGAAGAGCCTGTCTTATCAAAAGACATAAAATCTGCAGAATATCCCGGAGGACTGATGGCACTTCGAAAAGATATTGCTGACAAAATAAGGATGAGAAAAATAAAAGGGAAAGGTATAATAACTGCGAGGGCAAAGTTTACAGTTAATATTGAAGGTAAAATAGATGGCATCATAGTAACCGGAGATAATGCCGATTTCAATAAAGAAACAGAAAGAGCTTTAAAGTCTTTGAAAGCCCAATGGAAACCAGCAGAATCTAATGGCATAATTGTCCGCAGCTATTATACTTTTCCTCTTAATATAAACTTTGAATAACGGACAATGTTATCCGCCAAAAGAAATACTGCAGTTCTCTTTAAAATCCTTTTAGTTCTTGGATTTGCATATTTCTTTTGGCTGATGCTGAAGATTACATTAGAATATATTCCTTTTAATCCGGAGGCCAGTTTTCTGATGATCAAACAGACGGAAGTATCAGCAAGACCTGAATACCTTCCCGTTTTCTATACTCATGTCTATACGGCTATTTTTGTACTTCTTTCGGGTTTTCTTGCGTTGCTCAGAAAGGATTTTGGATTCAAAAATTTCCACAGGAACATAGGAAAAATCTATATTTTTCTCATCCTGATCTGTGCGGCACCTTCAGGAGTTTATATGGGACTTTTTGCCAATGGAGGTATTTTATCGAAGATTTCCTTTGTTATTCTAGGCTTTTTATGGTGGTTTTCAACGTTGAAAGCCTATCAGCTGACGAGACAGAAAAAGTTTAAAGAACACAAGCAGTGGATGTGGCGGAGTTTTGCTTTTACGTTATCTGCTATTACCTTGAGAATGTGGAAGGTAATTATTGTATATTTATTTCATCCCAACCCAATGGACGTCTATCAGATCATTGCATGGCTGGGCTGGATTCCCAACATCCTTATTATTGAATATTTAATCACAAAAAAACATCTATGAAAATTGTAAATTACACACTGATTTCCCTGCTTACAGTTGCTCTGTTAAGCTGCAAAAAAGAAGGAAAGACTACCGAATCAGGAAAAGATTCTCTGACCGCAAAGAAGGATTCTGCGGTAGTCCCTGAAGTTCACCAGGAATATTACGGAATTTATACCGGCGAATTTGCCGGAATGGAAAAGGTAGTTGATCAGACAGACGGCTCAGAATATGATGTCAGCAACTATAAAAGAATTTCTTTAAAGATCAACAGAATCACCAAAGACAGCGTTTACGGACAAAGTATCGTTAATGGAAATCAGCGTCCGTTCCGAGGTGTTTTTAATGAATCTACGGCATCTTTCGTATTGGATGAACCCGGCAATGACAAAACAGATGGAAGGTTTGAAGTAAAATTAAAAGGAGACAGCTTAACCGGAAATTGGAATGCTTTCGATAAAGCAAGCGTTAAAGCCCCATCAAAAACACTTAAACTGACTAAAAAAGAGTTCGTTTACAACCCCAATTTCATGCTGGATAAGGATTCTGACCTTGTAGACTGGTCCAACCCTAAAGAATTTACTGAAAAATATACCGATGAAGAAACGGGAAAAACAGAAAGCTATAAAACCTCTAAAAACCGTATCGCTTCTGAAGCGATCTTCAAACTAAATGCATCCAAGCAGAAGCTGACGGAAAAAGATCTTAAAAACTTAAGAAAACTGGACCTTGAGATCATCAAAAACTCAGTATTTGCAAGACATGGTTATTCTTTTAAAAAAGAAACCTACCGAAACTTCTTTGAGCAAACAGATTGGTATATTCCTGTTTCCAGCAATGTAGATAATGACCTTTCTCCTATGGAAAAGGAAAATGTAGCTTTACTGAACCGATTTACCAAATATGCAGAGGATAAATATGATAGTTTTGGGAGATAGAGAAAGGTTTTAGGTAGCAGGAATTAGGGATTAGGGGTTGAGGTTAAGTCATCACTGTTTTTCATCCTTGCGAAAATATAAAGCAGTAGACAACCTGTGGCATAGCAAAGGTTATCAATCCATGAGAAAGAATTTCCAATGACAATATACATCAGGCTTCCTGGACGGAAGCCTAATTTTTCTGCAATATTGAAATATTGTGCAAATTCCACCATCAATGAAAAAATCAGAATTCCAAAAATCAGTTTCTGATCATTTACTTTTACAAAACTCTTTACAAAAGTATAAAGAAGCATGACCACAATAACGTCACCAAGGTAAGCTCTCACAAAGAAAATATCACTGAGTTTGGTGGCGATCAGCACTTCTGCAAGAAAAATAAGGATGGTCAGAAAAAAATATTTCAGGCTGAATTGGAATTTCATTTCAAAATTGGGGTTAAGGCATAAAAAATCGGTATCAAAGAACACCGATTTTATTTTATACAGGCAAATATATTATTTCTTTACTTTGATTGTACATCCAATGGCTACCGATTTAGTCATTTTTACCGGTTCTCCCTTGAGCAGAGCATTTACCGCATCCTGTGCATAATATTCCGACACATCATTCGGGTTATCATAATTATTGTCGATCGCACCAATGTATTTTACGATATTCTTTCCATTTTCTTTTTTCAGCACAAAAACATGAGGCGTTTTTGTGGCGCCATACTGCGGATAAATTTTCTGTCCGTCATCTACCAGATAAGGAAAGGTGAATCCTTTCTGTTTTGCTCTTTCAATCATCTGCTGATAGCCGTCTTCCGGCTGTACATTAGGATCGTTAGGGTTAATGGCAATTACCGGATACCCCTGAGCTTTGTATTTTTTATCCAGCTCAATAATTCTGTCTTCGTATTTCTTTGCGTAAGGACAATGGTTGCAGGTAAATATAACAATGAATCCTTTCGCGCTTTTAAAATCACTCAGGGAAACCATTTTCCCATCGATATTTTTAAGTTTAAAATCCGCAGCTTCATCTCCTACTTCATAGCCTTTTACAACGGGAACATTCTCCTTCTGATTGGTATTTTTATCCTGGTCTTTTGCTGTAAAGCTTAATAATCCCAGCCCAACGATCAAGGCGGTCATTATAATTTTAAAGTTTTTCATACTCAATTATTTATTGCAGGTTTTCTTTAATTTTTTTTTCCAGATCTTCTTTGCTCATTTCACCGTCATTGAAATGAATTTTTGATCCGTTTTTGTAAAACAATGTTACCGGAATATTTCCATCCCAATCTTTTTCAAATCTTGGAATCCAGGTATTCATTCTTTTAATATCATCCAATAGGAGGACCTCTGCAGTGAGGTTTTTATTTTTAATGAATTTCAATACTCTTTCTTGATCCGCCAGTCTGTCCAACGAGACCAGAATCATCTTATACTTCTCATTATCTGCATATTTATTATTTACTTCCATAAAATGAGGAAGTTCTTTTACGCATGGGGCACAGGTTGTGGACCAGAAGTTGACCACAAGCAATTTATCTTTTTCCTGCTGAATTCTCTTCTCCAGATCTTCATATTTTACTACAGAAACTTCCGTCTGCTGGGCTTTAAAAACCGTACAGAATAAAAACAGGGTTGATATTTTTATTATGTTTTTCATTATTAAAATATAAACAACTACAATACAACAATATACAAAAATAAAATTCATCTAATCACTAAATCTCTTACAAACAAACTATTTATTTGTCCATTGATTTATTTTTTTGATATTTTTGCAACTTAAATTAAAACCATGAAAAAATCTTATTTACTTCTGCCAATTTTCTTTTTGGCATCATGCACAAGCAGCAGCGATGATGATACTTCGTCTAACAACAGTGGAAATACGAATACTAATAATAACAGCCCGGTTCTGGTAACAAAAATGGTTTCTGACGGAGAGACCTCAACCTATACTTACAGTGGCTCTAAAATTTCCCAGATTAAAAATATCACCAATGGTGAAATTACCCTCTTCAGTTATTCCGGAGATCTCATTACTCAACAGATAACTACCGGTTTAAGCAAAAGTTATAAAACGACATATAGTTACGATGGAAGCAGCAGATTAAGCAAAAAAATATATAGTGAGACTTCCCTGTCTTCCGGAACGACTTCTACAGTGGAAACCAATTATAACTATCTTTCCAGTAATAGTGTGAAAATCACTTATACTGCAAGCTTTACCGGATCCTCAGCCATAAGAACAGGCAGCAAAACAGCAACGTTAAATGCTGACGGCTCACTTAACAGCTGGACAGAAACCGCATCAGTACCCAATAATGCAGGTGGTTTTCATAGTGCTACAGGTACTTTACAGCCTATCGTGTATGATACCAAGAATATTCCTTTTAAAAATATAACAGGGTTTTTAAAAATTATTGATAGCGAAGACGAAAACGGATCTGTACACAATATCGAAAGCTACAACCATGTCCTTAATTATAACGATGGAGCTGGAAGCGGCGAATGGGGAATCTTTAAATCCACCTACGAATACAATAACAGTGGATACCCTACCAAAAGTGTCAAAACGTATTATAATAAGACAGGAACGGGGATAACGAATAGTGAATTGATTACTTATGAGTACAATCATTTATAATAAAGAGAGCCGCTAAGGCTCTTTTTTTTGCATATATGTTAATTTTTTCACAAGTAATAGAATTATATAGATGATTTTTATATATTTGGGTTAAATCAAACTAAAATATCATGAAAAAATTAAAAAATCAGAAAAAACTGAGTAAAAAGGCATTAAAAAATATCACGGGAGGAAATGGACCTGGAATATGCTGGGAAGGCCTTTGCAGGGTAAGAGGAACAGATGATGAATATACCATAGGACCTTTAGACAGCACCGGATTTTGCTGCTAATCAAATACACTTAAAACAATAACCAAAACCAAATCATCATGAAAAAATCAAACATTCAAAAAAGAAAACTGACGAAAAGTGAGTTAAAGGAAATCACAGGAAGCGGCAGAGTATGCTGGGACGGATTCTGCCGCAGAGGCGAATTTGAAGAATGGCAGCTTGGTGCTGGTGATAAAAATGGCTATTGCTGTTAGTATCCCATAAACTTTGTTAGATAAATAAGGATTGAGGCCACCCTCAATCTTTTTTTATAAAATAGATTCTCCCCTAAAAAAGTTAACAATTTGACTCACAATATTTTGAACATAATAAAATATCTTGTAAATTAGCTTTTACCAAATTAAAATTTTTATGAAAAATTCAAAAAATCAGAAAAGAAAATTGAGTAAAATGGAGCTGAAAGAGATCAGCGGTGGTGCAAACAGACCAGTATGCCCAAGAGTAATAAGCTGTACAGATCCTCATACCGGTGAAGACCGATATGGAGTTCCGGGTATGCAGGATGGATTTTGTTGTTAATTAAGTTTGTAACACTTAAACAAGGAATATGAAAAATTCAAACCTGAAAACAAGAAAACTCAACAAAGCTGAACTCAAGGAAATTAACGGAGGGACAGCTGCCTGCGCTGAAGGGCTATGCAAACTAAGAGGAGTCAGTCACTTCCTTATTATCGGTCCTAGAGGTAATGACGGCTACTGCTGCTAAACAGACTTTTAACATTATTAAAAAAATGATTGGACTACCCTCCAATCATTTTTTTTATCGCATTCAGCTTCATTAAAGCTTCAATAGGTGTTAAAGTATTGATATCTATTTTTGTCAGTTCTTCCCGGATATTCTCCAGAACAGGATCATCCAGCTGGAAGAAAGAAAGCTGCATATTTTCTTCTGTCACCCTTTTAATACTCTCAGAGGTACTTCCTGTTTCTTGTGTTCTGCTAGCTTCAAGAGTCTTAAGGATTTCATTGGCTCTATTGACCACTTTGGCAGGCATTCCGGCCAGTTTTGCCACATGAATACCAAAACTGTGTTCACTTCCCCCCGGAATCAGTTTTCTCAGGAAAATGATATTTCCTTTGTTTTCCTGAATAGAAACATGGAAATTTTTCACCCTTTCGAAATTAACGGTCATTTCATTCAGCTCATGATAGTGCGTTGCAAATAGCGTTTTAGCCTGTGTAGGGTGCTGATGAAGATATTCAGCAATAGCCCATGCAATAGAAACACCATCATAAGTGGAGGTTCCACGGCCGATTTCATCCAGTAAAATCAGGCTTCGCTCGGAAATATTATTCAGAATATTGGCCGCCTCGTTCATCTCTACCATGAAAGTAGATTCTCCGGCAGAAATATTGTCGGTAGCTCCTACCCTTGTAAATATTTTATCAAGCATTCCGATTTCTGCATGTTTTGCAGGCACAAAACTTCCAATCTGGGCCAAAAGACATACAATGGCCGTTTGACGCAGAATTGCCGATTTACCGGCCATATTGGGTCCAGTTACCATGATAATCTGCTGGGAATCTTTATCCAGAAAGATATCATTCGGGATATATTTTTCTCCCAGTGGAAGAGCATTTTCAATAATCGGGTGTCTGGCTTCTTTTAAATCAATGGCATAGCCGTCATTCAAAACAGGTTTTGTATAACTCTCAGATACAGCCAGTTCGGATAGTCCTGCAGCCACATCAAGCTGGGCAATGATATTGGAATTTCCTTGAATCTGATCAATATAAACCATTGTTTCCCCACATACATTTCTATATAATGAAGTTTCCAGAACGCCTATTTTTTCTTCGGCACCCAGGATCTGGTTTTCGTATTCCTTCAGCTCTTCGGTAATGTATCTTTCAGCATTTACCAGGGTCTGTTTTCTTACCCAGTCATCCGGAACTTTATCTTTATGGGTATTTCGGACCTCTATATAATATCCGAAAACGTTGTTAAAATCAATTTTAAGGCTGGTAATTCCAGTTCTTTCAATCTCTCTCTGGCACATTTCATCCAGGAAACCACGTCCTTTGCTCTGAAGATTTCTTAATCTGTCCAGTTCTTCGGAAACGCCTTCTTTAATGATATTCCCTTTCGCAATACTTACCGGCAGTTCTTCATTAAGGTGATTTTGCAAATATGTAATCAGTTCATCCAGATCAAATAAAGGCTCTAACCACGACAGCACATCGGCATGAGGATGTAATAAAGCTTTGATTTTATGAATATTAATTAAACTTTGACGCAAATACCCCAGTTCTTTAGGTGAAATTTTCTCTGCAGCCAGTTTTCCCATCAATCTGTCAAGATCAGAAATGGATTTCAAAAGCTGGCAGATTTCGTATTTCAGCGCATCATTTTCGTTTAAAAAATCAATCAGAGAGAGTCTTCTCATAATCTCATCCACAGATTTTAAAGGAAGAATGATTCTTCTTCTCAGTAATCTTCCACCCATTGGAGTAGACGTTTTATCAATGATATCCAGCAGAGATTTTCCCTGAGGATTACTTGGATAAACAATTTCCAGGTTTCTCAGGGTAAAATTATCCATCATCAGATAATCTTCCTGTGGAATAATCTGCAGTTTTGTAATATGGGCAAGCAGATTATGATGAGTATCTTCTACCAGATAGGCAAAAATAGCACCTGCAGCTGTAATGGCCAGCGGAAGGTTTTCCACTCCAAAACCTTTTAAAGAATTGGTTTTAAAGTGATTGGTTAATTTTTCGTAGGCAAAATTATATTGGAAAGCCCAGTCTTCAAGCTTAAAGGCATTTTTATTTTTGATCTGTTCCGGAATCTGAGTACTTCTCTGGAAAATAATCTCACTCGGATCAAAGGTATTGATAATGTGCAAAAGCTTTTCCAGGTTTCCTTCACTTACCAGAAACTCTCCTGTGGAGATGTCCACTAAGGCAATTCCGTACTTCTCTTTTTCTTTATGCAATGAAAGAAGGAAGTTATTTTTTTTGGAATTTAAAACCTGATCATTAAAGGTAACCCCTGGAGTAACCAGCTCAGTAACACCACGTTTCACAATTCCCTTCACCATTTTCGGATCTTCCAGCTGATCACAGATAGCCACCCTCATTCCTGCTCTCACCAATTTTGGAAGATAAGAATCTATTGAGTGATGTGGGAATCCTGCAAGCTCTACACTGCCTTCTCCATTGTTTCTTTTGGTAAGGACAATACCCAGAATCTGGGATGTTCTCACGGCATCCTGCCCAAAAGTTTCATAAAAATCCCCTACTCTGAAAAGTAAAAGCGCATCCGGGTATTTACCCTTGATGGTATTGTACTGAGTCATTAGTGGAGTTTCCTTCTTCGTTTTTGCCATAGTAAAAAATGAGCCCCAAATTTAGAAAAATAAATTCAGGGTAAGAGAATTGTTTGCGGGTTAATCTTCTATGTTTTTCTTTATCAGTAATTAATCGTATTTTCACCCATCAAATCACATTATTCATGGAATTTCCTGTTTTAGAGACTGAAAGACTTATTTTGCGCCAGCTTACTTTTAATGATACCCAAGACTTATTTGAATACTTTTCTCTGGATGAAGTTATGGAATATTATGATCTTGCTCCCTTCAAGACGGAAGACGACTCCCGTCGCATCATCCGGCATTTTAACAGTGAGTTCGAAAAAGGGAAAGGCTTCAGATGGGCTCTGGAACTGAAATCCGACGGAAAAGTCATCGGAACCTGTGGCTATCACAACTGGTACAGAGAACATTTCAGGGCAGAGGTCGGCTATGAGCTCAATCCAAAATTCTGGCAGCAGTCTTATATGAAAGAAGCCATCCTTCCTATTTTAACCTATGGATTTGAAACCATGAGGCTTCATCGTGTAGATGCTTTCATAGATCCTTCCAATATTTCTTCTGAAAGACTTTTATCTTCTTTAAATTTCAGCAAAGAAGGAACGTTGAAAGATTATTTTTTTGAAAAGGGAAAATTCGTAGACGCAACGATCTTCGGGCTTATCAATAAATAAATTGATCTAAATCTAACGCTAAGAAGCAAAAAAAAATTGATATTGATGCTTCTGATTTTCGTTCGCAAGGGCATTTTATTTAGCGATTGAAGTGCTTCCCTCGCTGAGTGAAACGCCCTTGCGAACCTTTATAAACAGATAAGCTTTAAACTTGCGCTCAATGCGTTAAAATTATCAAATGATAATGTTTATTTTTTTGAAAGGTGTTTCTCCAAAGCCTCAGCACTTTTCTTATAGGCCCATTTCTGCTTGTAATTCACCCATTTTGCTTTGAAAAGTTTTCGCATCAGTTTATCCGTATACCTCATGATGAAAACATGATACAGCATATTGGCAAATACATTCGGCTTATTCGGAAGCGCTCTTAATGAAAGTGAAAAACCGGGCTCCAGATATCTGTTGAAGTGCCAGAAGGCTCCCGGAATAAAGAGAGCATCACCATGCTCCATAAAAATTTCGTATCCTTTGGCATATTTCAATGCCGGAAACTTTTCGTAATCCGGATTTTCATAATCGACCTCGTAAACGGTATGAACGGACAAAGGAACTTTATATAAAAACGGAGACTGCTTCTGGTCAAACAGCAGAATTCTTTTCTTTCCTTCAAAATGAATATGCATAAAATCACCCAGATCCACATCATAATGCATTAAAACATGGGCTTCACTTCCTCCGAAGAATAAAGTCGGCAGTCTTTTGAAGAACTTTATTCCCAGATCCGGATAGGTGAAGTTTTTAAGAAGCTCAGGAAGCCTGTCTGTGATGATATAAAAAAAGATTCGCAAATCTGAAGGTCTGCTTTTGATGGTATCAATATAGTCCTTCATTTTCATATGGGTAACCGGCGCGTCAGAACTTTTTGCCGCATCTGCAGGTTTGTTATCGTACAACGGAACTTCCTGATCTCCCGCCTTCTCTTTGATATAGGCAAGATTCCATTTGTCAAAAGCGTCCCATCGACTGGCAAAATTCTTAATCAAAAGAGGTTTCTGCTTTTTAAAATAGTTTTTCTGAAAATCTTCTTTACTGATATCATCTACAATATCTACGTTTTCGAGGATCATGTACTTTGTATTTAATGCGAAATAAAAATAGTGTTTTTTTGAAATCTGAGAAAATTAAGATTAAAAAGGCTGGAAGCTGGAAGATAGATGCAGGAAGTTAATATTTGTCTGCAAACCTACTACTTCTTTGGCTCCCATAACCTCCCTCTTCCGGCTTCAGACTTCCTTACCTCATTAGCAAAGCTCAGACGAAAAATTTATATTTGTGGTAATAAGAGCGTTTATGAGAGTCTACAACACCAAACATTTCCTTAAAATCCTGTTCAGTTTACACAAAAGTGACACCTTAAAAATTCTTTTTCCAAGTATGATTCTTGTAGGATTGTACTCATGGGGAATTCAATACCTGGAAGTTGAGTATCTGCACCTTACCACAAAATCAGGAGTGAGCAATGTGGGTATGATTCATTCTCTGCTGGGTTTTGTGCTTTCACTTTTGCTGGTTTTCAGAACGAATACTGCGTATGACCGTTGGTGGGAAGGACGAAAACTTTGGGGAAAACTGGTCAACGACACGAGAAACTTTGCAATAAAAATCAATACGATTCTTGGAGACAACCGTCAGGATGCTGAGCAAATAGCAAGGTATTTAAAATACTTTCCACACTTTTTAGCTAAACATCTTTCTAAGGAATCTACCAGGCTGGCTTTGGATGAAGATTATTCTGAAATAGAAAGCTCTTTAAAAAACCATGGCCCAAGTGAAATAGTTATTCTGCTTAGCCATAAACTGAATCAATTAAAAAAAGAAGGAAAAATTTCTGAAGTTGAAATGCTGTACTTAGACACCCAGCTTTCAGGATTTCTGGATGTATGTGGAGGTTGTGAAAGAATTAAAAATACGCCGATCCCTTACTCCTACTCTTCTTTCATCAAGAAGTTTATTATTCTGTATGTCTTTGCACTTCCGATTGCATACGTTATTACGATCGGCCTTTTTATGATTCCGCTTACCGTTTTCGTTTATTATGTTTTGATGAGTCTTGAACTTATTGCAGAAGAAATTGAAGATCCGTTCAATAATGATGAAAACGATATTCCTATGGAAACCTTAGCGCAGAATATTGAGAAAAATGTACAGCAGATTATGATCAGAAAATAAAAAATCAAGCTTCTAAAGCTTGATTTCTTTAAGTTCGCCGTCCTGTTTTATCTCTACAAATTTGCTTTCCCTGTTGGCAGCAGAATATCCGTAGAAAAACGTACTGTATATAGGAGTAGAATAGAGATAAGCTCCATAGCCGTTATAAGCATCTGAAGTTCCTGTCTGCTTCTGATAACTTGCCGTTGCAGTAAAATTGACAATAGTTTCAAGATAATATTTACCCGGTTTCAGTTTTTCAAATTTAAACCTCCCGTGATCATCAGTTAAAGCTTCCACTCTGTATTTAAAAGCTTCTTCAGACATATATACTGTTGTTTTTTTATTTTCATATTTCTTTCTCATATTATAAAACTCCTCAAAATAAGGTGTTACGGGAAAAAGCATGACAACAGTTCCTTTAGGTGCATAATGTTTTTCTCCAAGCAATGGTTTGATGCCCCAGTTGTTTTTTTGTTTGGTAGAAGCCTGCCCTTCAATGGTAGAGTTTCCGAATCCAAGCATATCCCTTGCCAGTTTTTTATCAAAAAAAGCTTGGGGGTAATAGGTGTTTTGTGCTTCCAGAGATATAAATCCCCATATTAATATAAATAAGGTGAATAATTTTTTCATAGTATATTTTTGAGTCAAATATAAGTATTTTACTATTTTTGAAATAAAAATAGCTATGAAGTACATGTTTCTATTGTTTTTTTCCACTTCTGTTATGATTGCAGCACAGAAACCTTGTGGATATAAGGACGGGCTGCAGGAAGGCTCCTGCAGAGAATTTTATGACAATGGCCAGGTAAAAAATATAGTAGAATGGAAAAAAGGGAAACTGGATGGTGATGCTGTTTTTTATTATGATAACGGAAAAGTGCAGTCGAAAGGAGAATATAAAAAAGGATACAAAGTAAAAGAATGGTCCTACTTTGATAAGAATGGAGTTCTCACTTCCAAAGAAGCTTTCAGAAATGGAGAAAAGAATATTTATGACAATAGTCTTACCGCAACATTCTATTCTCCGGCAGGTAAAATAACTGAAATTTCCAATTATAAATTCAATAAATTACAGGGAGAAAGCAAAACCTTCCATGAAGATGGAAAATCATTGAAAGATATTGGTCAGTATGATAACGGGCTTGCTACCGGGAAATGGAAAGTTTTTTATCCATCAGGAAAATTACAGCGTGAAACTGAGCTTGCCAACGATAAAAGAAACGGCAACAGAGTGCATTACCGTGAAGACGGAAGCATAGAAAAAACAGAGGTCTATAAAGACGGAAAATTAATCTCAACAAAATAATACAATTGGTACAGAAACTAAAACTGGAAGAACTAAACAGAATAGATGTAGAAACATTTAAGAAGGTTGAAAAAATTCCGTTGGTCATCATTTTAGATAATATCAGAAGTATGCACAATGTAGGTGCAGCCTTCAGAACGGCAGATGCCTTTTTAATTGAAAAAATAATCCTTTGTGGCATTACACCACAGCCACCTCACCGTGAGATTCATAAAGCGGCATTGGGAGCAACAGAAAGTGTAGACTGGTCTCATGAAACAGAAACCAACGCTGCTATTGCAGATTTGAAAAGCAAAGGATACGAAATCATCGGAATTGAGCAGACTACAGGAAGCCAGCTTATCACAGATTTTACGATTGACAGATCAAAAAAGTATGCCTTGATTTTAGGAAACGAGGTAGAAGGAATCAGTGATGAAGTACTTCCCAATATTGATGTATTTTTAGAAATTCCACAGCTTGGAACCAAGCATTCTCTTAATGTAAGTGTGTGCGCCGGAATTGTGATGTGGGAATTTGCAAAAGCATTAAAATAAAAAAACTGCATATGTCCTTAGTAGACAGTGCAGTTTGAAATAAATCTAATAAAAAGTAAAAATGAAAGGCGACAAAGGTACTTTATTTTTTTTTACAAACAAATTTTGACGGCATTTTTTTTGTTTCATCTTAAAAAAAGTCGGGTTTTCAGAAAAAGTTTCGTTTAATTTTTTATAAATTAGCACAATGTTTATCAAGGACTATATCTCAAAAGACTTTCCATGTTTTAGCCTGTCTGACTCCATAGAGTCGGCCAGAAACATATTGGAGGATTTCGGATATTCTCATGTTTTCATCAAAAAATCCCACCACTTCTACGGAGCTATTGCAATGGACTTTCTGTATGAAGAAGATGGAGGAACACTGAAGGATCTGGAACACCAGATTGAGCGGTTTGCGATTCTGGAGGATAACAACGTTATGGACAGCATCCGTCTGTTTTATACTTTCAGCTCCAATGTGATTCCTGTGATTAATAAAAATGAAAAATATCTGGGGTACATTACCTGTGAAGATGTTTTTCAGGACCTTTCCCGTTATCCTTTATTTTCAGAAACAGGAGCTATTCTTACCGTAGAAACTCCGGCCAGAAAATATTCAATGACGGAAATTACCAATATTGTAGAAAGCAACAATTCCAAGTTTTACGGAGGGTTTATAAGCTTTATGTCTGAGGAGGTAGTTCAGGTCACCATAAAAATCAGTAATGAAAACCTGGCCTCGATAGACGCTACATTTGACCGGTACGATTACAGAATTGTAGAAAAATACTATTCTGATGAGAAATCCGACCTGTTTAAAGACCGTTATGGTTTTTTACAAAAATTCATAGAAATATAACATGAAGGCAGCCATATATTCTCAGAAAAAAGATCTTGATACTTTTTTATATTTAAGCAAGTTTATCTCTGAACTTGAAGCAAGAGGTGTAAAATCTGTTCTGTATGATGAAATGGCTGAAGCACTTCAGTTTTCAAAAATATTCGAAACTTTCAACTCTAAACAGGACCTTCTGGACAAAGAAGTGGATCTTTTCTTCACTTTCGGTGGAGACGGAACGATTGTAAACTCTTTAACCTTTATAGAGGATCTTGAAATTCCGGTGGTAGGGGTCAATACAGGAAGACTTGGATTTTTAGCCTTTTTCACAAAAGAAGAAGCCTTTAAAGAATTGGATTCTATCTTAAAAGGAGATGTAAAAACAAGCCGCCGTTCAGTAATTGAGGTTGTTTCACCCAAACTGGAAGGAGCCTTTCCTTATGCATTAAACGACGTTACTGTTTCCCGAAAAGAAACAACATCGATGATTACAGTAGATTCTTTTATCAATGATGAGTTTCTGAATGTATTCTGGGGTGACGGTGTGATCATTTCAACACCAACAGGTTCTACTGCTTACTCTCTGAGCTGTGGTGGGCCGATCATTTCTCCCAACAATGAAAATTTTGTCATTACGCCTATCGCTCCCCACAATCTGAATGTGAGACCTTTAGTAGTAAACGATAAAGTAGAAATAAAACTCAGGGTGGAAAGCCGTGTACCACAATACTCTCTTTCCCTAGACTCCCGACTGATCCATATAGAAACCGATAAGGAAATCATCATTAAAAAGGCAAAATTCCAGCTTCTTCTGGTACAGCCCAACGGTTTGAGTTTCTATGAAACCATCCGCCAGAAGCTCCTTTGGGGCAGAGATAAAAGAAACTAGTAATTTCTTAAAAATGATTACCTTTACACGAAATTAAAACACCTAATAAATTTATAATAAAAAGTAAAACATGAGCAGAATTTTTCCGGCAGGAGTTGCCACAGGTCAGTTAGTTACTGATATCTTTCAGTATGCTAAAGAAAACAAGTTTGCATTACCTGCAGTAAACGTAATTGGATCAAGCAACGTAAACGCTGTGATGGAAACTGCAGCGAAATTGAACTCTCCTGTAATTATTCAGTTTTCAAATGGTGGAGCTGCATTCAACGCAGGAAAGGGATTAAACAATGACGGACAAAAGGCTGCCATCTTAGGATCTATTGCTGGTGCCAAACATATCCACACGCTTGCAGAAGCTTACGGAGCAACTGTAATTCTACACACAGACCACTGTGCAAAGAAATTACTTCCTTGGATTGACGGATTGATGGATGCTAATGAAGATTTCTTCAAGCAGACAGGAAAATCTCTTTACTCTTCTCACATGTTAGACCTTTCTGAAGAATCTTTGGAGGAAAACCTTGAGATTTCAGCTCAGTATTTCGAAAGAATGGCTAAGCTTCAGATGACTCTTGAAGTAGAAATCGGGGTAACAGGAGGTGAAGAAGATGGTGTAGATAACTCAGACGTTGATAACTCCAAATTATATACTCAACCAGAAGATATAGCTTATACTTATGAAAAACTAAAAGCTATTTCTGACAACTTTACCATTGCTGCTGCTTTCGGTAACGTACACGGAGTTTACAAGCCAGGAAACGTAGTTCTTACACCGAAAATTCTTGACAATTCTCAGAAATATGTTCAGGAGAAATTCGGAACGGCTGCTAAACCTATCAACTTTGTATTCCATGGAGGTTCAGGATCTACTTTAGAGGAGATCAGAGAAGCTATCGACTATGGGGTAATCAAAATGAATATTGATACTGACCTTCAGTTTGCTTACACAGAAGGCGTTAGAGATTATATGGTAAACAATATTGATTATTTAAGAGCTCAAATCGGAAACCCTGAAGGAGAAGAAAAACCTAACAAGAAATTCTACGACCCTAGAGTATGGGTAAGAAAAGGTGAGGAAACATTCTCTACAAGATTGGTGAAAGCATTTGAAGATTTAAATAACGTAAATACTTTAAAATAAGAACTGTACATTTGTATCAATGTAAAAGTATTCATAAAAATACATTTACATTGGTACATTTTACATTTATACATTAATACAAACAAAAATGGCATTCGACTGGTTTAAAAGAAAAGCAAAAAACATTACCACTTCTACTGATGAGAAAAAAGACGTTCCCAAAGGTCTTTGGCATCAGACTCCATCCGGAAAAGTAGTGGAACATGATGAACTAAAGAGAAATAACTATGTTTCTCCTGAAGATGGATTCCATGTAAGAATAGGAAGTGCAGAATTTTTTGACATCCTTTTTGACGGTGGTAAGTTTACCGAACTGGATGCTAATGTTGAAAGTATTGATATCTTAAACTTCAAAGATACAAAGCCTTACAAAGACCGTTTGAAAGAAGTAAAAGCTAAAACAAAGCTTACAGACTCTATCAGAAACGCGGTAGGAACTGTAAAAGGAACTGAAATGGTAGTTTCTTGTATGGATTTTGCTTTCATCGGTGGATCTTTGGGTTCTGTAATGGGTGAAAAGATCAGACGAGCAATAGATTACTGTATAGCACACAAACTTCCGTATATGATTATCTGTCAGTCCGGAGGAGCAAGAATGCAGGAGGCTACTTACTCTTTGATGCAGCTGGCAAAAGTTCAGGCTAAATTAGCTCAGCTTTCTGAAGCAGGTCTTTTATACATCGCTTACCTTTGTGACCCTACATTCGGTGGAATTACTGCTTCTTTCGCAATGACTGCTGATATCATCATGGCAGAGCCGGGAGCACTGATCGGTTTTGCTGGGCCAAGAGTAATCCGTGAAACAATCGGTAGAGACTTGCCGGAAGGATTCCAGACATCAGAATTCCTACAGGAAAAAGGATTTGTAGATTTCATCGTAAAAAGAACTGAAATTCAGGATACTGTAGCTAAAACAGTAAATTTATTAGCTGTAAAAGCATAGTATCTGTAACAAAAACAATACAATCTCTCTCTAATTAGGGAGAGATTTTTATTTATGAGGACTTTTAAGATATTTTTCAATACCATCAGAAGTATGAGCTTTAAAAAGATTATCCGTCTTTTATCACTTGTCCTTCCCCATCCTCTTTTTGCCCTGATGAGTTTCCATGCTACCGTAAAAGCATTTACCATTGCACAGAAAAAATTTCCTAAGACAGCTTCCACTAATGGAATCGGAAATGCTTTCAGACATGCCCTGTGGTGCTGCTTTATTATGATGTACTGCTGTAAAATTTCTTCTCCTAAAAAAGCACTTGATTTTTGCAAAAGAATCACAGACATGCATGAAGAACTTTTCCCGAATGAGCCGTTGGAAACCAAAATGGATCTCCATAATAACAAAATCGGAATGGATTATTTCATGGAAATTCTTCCGGGAATTCATCGCCAGTTTTTTGAAAAGAGTTTCTTTGTGGATGCATTAGTCAAAAAAATGGATGATGCTAAAGTTTTGAAAAATATGGATGATGATTTTGAAGGACATCTTGTTTATCTGGAAGAGTAATTCTTTTATTTTAAACGCTAATGATCGCAAGGAAAATACATAAGCTTACTGTATATTTTCGTCCGCAAGGGCATTTCATTCAGCTATTTTCCATAATTGAAGTTCTCTTTGCTTAGTGCTAACGCCTTCGCGAACCAAAATATAATTTCATTATATAAAATATTTGCGAACACTGCGTTAAAATAAACTTTAAGAACAGAAGTCATCCTTACTTTTCCTTGACCGGATAAACAAAAGACTTTAGTTATTTTTGTGGTTTAAAGTATTTTTGATAAGTTTAAACAATTAAATCAATCGGATGGTTCTCAGCAGAATTTGGTCGGCTTTCATTATTATTGCCATTGCCATTGCCAGTATAAAATACGTTTCGTCAGGTAACTACAAAACCATTTTCAATGATATGGTGGTGGGAAAAGGAGGTGATACAGTGAAGATTGCATCACAGCCTATGAGCAGCCTCTCTCCTATTGTAAGAGACAGCCTGATGAAAAAGAATGATTTTGCAGACAGCAGAATTCATTATAAAACTGATTCTTTAAAACAAAATGTAAATGTTTACCGTGTTCAGGAAGCTGATGGTGTCATCGGAACCTCTGAAACGGCGGTGAAGATCTGTCTTGGTCTTATCGGAATCATGACCCTGTTTATGGGATTCATGAGTATTGCTGAAAAAGCAGGAGGAATCAACCTTCTAAGCCGTCTGATTCAACCCTTTTTCTCCAAATTATTTCCTGATATTCCCAAAAATCATCCCGCATTCGGGCATATGCTGATGAATTTCAGTGCCAACCTTCTGGGACTGGATAATGCTGCCACTCCTTTTGGGTTAAAAGCGATGGAAAGTCTCCAGACCTTAAATCCCAATAAAGATACCGCCAGCAATTCGCAGATTATGTTTCTGTGTCTTCATGCCGGTGGTATGACTTTGATTCCCGTATCCATTATTGCCATCAGAGCATCAATGGGTTCCAAAACACCTACAGATATTTTTCTACCCTGTATGATTGCCACTTTTGCAGCTACACTGGCTGCGATGATTATTGTTTCCTTGTATCAGAAAATCAATCTTCTTCGCCCTGTAGTCATTGCTTATGTAGGGGGAATTTCAGCTATTATTGCTCTTTTGGTACTGTATCTTGTACAATTAAGTAAAGATGAGCTGGATGATTTCAGTAAAGTATTAAGTAATGGTCTTATTCTCTTTATTTTCCTTGCCATTGTATTAGGTGCTGTTTACAAGAAAATCAACGTTTTTGATGCCTTTATTGAAGGAGCAAAAGAAGGTTTCACCACCTGTGTTAAGATTATCCCTTACCTGGTTGGGATGTTGATTGCTATTTCTTTATTAAGAACTTCCGGTGTTTTTGATGTGATCATTGATGGGATGAAATGGGTTGCTAACGTTGCCAATATGGATCCAAGATTCGTGGACGGACTTCCAACAGCTTTAATCAAGCCTTTATCAGGTTCCGGAGCCAGAGGAATGATGGTGGACACGATGAGTACTTTCGGAGCGGATAGTTTCCAGGGGAAATTGGCAGCCGTACTTCAGGGAAGCTCAGATACGACGTTCTACGTAATTGCAGTGTACTTTGGTGCCGTAGCCGTTAAGAATACGAGATACACGGTAATTGCTATGCTTCTGGCCGATTTGGTGGGTGTTATTACTGCAATCGCGTTGGCCTATCTGTTCTTTGCTTAATAAAACAGTTGCTGACTCAACCAGATGCTATTAACTTTAAACATTAAACTCAAAATTTAAAATCCATTATGATTACCGATAAAGAATTCACCCTAAGACTCATCCGCCAATTAACCCAGGCATTGGAAAAACTGATTCTGGACAAACCTGAAGAAAGTTTAATGCAGAAAGAACTGGATTTTGATACTTTGATGAGAGACATCTTCAAGATGAGCTTCACAGAGGTTGCTTCAAAAACCAAGGAAGAAATGATCGCCATGGTCAACGAAAGACAGGAAAGGGATCACAAAGATTATTATGAAATGCTTGGAAATCTTTTCTACTTCAACAGCAGACATGATCAGAATAAAGATTTCCAGGATAAGGCAAAGACATTCTATGAGCTGTATCTTCAGACCAGCGGTATTTTTGCCCTTCCGGTCATCAACAGAATAAATGAATTAAAAAAAGCACTTGAATAAAGTGCTTTTGTATTTTTAGAATGTAATTTTATAAGTTCCGGTAGAAGAAGTTCCGGCTTTCTCAGCCTTCACATATTTCTTAACCCAGGCTACAGATGTAGAGGCTACACAAGGATCTGAAACACCTCCTGCCCTTCTTGCAGACACTACATTTCCCGCTTTATCTACCGTGTAGGCAATGGTAATTGATCCGCTTGCTGTACAGCTGTGAGAGGGCTGTGCGCCTCCTCTTCCCATTGTTCCGGGAATATATCCTACCAGTTTTCTGTCGATTCCCACTTTACTGTCTCCGTTTCCGTCACCTCCTAAAGGATCTCCTGCATTTCCAATTCCTTCACCTGTTCCCTGGCTTCCGGCTTTTGTTCCTCTTCCTTTGATCAGGTTTCCGATGGCAGCATTTCCTTTTCCGTCTCCATTTCCTGTTTTTGAATTGGCAGTGGCAGCTCCGGATTTTTTAGTATTCTTAGAAGCGCTGGTGCTTGTTGCTTCCTTTTTTTCAGCTTTTTTTGATTCCTCTTTTTTAGGAACTGTTGCTTTTGAATTATTTCCTGTGATGACTTTCTCCTTTGTCTCTACTTTCTTCGGTTCGGGTGCTGGTTCTGGTTTTATAATAGTTTTTGTTTCCGGAACAGGTGTTTCTGCAGGTTCTGGTGTTACTTCTTCTGTTGCAGCGGCAAGACTTCCAGGCTGTTCAGCAGGTTCTTCAATCCCCTTTCCATTTCTGTTATCACCAAAATTAACCAGCATAGTAGTAACCACTTCAGGATCTTTATCCAGTTCAGGTTTTAATTTATACAAAAAAACAAAAAGCAAAATAGCAGCCCAGATGAGAATAGAAAGCAGTGCGCTCTTTACTCTATCTTTATTTTCTTCGTTTCTGTTTGCTGTATAGCTTTTCATCTTAAAACGTAATTCTTTCCGGAAATCCGGGTCTGTTATTTATCTTTAACGGTTGCAATGGCAATGTTAAATTTATATTTCTCAGCTATTTCCATCACAAAAACAACATCTTTATGCAATGTGTTTTCATCAGCCCGGATCGTAAATGATTTATTGGGCTGGCTGGCTAATTTATCTACAATAATTTTCTCCAGTTCTCCTCTGTTGGCAGGATTATCATCCACAAAGAATGAACCATCCGGCTTGATGGTTACCGTCACAGGATTGGGAATATTATCGTCAACGGCTCCGGCTTTCGGCAGATTCACATCAATAGCGCTTTGATTGGCAGCTGAAGAGGTGATCATAAAGAAAATCAGCATCAACAGGATAACGTCTGTCATCGCTGCTAAACTGAATTCCGGATTTGCTTTATTTCTTCTTTGAATTTTCATCGTAAGAAAGATTTATAAAGGTTTGTTGATAAGGTCTAAAAATTCTCCAGACATATTCTGAGCTTTCAGGACAAATTTATCAATCCTTGTCAACAGAATATTATAGCAGAAGTTAGCAGGAATTGCTACCGCCAAACCTACCGCCGTCTGTCCTAAAGCAGTATAGATACCTTCTGAAAGAGTTTTCGGAGAGAAAGACCCTGTGGCATGGGAAAGATTAAAGAATGCAATAATCATCCCGATTACCGTACCTAAAAGTCCCAACATGGGTGCTATACTTGGTACTACAGCTAAAAGATTCAGGTTTTTTTCCATATTGGCAACCTCTACCTGTGCCTGCGATTCCATAGCACTTACAATATCAGAAACAGGACGTCCTAATCTTGAAATCCCTTTTTCTAAAATTCTTCCTTCGGGAGAATTCTGAGTTTTGCAATAATCGGCTGCTGCCTCTATTTTTCCGGCCTTGATGAAGTCTTCAATATTGTTCATGAAGTTGGAATCTGTTTTTGATGTAAGCCTTTTGATAAAGAAAAATCTTTCAAAAAACAGATATAGAGAAAACACTCCCAATAGTAATACAGTGACCATCACTATTTTAGCGAAAGCTCCTCCATGGAACATAATTTTCCAGAATGAGAACTCTAAGTTGTCTGCAGCAACTGCAGGAGTAGCGATTTGTGCAAATAAAATCTGAGAAAGTTCCGTTAACAGCATTAAATGTAAATTTTATTAAATTTCAACGACAAATGTAGGAGAATATTATGAATTGAACTCTTAAAAATTGCTTAAAAACAACTTAAAATTTGTTACAATTTTACAAATAGCAAATTTCTTTCCAAAAATATTTTGAAAAGAAATTTACAGTTAAAAAGGCAGAAGGTTGTTAGTCTTCTCCTACCTCAATATCATCTTGCTTAAATTCGCATTTTAATCTAAAAGGAATCGGTGTATCTGATCCGGTATAAAAATCATCAATAGTTCCTTTCCAGATAACCTGAAGCTCCCCTTCTTCATTTTTTTCAAAAAGAAGCTCATTATCATAGATGTAGGCATCTTCGTCATCGAAAAGATCTACTTCTGTATAGGTTTCTTCATCAGAGTCATTGATGGTGATGGTTTTTCCTTCTATTTCCGCTGATTCGATAGGAAAATCAAAAACTTCAAGTGAAAGCTGCGGAAAGTTGTACTGTAATGAATCATCGTCCACGTGATCCAAACTGTCATCCGTAATCACTTCAACCTCTAAAAAATGTTGCTGGTTGCTGTAAACTGCCTTACAATAAGTATTTCTGATATTGTATTTTAGCGTTTCGTCCGGATGGTAAATTTTTAAAATCCCTTTCATTTTTTCTTAAAAAAGAGCTGTAATAATATGATTGTTAAACGTTTTAGACAAAGATAAAAAATTGATTCAAAGTTGAAAGGATTTTAAAAATAATTTTTTAAAATCAATGCATACAATCATTCTGAATCTCCTAATAATACTTACTTTTGTTTCCATAAAGATTCTGAAAATGAAAAACATTTTATCAAAAAGTATTCTTGGATTGGGACTGGTGATCGGGCTTGCTTCCTGCAAAAAAACGGACTCTCCTCTTACAAAAGTGACGCCCAGCAACCTGGATTCAATCGCTTCGAACTATTATGAGCAGTATCTTAAGCTTTACCCTTTAGATGCTACAGCACAGGGAGATGCCAGATATAATGATCAGCTTCCTATCAATATTGATAAAGATTTTATCTCAGGAGAAGTAGCATTCTACAATTCTGTACAGAAACAGTTGGAGCATGTGGATTACAAAACCCTTTCTGATGAAGATAAAGTGGTGTATGACGTATTGGATTATACGTTGAAAGATAAAATTGAAGCCTACGCCTATCATCCGGAATATATTCCCTTCACTCAATTTGGAGGGCTGCCTCTTACTTTTCCCTTGTATGGAAGCGGACAGGGCAATCAGCCTTTTAAAACAGAAAAAGATTATAGTGACTGGCTGAAAAGAATGGAAAAATTCCCGGAGTGGATGAATGCTGCTGCAGACAACTTCCGTGAGGGAATCACCAATAAGATTGTACTTCCAAAAAAACTGGTGGTCAAAATGATTCCTCAAATGAAGGCTGAAGAAATTACAACGTCTGATATGGAAAAGAATATTTTCTACGGACCTATTAAAAATTTCCCTAAAAATTTCACGGAGGCTCAGAAAGAGAAATTTTCAGCACTTTATAAAGATGCCATTACGAAAAAGATCATTCCTGCTTATACTAAAATGGGGACATTTTTAGAAAAAGAATACCTTCCGAAAGCAAGAGATACAGATGGATATAACAGCCTTCCTAACGGCAATGAGACCTACAACTATTATGTAAAAAGCTGGACCACCACTAAAAAATCACCTGAAGAAATCAATAAAATCGGACTTCAGCAGGTAGCTATGCTTCGTGCAGAAATGGAAAAAGTAAAACAACAGGTAGGCTTTACAGGAACGCTTGAAGAGTTTATCACTTTTGTAAAAACGGATCCAAAGGCAATGACTTATAAAACGTCTAAAGAAGTTTTAAACGGTTTCAACAGTATATTAACGAAAATTACTCCCAAGCTGAAAACAATGTTTAATGTAACGCCTAAAACAAAGTTTGAGATCAGACAGACAGAGAAATTCAGAGAAGCAAGTGCCAGTGCAGAATATATGCCGGGAACTCCGGATGGTAAAAGAGCGGGTATCTTTTATGTTCCGCTTCCGGATCCTACCAAATTCAATGTTACTTCAGGAATGGAGTCTCTATTCCTTCATGAAGCAATTCCGGGGCATCATTATCAGGTTTCTTTGCAACAGGAGAACACAAAGCTTCCTAAATTTATGAGATTCGGATGGTTTGGAGCGTATGGTGAAGGATGGGCACATTATTGTGAAACGCTAGGTCCTGAGTTCGGTTTGTATACAGATCCTTACCAGAAAATGGGGTATCTGAGCGATCAGATGCTGAGAGCGGTACGACTTGTAGTGGATACAGGACTTCATACAGGAAAAATGTCACGTGAAGAAGCTATCAAATATTTCTTAAGCAATATTTCTTACGATGAAGGAGCTGCCGTGGCAGAAGTAGAAAGATACATGGCGATGCCGGGACAGGCTTTAGGCTACAAAATAGGTTCTTTAAGAATCCGTGAACTGAGAGAAAAGTATCAGAAAGAACTTGGAAACAAATTCAAGCTGGCAAGCTTCCATGATGAAGTATTGAGCCAGGGATGTCTTCCACTGGATGTTCTGAACAGGAAAATGGAGCTTTGGGCTCAAAAACAAAAATAGTTTCGTATGAAACTATTTTTGTTTTTTTCTGTTATTTTTTTGATGACTTTAAGCTGTCATAAAGAGCCGAATTTCGAAAATTTTACGGTTGACAAGAGCTTATCTGGCAATGATACTATTCTCCTTCTTTCCAAACATCCGGAACTGAAACTTTACAACAGTGAAATTGTTGAAAGTAAAACCAGAACAGCACATATTGTTCAGGCTGCAAGTTACTCAGATGGCTTTCGTAAAGGAGCATTTTTATTCGATGATTATAAATGCAAAGCTCAGTATCAGAATGATACCCTTACCATCAAACTGAATAACAATAACGGATATTTTGGAAACGGAATTTTGATTAAGGTGTTTAAAAATCACTTTTACATCAAAGATATTGACCCAAAAACCTTAAAAGGCGAAGAAAAATTCATAAAATCTAAAGTTTTTAGTCAGAAATTGATTCTAAACAGTAAACAATTCACCAAAAATGACAGCATTTATGGTTTTATAGATTATAAATGCAGTATTGACAGTTTGGTTGATAAACACTTTAAAGGATATTTTAAAACCATAATACAATAAAAATTGATATGATCACAGAAAGTCTCAAATCTCTTTACAACAGAGATTTAAATAAATTAAAAACAGAGCTGGAAGCCTATCAAAGCGAAGAAAGTCTTTGGAAAACAGATAAAAACATTGCTAACTCTGCGGGTAATCTTGCTCTTCATCTGGTGGGAAATCTTAATCATTTTATAGGGACACACCTTGGAAATACCGGATATGTAAGACAGCGTGACCTGGAATTTTCATCAAAGGATATTCCTAAAGCGGAACTTATTGAAAAAGTGAAGAATACCACTACAATGATAGATTCAGTACTTTCCCAATTGTCCGATGAGGACCTGAAAAAAGAGTATCCATTGGTTGTTTTTGAAAGTGCCATGACAACCGATTACTTCCTGATCCATTTGCTTGCTCACCTGGATTACCATTTGGGGCAGATTAATTACCACAGAAGGTTATTGGACATTTAAAATTAAAATAACGCAACGATCACTAAGTAATTGTTGCGTTTTATTTTAGTTCGCAAGGGCGTTTCACTCAGCGAGGGAGATATTGCCTTTGCTAAACGAAGTGTCTTCGCGAGCTATTTCAGCATGTTTTTTAAGCCATGTCAAGGTTCAGAACCTTGACATGGTTTATTTATAAACGCAACCACAAAGTAATTGTTTCATTTTCTATTAGTTCGCAAAGACGTTTCACTCAGCTAGGGAAATATGTCTTCTAAACGAAGTGCATTCGCAAGCTATTTCAACGTAATTTCTATAAAATCTTAGCGAGCATAGCGCTGAAATAATTGAATTATTTCTCAAACATCATTTTCGTAATAAAATCCTTCTCTCCTTTTCCTCTTGCCGGAGAATATTCTCTTCCATAGAAAATAATCTGAAGGTGAAGCTTATTCCATACTTCCTCCGGGAATAATTTCTTGGCGTCGCGCTCTGTTTCCACCACATTTTTTCCGGAGGTAAGTTTCCACTGTGTCATCAGACGGTGAATATGGGTATCTACCGGAAAAGCGGGAAATCCGAATCCCTGGCTCATTACTACTGAAGCTGTTTTGTGTCCTACTCCCGGAAGTGCCTCCAGTTCCTCATAAGTCTGCGGAACAATACCATTATGACGCTCCAGCAGAAGTTCTGCCATTCTTTTCAGGTTTTTGGCTTTTGTATTGGAAAGTCCGATTTCCTTAATCAGTTCTTTGATTTCAAATTCTTCAAGCTTAGCCATTCTTTGCGGCGTTCCTGCGACCGCAAAAAGATCAGGTGTGACCTGGTTAACTTTTTTATCTGTTGTCTGCGCAGAAAGTGCTACAGCAACCATTAATGTATAGGGATCGGTATGGTCTAACGGAATAGGTGTGGTGGGATATAATTTATCCAGTTCTATCTGAACGAGCTCAGCTCTTTGTTTTTTTGTCATGTATACCTTAAATTTGAACAAAATTAAATCATTATGCTGAAAGTTGGAGATAAATTACCTGAATTTGAAGGATTCAATCAAGACGGAGAAACAGTAACCTCATCAAAATTAATTGGAAAAAAACTGGTAGTTTTCTTCTATCCGCAAGCGAATACACCCACCTGTACAGTGGAAGCCTGCAACCTGAGCGATAATTATTCCAAGCTTGAAAAGGCAGGATTTCAATTACTGGGAATAAGCGGTGACACGGTAAAGAAACAGAAAAATTTCCATAGCAAATTCGCATTTCCTTATGATCTTATCGCGGATGAAAACCGGGATATTATTGAAAAATTTGGGGTATGGCAGGAGAAGAAAACGTTTGGAAAAACGTATATGGGAATTGTAAGAACCACTTTTATTTTTGATGAAAATGGAATCTGTACAAGAGTGATTGAAAAAGTAACGTCAAAGACTGCAGCTGAGCAGATTCTGGAAGGATAATTCTTTTTTAAACAAAGCTATCACAAATATTTTCACAAATAACACAGATACAATATTGTGCTATTTGTGAAAATATTTTTTTATAAATTTATTATTCGGTTTCGTAATAATTTAGCTCTTCTGTTTCACCGGGAAGTGTAACGTGCTTTTTAAACCTTAACCCCAGCTTTTCAATCAGTTTTTGGGAAGAAATATTATCTTTTGAAATAATGGCAGATATCTTTGTTAATCCAAAGTCATCCATCCCAATAGACTTCACTTTCTGAGCAGCCTCAAAAGCATACCCTTTGCCTTCGAACTCTTCCAGCAGCGAATATCCGATATCCACGATATCCAGCCCTTCCCTTTCAAAGATTCCTACTGCTCCCACTTTTTCATTTCCGTCTTTGGTTACTAAAAGATAGTTTCCAAAGCCCAGTCTTTCAATCTGGGGAGCAAATCTGTTGAGGATATAATTTTCCGCATCTTCAATGGAATTAACATTGCGATTGCCGATATGCTGAATGAATTTGGGTCTGTTATAAAGTTCAAAGACAAAATCTTTGTCTTCACGAGACATGGGGCGAAGGATTAATCGCTCAGTCTCATAGGTATTATTTGCGCTTGGGTGTTTTTCTGGGCTCATCTTTCTTTGGTTCTTCTTTTTTTTCGATTTTTAAAAGTCTCGGGTTATTAGCACATTTTTTATTATAAAGCTCAATATAGGTTCCATTGTCCTTTACATTGCTTACAGCGCCTGTAGATTTATTTACGGTAACTGTATAATGTGTTTTCTGGTATGGACATTCCTTTGAGGTCAGTTTTCCAAGGTCCAGATAGTAATTCGACTGATCTTCATGGTAATTACCCGCAAGATCCTTGAATTCCTCATCTACCATGTATCCATCGGCCGCTAATACAACCGCTGCTTCCTGAGCATTATCAATTCTGTCAACAAACTTCTTCAGTCCTTCGACATCAGTCACATAATTTACTTTACCTCCTTCCGAATAAGCAATATAATAAAAGCTGTCTTCACTGGGGAAAAGATTGAATCCTGAGAATTGAGGTGTATAATTTACCTTACCCGAAATCTTAATTTCCTCGCCTTTCCCATAGCTGTTGTATACCAACACCCATGAATCTACCCTGTTACCTGGGTTGATCTGTTGCAAAATAGCTGGAATGTTTGCAAACTTTTTCTTCTCTTGAGCCCATCCAAAGATTCCCAAAAGTAAAAATGTAAGAATTGTAAATCGGGTTGCAGTTTTAATCATAATTTAAAAATCAGCAGAAAATATACCAAATATTACATAAACTTCTCGCCTTTTTTAAAGCTCTTTAGGTCAAGAACATAATCTTTAATAAGCTGATCATTATCCCGCGGGCAGATCAGAAGTGCTTTATCTGTATCTACAACAATGTAGTTTTCAAGGCCGTCAATAATTACTGCCTTGTTATTATTCTTTAAACGGATGATATTTCCTTTTGAATTATAAGAAAGTAAATGTTTCAGTTTTACTGCGTTTCCGTCTTTATCTTTTTCTGTATTTTCATATACAGAGGTCCATGTTCCAAGATCGCTCCATCCTAAATCTGAAGGAATCACGTAAACATTCTTTGCTTTTTCTAAAATTCCGTTATCAATGGAAATTTTCTGAACCTTCGGATAAATGGTTTCAATACAGCTGTTTTCTTTTTCAGAGTTGTACTCACACGCCATAAAATGTTGCATCATCTCAGGAAGATAAAGATCAAAAGCGTGGTGAATGCTCTTCACATTCCATACAAAAATCCCTGCATTCCAAAGGAAATCACCACTTTCCAAAAAGCTTTGGGCAATTTCAAGGATAGGTTTTTCTGTGAATGTTTTCACTTTAAAGTATTCAGATCCCTTTTTTTCTACAAACTGAATATAGCCATACCCTGTATCAGGTCTTGTTGGAGTGATTCCTAATGTTACCAGATAATCATTTTTTGAAGCTACCTCAAACGCCAGCTCTACTTTTTCCAGAAATACATCCTCTTTAAGGATCAGATGATCTGCCGGCAATACAATCATTGTTGCATCCGGATTAATCTCAGCAATTTTGTTAGCCATATACAGATTACAAGCTGCTGTATTCTTCATAAGCGGCTCACCCACAATATTCTCTTCAGGAATCTCCGGAAGCTGCTGATGGGAAACAGGAACATATTCTTTATTCGTAATCACGAATATCTGTTCTTTAGGAATTACCTTGCTGATTCGGTCATAGGTCTGCTGAATCATAGTACGCCCGGTTCCTAAAATATCCTGAAACTGTTTTGGAAATTTCTGCGTGCTCATAGGCCAGAACCGGCTTCCGATTCCCCCTGCCATGATAACGCAATATCTATCTGATTTTGACATTCTTAGCTACATTTTTCTACCCTCGCTAAAGGCTTGAAAGAATACTTCCTTCCAGTAGCCAGGTTCTTACAAAGATAGTTTTTTTTAACTAGACCTTCTAATAAATACTTTTCGTTGCGATAGATAAAGAATTCTCCCTTTTTAAGTTCTTCGATAAACTGCAGAGTATCATCCTGTTTCTCAGTGTGGAAATATCTTACCAGATCAGGGCTTGCCATGAAATTGGCTTTAGGCGATTTTGAAAATTTTATAATGATCGGCTTGAGTTCTTCATCATAAATTTCAAGACTTTGCAGGAGCATATTTCTGAACGTTTCTTTCCATTCGTTGCCATGTGGAGAAATTTTTCGTCCATATTTTTCGAAAGCAATCAGATGGGCCAGCTCATGAGTCAATACAAAGAAAAAAAGCTGTGGCGTCAGAGTAGAATTTACCGTAATTTCATGCGAGTTGTCCGGAAGCTTTCTATAATCTCCCAGTTTAGAATTTCTGTTTCTTGTAACTTTTATATGTATATAGTAATCTGCAAACCAGATTCTTAAATATTTAAGTGTATTTTGGGGTAAGTATTTTTCTAATGATTTGATTGGCATTTTACAAACTTAATGGAATTCCTGCATAGAAATTCAATAGTTTAAGACTAAAAAGATAATTATATTTTGCCTGCGCTACTGATCCCTGTGCATTTGCATAATTATTTCTCGCCACATTGACGTCATAAATGGTTGTTCTTCCGGCAGTATAACTTTTATCTGCAAAATCGAGCGCCAGTTTCGAGCTTTTCTCTGCTTCTACTGCGGCCAGATAGGTTTCGTAATTGGCATCAGCATCAAACTGAGCTTTCTGAACATTTTGTCTTACCTGCTGTTTCTGTTGCTCTAACGTATTTTTGGCTATGCTTTCGTTTACTTTAGATTGTTCTACCTGAAGTTTTGTTTTTCCTTTATTGAAGATAGGAATATTAAGTGATAATCCTACATTTTGTCCAAACTGATCTTTATATTGTTCGAAAAAGTTTCCCTGAATAGTACCTGGCATAGGATCAAACTGCCTGTTATAGAAAGTATTAAGACCGGCACTGGCTGTTAATGTTGGCCAGAATGCTGTTTTGGTTACCTCTGTTTGTGCTTCGGCAGATCTTATGCGGCTTTCCGCTGCTTTGATCTGCGGTTGTATCTCATACGCCGTTGTAAGCACTTCATCTGCAGTAGTAAGCTGCAACTCTAGCTTTTCCGGAATATTCACATCTTCCACATCAAAACCCTTATAATCCGAAAGCTGTAAAAGCTGAACGATGGCAAACAAAGCACGGCCCACGTTTACTTCTGCTGTTTTAAGATTTTGTTTTTCTCTTGCCAATGCTGCTTCAGCCTCTGCCAGAACCGTTTGGGCTGTTGTTCCAACCTGAGTGGTGATTTTAGCTCTGTCAAATTGTTTCTGTGCATTATCTACGGCACTCTGAGAAATTTTAACGATCTCTTTATTCAACAAAGTGGTCAGATATTGCTGAGCGATCTGAAGGGAAATATCATTTTTAATGGTTTCAATGTCATATTGGCTTGCTTCTACATCAAACTGAGCCTTTCTTACATTCTTCTCTAGTCTCCCATTATTATACACCAAAATATCGGCTCCCAGACCCACACTGTTATTGAACCTATCGTTTCTAAAGCTTCCGGCTCCTAATGATCCTTGCCCGAAACTCACTCCAGTCGTAACACTCCCAGATAGGGAAGGTAAATATTCTTTTTGGGCGGCTTTAAGGTTGTATTCCTGGTTTTGTTTGTTATACTGATTTTGGATAACCTGAAGATTATGCTCCACTGCATAGCTTACACATTCTTTTAAGGACCATTTCTTCTGAGCGCTTAAACCCAGATAACCTAATCCAAAAACGATGATCCAAACTTTTTTCATATTGTATATGTTTATTTGTTTTTAATGGCCATATGGAATCGTGTTATCTTCATCAGTATGATACCGTGTAAATCACAGCGATTGCATATTAAGATTTTTCAATATTAGACGAATTAAATATAAAAAAGTTACAGATTGAAAAATTATATTTTATTTTAAAAAAACTTTTGGGAATTTTGTACCATGACAAATGAACAATATCAGGAAGCTATCGACTGGCTTTTCGTACAGATGCCCAACTATCAGATAGATGGACAGAAGGCTTATAAACCTGGGCTTGACAACATTACAAAGCTTTGTGCTTTCTTTGGAAATCCTCAGGATAAAATAAAGTGTATCCACATTGGCGGCACCAATGGAAAAGGTTCTTCAAGCAATATGCTGGCATCGGTTCTTCAGGAGGCCGGTTATAAAACAGGATTATACAATTCTCCCCACCTTATCGATTTTACGGAGCGTATTAAGGTGAACGGCAAAAACTGTAATAAAGAATTTGTCTTTGATTTTATTCAAAAACTGAAAACAATTCCGGAAGATATCCGCCCCTCTTTCTTCGAATTCACAACCATCATGGCTTTTGAATATTTTTACCAGCAGCAGGTAGATTTTGCCATTATTGAAGTGGGATTGGGAGGAAGACTGGATTCCACCAATATTATCAAACCATTGATTTCGGCTATTACCAATGTTCAGCTGGACCATCAAAATATTCTCGGAGACACCATCGAAGAAATTGCAATGGAGAAAGCCGGAATTATTAAGCACGATATCGCGATTATTTCCGGTGATGAGAATGAAGCCGTTAGAAATATCATTCAGGAAAAAGCAATGAAAGAAAATGCTCCATTTATAGATGCTACGCTCATTCATACAAACCTTGAATCTGATTTGAAAGGGAATTACCAGAAAAAGAATATCAGAGTTGTATTGGCTGCCGTAGAAGAGTTAAGAAAACAGAATGTCCCTATTTCTGACAATGCTCTTGAAAACGGACTGCTCCATGTTCATCAGAATACAGGATTTATTGGCCGTTGGTTCGAGTTTTCACAACATCCGCTTACAATTTGCGATACGGGACATAATCAGGCAGGTTTGGAGTATGTTTTTTCACAATTAAATTCAATTAACAGACACAAGCATGTTATTTTGGGGTTTGTGAATGATAAAAAAATAGATGATGTGATGAAATTACTTCCTGAAAATTCTGAGTTCTATTTTGCAAAACCATCCATCAACAGGGGAAGACATCCCGAAGATTACGAAAATCTGCTCCAGGAGGCGAAAATTTTTTATAAAATTTTTGATTCTGTACAGGAAGCGTATCTCTCTGCAAAAGAACAATGTACAAATGAAGAAATGATTTTTATCGGCGGAAGCAACTTTGTAGTGGGAGATTTTTTGGAAAAAAATTTGGAGATTAAAGAATAAGTCGTATATTTGCACCACTCTAAACAAGAGAACAAGTCTAGAGGGTTCTTAGCTCAGTTGGTTCAGAGCATCTGGTTTACACCCAGAGGGTCGGGGGTTCGAATCCCTCAGGACCCACAGAAAAGGAAACGAAACCTTTCAAAAAAATTCGGGTTCTTAGCTCAGTTGGTTCAGAGCATCTGGTTTACACCCAGAGGGTCGGGGGTTCGAATCCCTCAGGACCCACAAAAAATCTCTCAGATTTCTGGGAGATTTTTTTATTTTATCCCTAAGCATTTAAATGTGGCCTGCAGTTTTCCTGATATTTATCTACCTTTGCCTACATCGAATAGCCAAACTTGAAACAGCTCCACATCATATCATTCAATTATCCCTACCCTACTTCTTATGGCGGAATCATTGATGTATATTATAAAATCAAGGCTTTATCTGATCTTGGGATAAAAATTCATCTGCATTGTTTTGTAGACCAGATCCCTGATAAGATTGATCCGGAAGTCAAAGAAATTACGGAAAATGTCTTTTTTTATCAAAAGAAAAAGAATCCTCTGCTTTATTTCTCGTCAACTCCTTTCGCTGCTGCTATCAGAAATTCTGAAGAACTCATTAAAAATCTGGAAAGGAATAAAGCACCTATCCTGTTCGAAGGCCTACAGACAACCTGTATAATGCGGTTTCTGACAGTAAACGACCACAAACTCTACCTCCGTTATCACAATAACGAAACAGAATATTATAAAGGGCTTTCTTCGTCAGAGAAAAACAAATTGAAAAAGATCATTTACAAAATTGAATCTTTAAAATATACCGGATATCACAAAAAGCTTTTAAAGAAATTCGAAGCTGTATTCTGCCTGTCTGAAAAGGAATATAATGAAGTAGAAACCTATTCAGGAAATGCACACCTGATTCATATCTTTCATGGCAATGAATCGGTAAAGGAATTGGATACAAAAGGGAAGTATTTTCTTTTTCATGGAGACCTCACTACCGCTGACAATAAAAGAGCATTGAATGAGACTATTAACTTATTCAAAACTCTTCCACAATATCAACTGGTTGTAGCCTCAGATCGTGCCGGTGATGACATAAAAAGAAAGATTTCAACAGTTGAAAACATCAGCCTCACTCCTATTCAAACTACAGAAAATCTCTATAATCTTCTGGAAGATGCTCATGCCAATATTCTGATTTCTTACCAGAATTCCGGCACAAAAGTGAAGCTGTTTAATACACTTTACAACAGCCGTTTTGTTATTATCAATGAAAATATCACAGATGATCCTGTTTTGAAGAGTTTGTGCCTGTTTGGATCTGATATGAATGAAATCCGTCAACAAATTGTCACCTCAGCGGAAAAAGAGTATCACGATACTGAAAAGAGAAAGGAAATCTTAGAAAAAAGCCATTCTGATGAAGCTAAAGCTAATGAGATGGTAAAGATTATTTTTAAAAATTAACCCTATCCACCACTTTCTGGATATTAAATTCCTCAAGACAGGCCCAGTCGCCCCTGTAACATTCTTTATCTCCAAAAACCGAACATGGCCTGCAGCTCAGGTCTTTTACCTGAACAACATCTTCTTCACTCTGCCCAAATCCTAAAAATCCGGCATATGGATGAGTTGCTCCCCAAATAGAAACACAGCGCGTTCCTACAAGACTTGCAAGGTGCATATTGGCAGAATCCATGGATATCATCAGTTCAAGTCCCGCAATATAATTGAGTTCTTCCGTAAGATTTAATTTTCCGGCAAGGTTTTTTGTATTGGGAATCTCTTCTTCCCATTTTTCAAGGGTTTCTGTTTCTTTTTTACCTCCTCCAAAGAAATATACGGTATGCTTCTGAGCCAGAATCCTTACCAGTTCATACGACTTCTCCAAAGGAAGCATTTTTCCCTTATGCTGAGCAAAAGGAGCAAACCCAATTCCTGATTTCTGCTCCGAAACCGGTCTTAATTGATGAGAAAGTTCAATCCTGAATCCCATTTCCCGGAAAACATCAGCATAACGTTCTACTGTTTTTTTCAACTGAACCTTTTCCAGATTCCAGACATCCGTAAGATGTTCTTTTTCTTCTTTACCTTTATTAATTTTAAAAACCTTAAGTCCTTTTCTTCTATATATTCTGTCTAAAACTTTGGTTCGGATTACATCATGGAGATTGGCAATACAATCCGGATTAAACTCACGGATCAGTTCATTGCTCAATTTCCTCAATCCAAAAAGACCTTTGTAATCATCCAGATCAATCCCCTTAAACGTTACATTGGAAATTCCTGCAAACAAAGCCTCAAAATTTTTCCTGGAAACCATAATAATTTCCACGCCGGGGTTCTGCTCCAGAAATTCTCTGAAAACAGGCACTGTCATCGCAACATCTCCGAATGCGGAAAAACGATATGCTAAAATTCTGGTCACGGTTATGATTTCAGTTGGTAAGCAACTGCATAAAACTTGATCTGCTTGGTCATCGCCATAAGCCCGTTAGCTCTGGAAGGTGAAAGAAATTCCTGTAGTCCTATTTCTCCGATAAAATCAAAATCAGAATCCAGAATTTCCTGTGTGGAATGTCCACTATAAATACTTACTAAAAGAGAAACGATACCTTTGGGTAAAATACCATCAGAATCTGCATTAAAGAAAAGTTTTCCTTCTTTAAATTCAGCATCAATCCAAACTTTGCTCTGGCAGCCTTTAATCAGATTTTCTTCTGTTTTCTTATCTTCAGCTAAACCTTTCAGTTCTTTTCCAAGATCAATGATGTATTCATACTTTTGCTCCCAATCGTCAAGAAAAGCGAATTCATCTATTATTTCCTGCTGTTTTTCTTTAATGGTCATTTTAAATCAAATTTCTTTTGCAAAGATAACCAATTTTGTAAAATTTATTTACGCGCGGCTTTTTCAAAAAGCTGCAGAATTTTTCTTTCTTCATTCTCCCAGCAAAAGACATCTGCTGCCTTATTCAATTCGCTTTGATAATGCTGTCTTCCTCTCTGAAGAACAAGATTAATTGCTTTCTCAATGGTTTCAGGCTGATGATCCGGAATAATTTCACCTACATTAAACTGATTTTTTATCCTTTGCATTTCTGGAAAATTAATCATCACAAGCGGTACTCTCGACTGGATATAATCACAAACCTTATTAGGAAGCGAATAATAATAGCTTACCCCATTGTTTTCCTCAAGACTGAATCCCACATCAGCAGTTCTGGTGATTTCTCTGAGATTTTCCGGTTTCAGCTTACCCAGGAAAAATACTTTATCCTGCAGTTTTTCCTGAATAACAAGTTCCTCATAGTCTCTTTTCTTTGGTCCATCACCTGCAATTTTCAAGACAGCATCTTTAATATGATGCATGGCAGCAATCATTTTTTCTATACCTCTGGATTGATTAATTGCTCCCTGATATAAAATAATTTTCGGATGATTTTCAGGAATTTCAGGTGCAGTAAGAATTTTTCTCGGAATATTCCTTACCACTACTGGATTAACATTGTATTGTTCATGAAACCATTCTGCATAGCTTTCGCTTTCTGTCATCATCAGTTCCATATGGGGAACCAGCTTTCTTTCGAGCAATCTCCAGAATTTCTGTGAAAATCTGTTTTGGACGGATGGCATTTCTGTGAAAATTTCATGGCTGTCAAACACCAAGGGAATGTTCAGTTTTTTAGCAATCAGATAATTTGGCAGAAGTGCATCGATGTCATTGGCATGAAGGATCGTATCTTTGTCCGCTTTTTTCTTCAGTTCTTTATATAATTTCCAGTTGAACTCAAAATAAGCAGTCTTCAGACTTTCAGACTTTAAGCTAATCCTGGAAAAAGAGTAAGGACGCTCCATTTTTTCGTTTCCCTCCCAGTCGTTACCAATCAGATCTATGGAATATCCGTTGTCAAAAAGGGTTTTGCACACCTTCTCTATCCGTTGGTCAGTATACAGATTACTAAAAGCAGAAGTAATAATTTTTTTCCTCATCAATCTTTTTTGTCTAATATTAAATAATAGATTTGAATGAAACAAATAAGCCCGTTTGGTATGATAACCGGCCAAAGCATTCCATTAAATATACCATAAATGACAAAACAAAAACAGCCAATCATGTTAACCACTCTGATTTTTCTTACATCTTTCAATATGAAACTCAATACGATAAAAAGAGAAGCAGAATAACCGATGTAATTAGTAATTTCAGTATTCATGGGGAAAATTTAAGGATAACAAACTTAATCATTTTCAATAAGATAATAAAATTTTTTCTGCCATAAAGTCATTAATTGATTTTTGGTAAAATATTTGTAATTTAGATAATGAATAAAAGGTAATGTTGCCTTTGTTCTAATGAGATATATTATGGATTATAAGTTTTCACAAGGTTTGAGCCAGGTGTTCAAACAAAGCAAAAGCGAAGCTAAAAGGCTGAAAAGTGAATTTCTTAATACAGAACATCTACTTTTAGGTATTATAAAAACGGAAAACTCTGCAAAAGAAATCCTTCAAAACCTTAATGCGGATTTAACACAAATCAGAAGAAAAATTGAAACTCTAAATACAGCAAGTCTTAATCCTATTTCTGAGGAGGTTACCAATATTTCTTTCACTAAGATGGCAGATCATGCGATCAAACGTGCAGAGTTAGAATGCCGACAGTATAAAAGCAATGAAATTAATACCGTTCACCTGCTTTTAGGTATTCTATATAAATATGAGGACCCTACTTCAAATATTCTGGGAGCTTATGACATCGATTACGAAGGAGTTTCAAGAGAATACCAGACTATGCTTAAAAATTCAGGGCAGTCTCCTCAGATGAGTGCTTATGATGATGATGATGAGAGAGAAGAATTTGAGCAAATGAGAAAGCCTACAGGAAATCTAGGTTCTGCAAAAAGTAAAACGCCTACGTTGGATAACTTTGGTAGAGACCTTACTTCTTTGGCCAGAGATGGAAAACTGGACCCAGTGATTGGCCGTGAAAAAGAAATTGAGAGAGTTTCTCAGATCTTATCACGTAGAAAGAAGAACAACCCGCTTCTTATAGGGGAGCCGGGAGTTGGTAAATCTGCTATCGCTGAAGGTTTAGCATTAAGAATTCAACAGAAAAAAGTGTCGAGAGTTCTTTATGGAAAACGTGTGATCACTTTAGATCTTGCAAGTTTGGTTGCAGGAACAAAGTACCGTGGTCAGTTTGAGGAAAGAATGAAGGCCATTATGACGGAACTGGAAAAAAACAGAGATGTCATCTTATTTATTGATGAGCTTCATACCATTGTGGGAGCAGGAAGTTCTACGGGAAGTTTAGATGCTTCCAATATGTTCAAACCTGCTTTGGCAAGAGGAGAAATTCAATGCATCGGGGCCACTACCCTGGATGAATACCGTCAGTATATTGAAAAAGACGGAGCTTTAGAAAGAAGATTCCAGAAAGTAATGGTGGAACCTACATCTATTGATGAAACTGTTCAGATCTTGAACCAGATCAAAGATAAATATGAGGAACATCACAATGTAATCTATACTCCGGAAGCTATCCTTGCTTGTGTCAATCTGACATCGAGATATATTACAGACCGTTTTCTTCCGGACAAAGCAATTGATGCAATGGACGAAGCAGGATCCCGTGTTTATATTAAAAACATGAAAGTTCCTACTGAAATCATTGATTTTGAAAAGAAAATTGAAGACATCAAAGAACTGAAACAGAAGGCCGTAAAAGCTCAGGACTACCTTGAAGCAAGAAAGCTGAAAGATGAGGAAGAACGTCTTCAGATGGAACTGAATTCGGCTCAGGAAAAATGGGATAAGGATGTAAAAGAGAAAAAAGAAACCGTAACGGAGGAAAATGTAGCGGAAGTAGTTTCTATGATGAGTGGAGTTCCTGTAACGAAAGTTGGTAAGAACGAGCTTGACAAACTTGCCCAAATGGACGAGAAGCTGAACGGAAAAGTGATTGGCCAGGAAGATGCTGTGAAAAAGGTTGTGAAAGCAATTCAAAGAAACAGAGCAGGGCTTAAAGATCCTAACCGCCCTATCGGTACTTTTATTTTCCTTGGAACAACCGGGGTTGGTAAAACCGAATTGGCGAAGGTAATGGCAAGAGAACTTTTTGAATCCGATGAATCTCTGATCAGAATTGACATGAGTGAGTACATGGAGAAATTTGCGGTGTCAAGATTAGTAGGTGCGCCTCCGGGATATGTAGGATACGAAGAAGGTGGTCAGCTGACAGAAGCTGTAAGAAGAAAGCCTTACGCAGTGGTTCTTTTGGATGAGATTGAAAAAGCTCACCCTGATGTATTCAATATTCTGTTGCAGATTTTGGATGAAGGACACGTTACAGACAGTTTAGGAAGAAAAATTGATTTCAGAAATACCATTATTATTCTGACTTCAAACATCGGAACAAGAGATCTTAAAGACTTCGGAGACGGTGTAGGATTCGGAACTTCTGCGAAGAAAACGACTTCGGATTCAAGAGCAAGAAGTACCATTGAAAATGCCCTTAAAAAAGCATTTGCACCGGAATTCTTGAACAGAATTGATGATATCGTGATCTTCAACTCTCTTGTACAGGATGATATCAAGAAAATTATTGATATTGAACTGAATAAACTTTATGGCAGACTTGAAAAACTAGGATATAAAGTAGATCTTACTGAAGAAGCCAAAGACTTTATTTCTGAAAAAGGATGGGATAAAGATTTCGGAGCAAGACCATTGAAACGTGCCATCCAGAAGTATATTGAGGACTTATTGGCAGAAATGCTGGTAAACAAGCAATTGAGCGAAGGAGAAACTGTAATTCTTGATCTTAATGAAGCAAAAGACGGATTGATCGGGAAAACGCAGAAAACGAAAAAATCGGCTGCTGAAAAATCTTCTCAATCATAATTGAATAAATAATTTAATTTTCAAATAGAAAATCCCCGGGAAATTTTCCGGGGATTTTTGTTTTTATAAGTTTGGGCTAAAGCCGAATGAATTTTTTTTCTGATTAAACGGGCTAAAGTCCGTTCCTTGATGAGTCAGGCATTAAAGTCCTACCACAAAACCAATATTCGGGATCAGACCGCTGGAAAACACACTGGAATTCTGCTTCCAAAGCACGTTATACATCAACCCCAGCTGCATAAAAGAATTGTTTCCAATTCGCTGCATATATCCTCCGCCCAGATACAATGCGTTTTCTTCCGTATTGTACTTGTAATCATAATATTTATCTTTATAATCAACAAAATAATGCTGATAGTTGGCTCCTACATAAAATGATCTGGCGAAGTAGTAATTTACAAAAGGACCCACTCCAAACATGGTGGATTTATAATAATCAGAGGTCTGCCAGGACACAGTTCCCACTACCCCTCCTTCTAAATCATTGGTAAACCTGTAACCTACCCTTGGTGATGCAGACAAATTAAACGCACTGTTGCTTCCAAACCCTAGTCCTATACCTCCTCCAAAAGTCCACTTACTGTTTTCCTGCACGGGTGCACCTACGGAAATTTGGGAAAATACTGATCCTGAGCTTATCAGCATCATAGAAATAATAAACTTTTTCATATGTAATATTTTTGTTTTTAAAGTTATGTTCTCATCTGTTTCCGGCTGCAGAGAGGTTGATAAAAAAGAGCTTAATACGCTATCGTTTTTATCAATGTTTAAAATTATGGTTTTTTTACGAATTTATTTAGTTGTATTTTTGCGGCATCAAACTAAGAACTCCCGTTAAGAGTTTCGTAAAATTGAAATATAATGAAAGTAGTAGTAGGCCTCTCCGGAGGTGTAGATTCTAGTGTTACAGCGTATTTGCTGCAGCAGCAAGGCCATGAAGTAGTGGCTTTATTTATGAGAAACTGGAACGATGCTTCCGTAACATTAGAAGACGAGTGTCCGTGGATTGAGGACAGTAATGATGCTCTGATGGTAGCACAAAAGCTTGGAATTCCTTTCCAGGTGATAGACATGAGTGAACTTTACAAGGAACGTATCGTTGACTATATGTTTGCCGAATATGAAAAAGGCAGAACTCCCAACCCTGATGTATTGTGTAACAGAGAAGTAAAATTCGATGTTTTTATGAAGACCGCCATGTCTTTAGGTGCAGATAAGGTAGCAACAGGACATTATGCAAGGGTAAATTCTACTTTTGATAAAAACGGTAAAGAAATTTTCCACCTTCTGGCAGGAAAAGACAACAATAAAGATCAGTCTTATTTCCTTTGCCAGCTAAATCAGGATCAGCTTTCAAAAGCGCTCTTCCCTATCGGAGAACTTACAAAACCTCAGGTAAGAGAAATTGCGAAAGAAATCGGACTGGTAACAGCAGATAAAAAAGATTCTCAGGGATTATGTTTTATCGGAAAGGTAAGCCTTCCACAGTTTTTACAACAGCAATTAAAACCTAACGAAGGGGAAATCGTGGAAATTTTCAAAGATTCTCCTTTATTTTCGGAAGAAAAACCTGAATTCTCATCCAAAGAAAAGGAACTTGAATTTCTATCAAGAAAAATCAATTATAAAAAATCTGACGGAAAAGTAATCGGGAAACACCAGGGAGCCCAATTTTTCACGATCGGACAAAGTAAGGGTCTTGGTATAGGCGGCCACAAAGAAAGCTGTTTTATTATCTCCAGAGACATGGAAAACAACATCCTTTTCGTAGGAGAAGGAAGCCATTTCCCTGGGCTTCATAAAAAAGCACTGAAAATTGATAATTCAGAACTGCACTGGGTTCGTGAAGATATGCGGCTTCAAAATGGCGGATCTATGGAAGTAATGGCCAGATTCAGGTACAGACAGCCTTTGCAGAAGGCTACTCTTTATCAGTTTGAAGATGCCTTTTATATTGAATTTGACGAGCTTCAGTCTGCTATTGCCGAAGGGCAGTTTGCTTCATGGTATATTGATGAAGAACTGATCGGCAGCGGCGTGATTTCGTAAGAGTTTTTTGAGATTCGTGTTACGGGATTCGGGATTTCGGGACGTGAGTTTTTGAATGAAGAGTTTATAAGTATATTGAGATTGTTTTTTAAAGAAAATAATTTTTTTAAAATTTTTCTGTAACGTTTTTTATGTTGCCATACTTACTGAGTAAATAACAATAAAAAATACTACTATGAAAACATCTGCAAAAAACCAGTACGCTTATGTAAACAATATTCTGATTACAGTTGTATCTGCTATTTTCGGTTATAATTTTTATCAGGCCATTGTACATCCGGAAAAATCCAATATCGCGATCAGTCTTATTTTGGTAGTCCTGACTTCCGTTATGGTTCGGAAATATGGCAATAAGCCAGTAAAAGAAAAGAAAAAAGAGATTTAATTAATCATTATAAAGCCCGGAACATTTTTGTTTCGGGTTTGTTTTTAACAGCACATTTTACTTTATCTTTTCATTAACATGACTTGAGATAAAAACCAATGTAACAATACATTCTGCTATTAAGATCATCACAAGAAATCCTACAGGTTTTCCCAGCATAACTCCTCGGATCAGCTTGATAATTCCCAACAAGAAAATAAATCCTGCGAAATAAAGTGTAGCTCCTGAAGATGTTTCTTTCAAAAAATTTTGAATGAAAAGCGAAGCATAAAACCCGAGAACCAGGATGAGATAGAACTTCAAAAAGTCAGGTCCTTTAAGAATGATCGGATTAAATGTCTGCGGTACTGCCATAAGCCAAATAAAGCTTATCACAACCGGAACTGAATGAATGATGTTTTTTTTCATAATGCTTAGTTTTTATTATCCGCCGCAGCCTCCACAGCCTCCACAACCGCCACAGCCTCCTCCACAACCACCGCCACCACTGCAGCTTGAGCCGCCACAACTTCCTCCTCCGTCATTGTTTTGCTTATCCTTTCTGTTCGGATCGGCGGCTTCATGATCTCCTACTACTGAAGCTATAACTCCCAGGATGAAAATAATCCCAAATATGACTCCAGTAACCATTAAGCCAGCAAAGCTATCTCTGTCTGTACATGAGAATAAAAGCAGTAAAACAAATACCGGAGCAAAAAAGGTCATCTTTCTCAGCCAGGATTGTACTTTAGATTTTTTCTTAATCTCTTTCCAGATTTCTTCAGGCGCTTCCTGCTGGAAAACCTGCCGATAACCTGCTAAAGTATCTTCAAACCAATTCTGATGTCTTTCTTTTTCTGCATAGCCGCCTTTGGAAGGATGATGATGAAGTGCTCTTTTTAAAATATGAGGACAAAATTCCTCCCAATAATTCTGGGTGTAGATCAGATGCATATGCCATACCTTATCCACTATTTTACTGGGAGAAGCTCCGTGAGGAAGAATACAACAGAGATAAACGAACTTTTTATACTCTTCAATCGCTTTTCTTGCGAAATCAAGGCTCCAGCTTTCTTCTTTTGCAAGCTTTTTTGAGAAAGGGAAATCAACACCGGGAGCATCCATAGAAAAATCCTGTATCCTGCTCCAAAGGGACTCATCTTTTACTATCATTTTTGTTTCCATTGTTTTGAATTTTGTTTTTCTATTCAAATATCAATGGATTTTAAAATATAAAAATCTCTCAAAAGTCTTTTTTAGTTTGATAAAAATCTTAAATTAGTCTTATAAAACAGTCCATGAAAAAGGAAGATATTCTGCATCTTGAGAAGCTCATGAATTTCTTAAGCCGGCAATTCTTAAAGAAAAGCCATTGGGAAGATATTACCAAAACCGAATGGATGTATATTACTGCTGAACTTAATGAGCTGATTATCAATGATCACTCAGAAAAAGAGATCAAAAGAGAACCTGACCTTCTGGGAACAAATTATCTGTATGAACATCTGATTATCAACAAGCTGAAGAAATTCAAACAAAATGAAAATGCTGTTTTAAGCAGACCCAATCTTGCCAAACTGAGTTTAATTGTGAAGGTTTTGGGATATTCCAATTACATTGATTTCATCAATTCTAATACGGAAGCATTTAACTTTAATGATCTCAGAATTGATATGAACAATGTCAATCTGAATACTGCTCTTTTAGACCGTCTGGTAGGCTGCTGGTACTCTTATAACAGAAATCTTCCTGACAATCCATTAATGGCAAAAGAAGACCGTATATGGCGCTCTGCCATGGAAATATATAAATCGGAAACAACCGGAGAATATTTTATTGAAAGAAGCGGTGGTGATCATCACAAATATTTTGGAAAACTAACCGCATATTCAGATTATGTTTTTATCATCATGAACAGCAATACTTTTATCCGGCAGCGACATTTTATTTCAAGGATAAAAGATATTAAAGAAAAACTTAAGAACCCGGACTATAAACTCCACGAAATCCATTTCATAAGCACCTGCATCAGTTTCAACCAGGAGCCGATTGCTTTGTTTGAAATCTTCAGAAAAGCGGACAGAAAAAACTTTATTTCTGATTCCATCAGTTTCCCCATTGACAGTGATGAGATTCCTGAATCTATCATTAAACAACTTGAAGACACAGAATCTAACAGAATTGATTACAGATAGTTAACAATCAAATATTATCTGACATCAAAAACAACCCAACCATAAACATCATCATCAATCTATATATCATGGCCCCGGAATAAGACTGTTTCGGGGCTTATTGTATTTCTTCTATGCCTAGAATATATTTAATCCCTAAAAATCAATTCATTACCACAATATTTATTTAACTTGATAGTTCTAAATATGAACCTTTCAATCGCAGTGCTATGGAATATTATGAATTGTATGAAGTTTTGAAAAAGCATTTTGATTCCGGAAAAAGCAGTGCTGAACTTGAAGAACTCAATGTAAGCATCGAATCAATTCCTTTTGAATCCAAGGTCTGCGACCTGCTTTATGGGTCAGAAAAACAACATTGCCATAAGCACCAGCAAACACTCGAAATCAACAAAAATGGCTATCTTTTTTATAACCAGCCTGCTGTAGACATCAAAGATTTTGATATTGAATGCAATAAAAGGTTCGAATACCATATCCTGAAGCGAGCTGATGTAGAAACAGCCGAAGGGGCTCTGTTTTTTTTCCATGGGCTGAATGAGAAAAAATGGGACAAATACCTTCCATGGGCATATGAACTGGCCCAAAGAACAAAAAAAGCCATCATTTTGTTCCCGATAGCATTTCATATGGACCGTGCAGAACCTATCTGGAGCGACCGCCATCACATGATGGAAGTTGTTCATTTCAGGAAGAAAAAATATCCGGAAAACATGAATTACTCTTATGTGAATGCAGCTATAAGCTCCAGACTTGAAGCACATCCTCAAAGAATTTTCTGGTCCGGCCTCCAAACGTATTCTGACATCACAGAAGTGGTAAAAGATATTAAAAAGGGTAACATCAAGAGTATTTCCCCAGAAGCCCATCTGGATTTATTTGGGTATTCTATAGGATCATTTCTTTCTCTAATTATCAAAATGGCAGATCCTCATCATTATTTTACCCAATCAAAAGTGTTCTGTTTTTGTGGAGGAATGACGATTGACAGAATGTTTCCTATATCCAAATACATCATGGATACCCAGGCAACCGTTAAAATGCAGTCTGTTTTTACGGAATTACTGAGCGCTGATTTTAAATCAGATCCACGTCTGAAACATTATCAGAATGAAGCGTTGCATCCACAGGAAAGCTGGTTCAAAAAAATGCTGCGCTACAATTATTTTCAGAAGGAAAGAGAGGAAAGAATTCAGGAAATCCAATCTCAGATCAAAGCGTATGTATTGGAAAAAGACAGTGTTGCTCCTCCGATAGAAGCGCTAAATACATTGCAGGGCGGCTACAGGAATATCAATGTACATGTTGAAATCAAGGATTTCCCGTTTGAATATTCCCACATGGTTCCGTTTCCGCTTACCCATAAGCATGCAAAAGGAGTTACAGAAGCTTTTCACCAGTTTGTACAATCTGCCAGTGATTTCTACAATTCCTGACGATGGAATTTTCATGGATAAAAGAGGGCCAGGAATAGTTTAAAGAATAATAATATCAGATCCATGGTGTTTGTTTTTTAGGGTAATCGTTATCAGCTCACCAGCCAGTCTTTAAAATCTTTCACCCTGTCTCTGCTGACCGTAATTTCCTCTTCCGGCTGAAATTCAAGATCCACTTTATAATAAGGCGAAGTATGGATATTTTTGATATAATCCGAACTGATTATGAACTGTCTGTTGACGCGGAAAAACTTTTTCTCATTGAGTACATCTTCCAGTTCATCAAGTGTAAAATCTGATGGATAGGTGCGGTCTTCTGTCTGAAGATAAACAATTTTATTTTCGCTGAAAAAACAGCTTATTTCGTGTGTCTGTATAATCTTAAGGTTATATCCTATTTTAACCAGGACTCTGGAAAGCGTAGATTTTTCTTTTCTGATCATCTTTTTGATATCCTGGGAACCATGGGTATCATTGGCAGGAATGAAGGATTTAAATTTCTCCACTGCTCCTTCCAGATCTTCATCAAGGATGGGTTTTAAAAGATAATCAATACTGTTCAGCTTAAAAGCTTTCAGGGTATATTGATCAAAGGCTGTCGTATAGATAATGAAACCTTTGGTAGGGGCTTTTTCAAAGATGTCAAAAGACAGTCCGTCTCCTAAAACAATATCGGAAAAAATCAGCTGCGGGTGTTCATTTTCAGAAAACCAGGCCACTCCTTCCTCTACTGATTCTATTTTAGCAACGATCTCTATTTCAGGAAAATTACTCAGCATTCTTTCCAATTTCCTTGAAGCAGGTTTTTCGTCTTCTATAATAACAGTTTTGATCATTGAGCTTTAATTTTGGTTTTCAGGTTTCAGGAAATAAAGGTAGATAAAAGTGGACAGATTTTAATAATTAATCGTTTTTTTCTCTTTTCTAAGTTCTTTTTCAATCATATCTTTTTCCCACTCGGAATCAAAAAGAAATAGTTTTACAGCTTTTACGAGAATAATAAATCCCCAGATTCCAAGAATGGTATATCTGTCAAACCAATGAAAGCTGATCATCTTTTCACCAAAAATATCATCGGGAAGGATAAGGACAGCGAATATGACAAATATAAAAATGCTTTTATAGAATTTTCTGATGTTGTTGGTTCTTGTGTGGGCAGTTTCGTAATCCATGATATTATAAGTTTTTAAGGTTTTATAGTTTAAAGTGTTTTTATTCTCTGTTTTTCATCCTTCGCCATCAGTTCCCGGATTTTTCTTTCTTCCCAGTTTTTGCCAATTCCAAATACGCTTATGGCGTGAAATGCAATTCCTATTCCCCATCCCAGCGCAGGCCATAGAAACCATAAATATCCGGGAGCAGTCATAAGATTCAGTATTGCTAAGAAAGGAATTACGATACCATAAGAAGTAAGGTTTCCATAAAATTCTTTCAGGTCTTTCACTCTTCTTGAAGCTTTTCTGTAAGCAATTGTTTCTTTGTCAGGTAAAATTTCCATAATGTTTTGTTTTTAAAGGTTGATTTGTTTTTTCTTGAGTCAAAGGTAGTTCAGGAAAGGTTCATCAATCAATTTTATATTACCGAATGGTAGATTATGCTATCCGAATCGTAAAATCCTGTAATTAATAGATAAAAGGGATCAATTTCTTTGTTCTTTTTCTGTATTCAATATATTCATCCCCGAACTGTTCTATCAAAGCCTGTTCTTCAATTTTTATCCTGTAAGCAAATGCCAAAAACGGAGGAACAAAAGCAAAAATCAATGATAGCCAGTTATTCAAATACAAGCCGAGACCAAAAGAAGTCAAAAGAGAAAAAGCGTAAGACGGATGTCTCAGATATTTATAAAATCCTTCCTTTTTTATTTTATGATCCTGTCTGATGGTAACATCTACTGTAAAATATTTTCCCAGAGATCTGATGATGACATACCTGACAATAATCCCGATAAGAATAAAAAGTTCACCAAGATAGAGAATCCAATCACCGTCAGCCATGGGAAAATGAGTATTATAGGACATGAATATTGAACTTGCAATAGAAAATGGAATGGCCAGCCATAAGATATTCAGAGTGGATTTATCTTTGTTCTTTTGATCTTCTTTGCCGGATTTCAGCATGTTTTTATAAAGAAACTCAGTGAAAAACCAGGCAGCCATGGAAATATAAAATAGAGTTGATAATGCATTCATTTCAATACAATTTAAGATGAAAAGTGTTTTTAAAAAAGGTAATTTCTTTAATGTTCTTTCTGTTTATCCATCAGTTCCTTAATCTTCTTATCTTCCCATTTTCTGATAAAATTAACACGGGGCAGAAAAACAGTAATGGCATGTGCTGCAAGCCCTATTCCCCAGAAAGTTGCTGTAAAAAAGTTTTTAAACTGAAAATAGCTCTCGCCGGGCTTCAGGTGCAGACAGTTATAAACAACAATCAGCGCATTCACTGCGATATAAGCGAATACATGTCCGTAAAATCCGCGTAGCCTTTCTACCTGCCTTCTTGCCCGCTGATATTCAATATTGTTTTCGTCAAATGTTCCCATGGGTTATTTCTTTTGTTTGTTCATAATTTCACGAATCTTCTTTTCCTGCCATGATTCTCCTACTCCGAACACCTGAAATGCATGCGAAGCAACACCTATTCCCCATCCCAATACAGGAAACCAGAACCAGTGATTTCTGCTGCTCGTAAAAAGATTAATAAAGATTAAAAAGGCGCTTACAGTACAATAAGAAATCAGGTTCATATAAAAACTCTTAATCTCTTTTACTCTCTTTTGCGCTCGCTGGTAAGCAGCAGAGTCATCTTCAGGTTTCGAATTGGAAACTTGTGGTTTAGCCATCAGCATGGGAAGTTTTACTTTAAAATGGTCTTCGGATTTTTCTATGAATACATTTCGCTCTGTAAGAAGGGAATAACGCTGTACAATATTTGCCAGACCAATTCCCGAACTTTCTTTGATCTGCTCTCTTACCTGAAGATTATTTTCAATGCAGAGCGTATTTCCGTCTGAAAAAATTCTGATGATCAGAGGTTTTGATGATGTGGCAAAGTTATGCTTGATGCAGTTCTCCAGTAATAGCTGCAAAGCCAGTGGAACCACATATTTTTGATAGTCTTCTTTGGCAACATCAAAGGTAAAATCTACACTGTCTTCAAATCTTGTCTTCAAAAGTTCACAATAGGTTTTTGCAAATTCTATTTCATCTTCTACCGTTACCAGTTCTTTATCTTTTTGTTCAAGTACATATCGGTAAATCTTTGACATTGAAGCCGTAAACTTCTGTGCCTGTTTGGGATTTTCATCAATCAGAGAGCTTAAAACATTTAAAGAATTGAAAAGGAAATGCGGATCCAGCTGATTTTTTAAACTTTCAAACTGGGCATTGGCAGACTTGGCGATAAGTTTCTGTTCCACCACTTCTTTTTTGGAAGTCTTTTTAAGTTCTTCCATAAAACCTTTCGCATGAAGGAAAGCAGAAATCAGAAGGGCAATATTGATCATAAACCAATTGGTTACCCCATATTTGGAGGAAAAAAATTCTTCTGTGGTTGCTGTTTTCTGAATGACCACATAGTTCATATAATTACAGAAATACACCAGAATAAAGTTCCCGATGATAATAGAAATGATACTTAAAATAGCTCTCGTTCGGGTAGCTTCGGACCATGGAAATTTTCTGTTGAGGAATTCATTGATAAATCCGTTTCCAAATCCCAGAACAAAAGAATACATGGTGGAAAGGAGCAGCGTGATCAAAAAAGTCTGCAACGTTTTTTCATCATTAAAAAACAAAAAGAAAAACAATGTTGTTCCTAATGATGTCCAAAGTAATGTTGTAAAATATTTACGCTTCATGATCTGTTTTCTTGAGTCAAAATTAGTTTTTATTAAAGGTATCAAAAATTAATTGTTACCGAAGGGCTGATTTTTCTTTCTGAACGGTATAAAAAAACCTTCACGAATGAAGGTTGATTGATTAAAATATAGAGAAAATTATTTTGCTTTTTCTACTGGTAAACTTAAGAAATAATCGGCTTCTGCTCTTCCCCAGTTAGGATCTAACGCTGTTTTGGGCTTATATGTTGCAAATTTTGCCTGAGCCTCTTTAAACAGCTCCAATCCTTTGGTTTTGCTGCCTCCGTACTGCTCGGGAGTAAAATAGACATCTTCTGCTTTGATAAGTGCAATTCTCGGATTTGCAGGGTCTAATTTTTCAGCAATATTCATTTCCTCAGCAGCACGTGCACCGTCTGTCATATAACGCTGTGCGGGATTCACCATCATTCTCAGAGAATAAGACATTTTTCTCAACAGGTGAATTTCTGCATTATCAGTTCCTGCAAGATTCTGAGCCATTGAAAGACTTTTCTCTGCCTGGTCTGCAATACCATCCAATTCCTGCATTTTTCCGTCTCTCATCAGGGTTCTTCCTTTTTGGATATAAGAAAATGCTGCATAGTAGGCAGGAAGCCATTTTGTGCTTTCTTTACTTCCTATTCTCTGGAAATCATTCGCCAGGGTCTGGAAATCTTCTGAGGTTTTACACGTTTCTATTCTTGTGATTTTTTCGGACATTATTTTGTCGTAATCTGCTTGTGCAAAAGCCGTTAAGCTCACAAAAGCTAAAGCAAAACTTAAAAGGTATTTTTTCATGATATCAAATTTTAAAAGTTAGTTTATTGTTTGTTCTAAGATATGTTTTTTATAAATTATTATTGATGGCATCATCTGTTTTATCTACTCCGAAACTTATAAATGCTCCTATGAACACGAAAGTATTGACTGGCGGAACAATGGCAGAGCTTCTTGAACCGTTGGCGGAGAAATTATAGCCATATATATTCTTTGATCCCAAGATATTACTGATGCTCAGTACAAATACCGGAAAAGCTTTTGCATCTTTTTTACCGATATTCGGAAGGTAATTAATACTGAAGTTTAATGCATTATAATCTTTTAGTCTTCCTTCATCCCGGATGAAATTTATTGCTTTTCCATCTTTAAATGTAGAGGCAATATCATAATAAGGACGTCCTTTAGCATAGGTATATGATAAGTTGACTCCAAGTTTCCATTCCGGAATAAATCTTTTTGCTACTGCTGAAAGGGTATGCTCAGCCGCAAAACCCGGCTGCAGGCTTACAGGATAATTCAGGAAATCCCTTTTTGAATCCAGATAAGAATAGCTGATCCAATAATCGATATTTTCAAATGTCTTTTTATTGTCTCTCCAGAAGAATTCAACTCCTTTTGCATATCCGTATCCATCATTGTTTAAAGCGGTTTGGATCTGCTGATTTTGCTCTTTATCCTGGGTAATATTGAAAGTTTTAATCAACTGTTCATATTTTTTATAAAATGCCTCGAAACGTAAAGTTCTGCCTTCTGAGGCTCTCTGAACCTGGAAAATATAATGCTGTGATTTCTGAAAACCAAGATTGGCAGGTCCATTGATATATTTACTTTCCGGATTCTGATAAAACATTCCATAAGCTAACGAAGTGGTCCAGTCTTTTGCAAGACGGTAGGCAATCGCAAAACGGGGGGCAATATTATCCTTTCCTAAAAATGAAGAATGCTCTGCTCTTACTCCTATTTTTGCTGACAGGGCATTGCTGAAACCAAGATCAGTTTCCACGAAAGCAGAGGAGATCAAATCTTTATAATGCTTATTTACGGCTTCAAAATTCAGATTTTCATCCGTATTATTCAACTCAATTCCTCCTCTTACAGCACTGATTCTGTTGACTTTTCTTTCAAGAACTGCTTTGAAGTTCAGATAATTTCCATCTGTCAGAAGCTGGCTTCTGTTGGCTTCAACATCATTGGTTTCTGTAGAAAAATGAAGATCAGATCTGTTATAAGAGTAAGAACCACCTACGTTAAGCAGATATTTTCCAAATTTCTGTTTAAAAGAGAGATTGTGAAATGTATTTTTACCATTTAGTTTTACCAGACTGAAATCGTTACCGGGTTCAAGACTTTCATATCTTACCCCCATCTTATTGGAATTGAACATTCCATAATATTTGAAAAAGCCTCCTGACTTTGTTTTAAATCTGAAATTCAGATCTCCGTTAAGGCCCTGTGGCGCTTCTACAAAATCAGTGTTAAAATGAAAGACTTTCTGCATCAGGCTTAAAAGAGAATAACCTGCTGTAGCGCCATAGGAATAGTTTTTATTGTCTCCCAACTTCTGAAATCCTGCGCTCAGGAAAATAGGAGAAATACCGAAATTATAGGAAGTTTCATCCGGAAGATCAACACTTTCCAGCATCAATGCCCCGGAAAGAGCCTGCCCGTACAGAGCAGAATAACCACCACTTGAGAAGATATTTCCTTTAAAAAGAGAAGTATTGAACTGATCTCTTCCTGCAATCCCGGGAACAGAATTAGAAAAATAATTGTTAATAAGACTTCCATCCATAAAGATTTTAGATTCCGTTCCCGTACCCCCACGGATAAATAGTCCTTCTGTTCCTCCTACTTTCTGAACTCCGGGAAGATAAGTCAAAGCTGAAGAAATCTGTCCGTCCGCTCCTGCTGTTGTATAAATATCAATTGGGGTAAGTAATGCTGTTGCTCTTTTCTTATCGCTGGCCTCAATAGATCCTGCAGAAACGACCACTGCATCAATCTCACTGATCTGTTCCTTAAGATCTACATTCAAAGAAATCTCCTGGTTTTCAATAGAGACCGATCTTTCGACATCTTCATATTTCGGATGTTTAAAAGTTATTTTGTGAGCTCCTTTTTCTGAAGTTTCAAACGTAAAATTACCCTGGGCATCTGTTGTAGTACCATCATAAGTATCTTTCAGCGTTACATTTACTTCTGCTACACCTTTGTTTTTAAAGGATACTTTTCCTGAGATTTTCACCTGGGAATATCCCATAATGGAAGTGAGAAGAAGAATCAGAAACAGGATGTTTTGTTCTTGTGTTTTCATTTTTATTGTTTTCTGGGTCAAAAATAGCATGAGAAATGCCTTCCTGTAAAAAATTTATTACTGAAAGGCATTGTTTTGCTCCCGAATGGGAAATTACTGTATCGGAATGCAAAAATCCACGATCATTTTTCCTTCCGGATGCTCTTTAAAATTTGAATGGTAGACTTCAAAAGGGAATACTCTTCTGATGGAATAGTTATTCTCATTCATCCAGATAAACAGGTAGGCCCAGCATTTTTCAATGTCATCCAGTGTAACCTCTCCGTTTCCTACGATAAACTTTCCGGCATCTATTTTTTCCGCAAAGACTTCTCCCTCCTGCTGCTGAAGTTTTTCATCCAGAAGCATACATGCGTGAATCCTTACTTTATCTGCCGGCGTCACTTTAAAACTGTCATGGTATACAGAGATCATTTTAAGGTTTTCACGGGGAAAAAGACTTTTCTTTTTTGCCCAGTCTATCAATACATTATAGGCGGGTTCCACGTGAGCGATTCCAAGGCTCATTACTGCTGCCAGATTCATTTCCGGCAATTCTTTTACTTCGATTTTTAAATTCATTTTAGACCAATTTAACAGGTTTTCTATATTGCAAATGTATTGGCTGAAAACCGTATCAACTTGTCCGTTCTTGCTTTGTGTTTGTAAAATCTTGTGAAATTTCTCCGGCGCCGATTTCCTGAATTCTGTGGGGGTAAGGCCGTAATATTTTTTGAATGTTTTGCAAAAAACCGAATGATTGGAAAATCCAAGATCCCAGTAAATTGTCTTGATCTCCATATTCTTATGCAGAGCCAGGTGAAGTGCACTCTTTTCTATTTTCTTTCTGATAATATAATTCTGAAGCGTTTCTCCCGTAACCAGCTTAAATATTCTGTGAAAATGAAACGGAGAATAGGCACTCACCTCTGAAACTTTTTCCAGAGACAAGTCTGCATCAATATGGTTATCAATATATTGAATTGTTTTTACAATCCGCTTTTTATACTCTTCCAATTCAAAAGTGTTAGTTTACAAAGATATTTCTCCAGCATGAAATTAAGTTGTCTTTTATTGCTATTTTCAGAAATCAGCTTCATTTTTACATTAAAACTTACTCTTCAAAGTAGGTGATTAGTGGAATTACAGTTTTAATTTTTTGATCTGAAGAGGCAATACAGGTGTGATAATCTTCGTGAATAAAAATCTTTTTGGTAAAGAATTTTTCCTCTTCAATACTGCACTCGTTATTTATTATTTCAAAAGAATCCAGCGAAAGCATCATTCCGGCTCCATGAGCTTTTATTACAGCTTCTTTTCTCACCCAATAAGTAAAAAATTCTTTTATTTTATCTTCTCCATTCTGAATTTCCTGAAGCTCTTGGGCGGTCATCTGAACCATAAAATCCTGATAATTTATCTTCGGATCTCGAAATTCTACATCAATTCCCAAAGGATATTCTGCAATCGCACAGACCACAAGATCTTTGGAATGCGATATATTAAAATAAATTTCATGTGCCTTTAAGTGAGGTTTTTTGTTGGGAAAAATCACTATTTCTGCTTCGGAGATATTATAATGGGTCTTCAAACCATATTGGAGAAGAACTTTTCCCAGCAAAGAAAACTGAACATCCTGCCATCTTTTGTATCTCAGAATACCTTTCCTGATTTCTATAGGGAAAGCTGGCAGATGCCTGTCCAGAAGAGACTGGTGTTTTGCTTCACTGATGAATGTATAAAGAATAATCATCTTTTATTTCTTTGCTGCCTTAGGATCTGGTTTATAACTAGCTTTTTATCCACTAAAATAAGCTTTTTTACCGCTCTTTTTAAAGAAGTAAGTCTTTAGAACAAAGTTTCAGAATTTAGGATAAAAACAAGCTGTATTGCAGTGATCATTCAAGGCAGGTTTTTTAAAAAAGACTGAGATCATAAAGCATTTTGGAAAATCTTTTTTAAATTTATCCTAAAATCACTATAAATCATTTAACAAATGAAAGTACAAACATTAGCATTATTGGCGGGATTTGCTGTTTTTGCCGTTTCATGCGGAACAACAAAAACGTACTCTGTAAATGCCAAAAGCGGAACACAGACAGGAGGAACAGCGAAGTTTACTCAAAATGGAAATGACGTAACAATGAAGCTTGACATCACTAACCTTACTCCTGGAATCCATGCAGTACACATTCATGAAAAAGGAGACTGCTCTGCGGCAGACGGGACTTCTACAGGTGGACACTGGAATCCTTCGAAGAATGATCATGGTAAATGGGGCGCTGAACATTTCCATATGGGAGATATAGGAAACCTGGTTGCTGATCAGAATGGAACTGCAACATTGACTTTCAAGACAGACAAGTGGTGTCTGGGATGTACGGATGAGTCTAAGAACATTATAGGGAAAGGTCTTATTGTACACGCAGCAGCAGATGATTTCCATACCCAGCCTACCGGGAATGCCGGAGGAAGAGTGGGATGTGTAGAGATTAAGTAATCCTGTTACTCAATAAAAAAACCGCTAATTTTCATTAGCGGTTTTTTTTATGTTTAGGATTTAGCTCCCATATCTGAGACAATATTCATTGCTTCCTGCAGGTAAAGATCTTTTTTCAGATTCTTGATCCACATTTCAGATTTTTTCTTGAAGGCTTCGTCTTTTTTCTCTCTTTCAATTTCACTTGGATACATCATAAACTGAAGTCCGTTCTCAAATTTAGTCAAAGCTTTGAACTTTTCGATCTGAGATTTTCTGTTCTTCATCAGCTCATTGAACTTCGTAATATTTAAAGTGATATTTTCTTCTTTATCCAGTTTTTCTCTCCACTGAGCGGATTCTAATAACAACTGATAATTGCTGTTTTTAGCCATTCTGTCTGCACTTGCTTTTTCCAGCGCCTGAATATTGAAGTAGTTCAGTTTCTGGAATTTTGTAGGTGGAATTTTATCCCAGGCCAATGCATAATCATCATATCGCTCTCCTACTTCAGCATACGTAAAGAAATCTTTCATCTGAATATCAGAAACAATTCCTTTTCTCTGCGTAGATTCTCCTGTAATCCTGTAGAATTTCTGGATCGTCAGTTTTAAAGATCCGAAATCATCTTCCGTGTTCAGGAATCTGTTCAGATCCACAAAAGTCTGAACTGTTCCTTTTCCGAAAGACTGTGGAGATCCAATGATCATAGCTCTGCCATAATCCTGCATTACTCCTGCAAGGATTTCTGAAGCTGAAGCCGAAAGTTCATTTTGCATAATAACAAGCGGACCTGTCCAGATTGGAGTTTCATTTTTATTCTTAAGCGTCTGAATTTTTCCGTTTCCATCTTTCACCTGAACGTAAGGACCAGCTTCCATGAAAAGCCCCATAATATCTCCTACTTCAGTTAAAGAACCTCCTCCATTATTTCTAAGGTCAAGAATAATTCCCTGGATATTCTGTTCTTTCAGTTTAATGATCTCATTTTTGATGTCATCAGAAGCGTTTCTTCCTTTTGCATTTTCGAAATCAGCATTAAAACTTGGAAGGTTGATGAAACCATATTTTTTACCATTTGGAGTATTCACTACAATACTTCTTGCAAAAGTATCTTCAATAGCAACCTCTTCACGGATCATGGTTACATCTTTAATTGTTCCATCTTTTTTCTGAACCGTTAATGTTACCGGTGTACCTTTTTCACCTCTGATGAGTCTTACCGCTTCATCAGAAAGCATTCCTACTACATTTACAGCATCTTCTTTCGGTTTTGATCTTACTTTCAGGATTTTATCACCCTCAGAAAGTTGTTTCGACTTCCATGCCGGTGCACCAATGGTAAGAGCTCCTAAGTAAAGGTTTCCTTTTTTCTCCTGAATTAATGCTCCGATACCGATTACTTTTCCAGTAAACTGCGTATCAAAATCTTCTTTATCTTTTGGAGAATAATAGTTGGTATGTGGATCAAATACTTCTGTATATGCATTCATATACACGGTAAACCAATCCATTTTCTTTCTCTTTTTGAATCTTGTGAAAGTATCTTTTACAAGGTCTTTTACTTCATCAGTGGCTTTTTTGATCTTTTCGTCCTGAGTAAGAGGCTTAAACTTGATGGTATCTTTCAGCTTATACTTCTGAACAGAGTCTTTCTTTTCTTTCTGAGCTTCTTCTTTGCTGTTCATCGACTCAACTTCCTGAAGGATATTGTATTTGATGAATTTTTTCCACTCATTATACTGTTCCTGTTTGTTGGCAGGTACTTTTTTTAGTTTGGGCTCAAGGGTAAGCGTTTCATCTTCCTGAAGATTAATTGGCTTACTGAAAATATCCTGTGTGATTTTATCAATCTCATCCACTCTTTGATATAGCCTGTCAATCGTAAGCTTATAGAAGGTTAGATCACCTTGTCCGATATAGTCATCAAGCTTGGTTTCATGCTTGTTGAATTCATCCATATCAGATTGCAGAAAATATCTTTTCGCTGGATCTACCAATTCGAAGTAATGCTTATAAACGTCCTTCGAATAGGCATCATTGATAGATTTCGGGCTATAATGCAGATAAGAAAGTGTATTTTTTACGCTCACCATTATCGTCTGCATCTTTTCATCGTCATTCTGTGGCGAGTTGAAACAAAACATTAGACTGGTTAATGGAATCAGGAGTAAAAATTTATTCAGTTTGAAATTTTTCCACATAAACTGTCTTTATTTATTAATTTTTTTAAAATAAGTATAATAATTAGTAGCAGTAATTTTGGTACTGTTACAAATGATCAAATTTAATACCTTATTTACAAATATCGACAGTTTTAGCCATTTTTATTTAAAGAGATTTGCAAATAATCAAAACAGTGTTAGTCATTTCCTATTATCAGGGTATTTCATTACAAAATCATACAGACAAGTGTTTTTTAGGACATATCTGAAGTTTCATTTTTTAATCAAAAAACAAAAAACACATACCACAAAAATTAATTTTCAGCCATAAAGGCACAAAATATGCAGAGAATTAACCATACAAATTCAAAATATTAAGTCATGAAAAGTTTACTATGGTTAGTCGCAGTCATCTGCATCGTTGTTTGGCTATTAGGAATGTTAGGAATCGTTCCCGGAATGAGCACAGGTTATTTAATTCACGTTTTACTGGTTATTGCCATTATCGTTATTCTTTATAATATCATTTCTGGCAGAAAACCTCTAGACTAGTGAATTATTTTGTAAACCGTTTAAATTAAAACTGAAATGAAATTTATATTAAATTCCCTTCATTTCAGTTTTATTTTGTGTACTTCGTTCTTTTCCTATTTACGCTTAGTTTCTCATTCTACAAGTCAATGTATGAGAATTTTATTTCTCTTTTCACAATAGCCAATCCCAATCTGGTATTTTATGGCTTCTGATTTTTACCTACATTTGATGTGTTGAAATCTGTTTGTTCAATTCTTAAATGAGCAAACTCACTCTATTTAAATAAAAAATTAAAGATAATTTATGGAAAGACCACTTATTCTGGTGACTAATGATGACGGAATTACAGCTCCTGGTATCAGAAATCTTGTCAGTTTTATGAATGAAATCGGAGAAGTAGTGGTTGTAGCGCCCAACTCTCCTCAAAGTGGAAAAGGGCACGCTATTACCATCAATTCTACCCTAAGTTACGAAGAAGTTACCCTGGACGGTCCGCAGACTGATTTTTCCTGCAGTGGAACTCCCGTTGACTGTGTAAAAATGGCTCTTGACAAAATTCTGAAAAGAAGACCTGACATTGTGGTTTCAGGAATCAATCACGGAGCAAATTCTTCGATCAATGTAATCTATTCAGGGACAATGTCCGCTGCCGTAGAAGCTGGTGTGGAAGGAATTCCTGCGATTGGATTCTCATTACTGGATTTCAGCTGGGAAGCAGATTTCACCCAGGCTAAGGAATTTATTCAGAATATCGTAAGAAGAACATTGGAAAACCCAATGCCAAAAGGAATTGTACTGAATGTTAATATTCCAAAACTTCCTGCCGATGAAATAAAAGGGGTAAAAGTTTGTAAACAAGCTCATGCTAAATGGGAAGAAAGTTTTGATGAAAGAATCAATCCGCACGGTAAAAAATATTACTGGCTAACAGGTTATTTCAACAATATGGATGATTCTGAAGATGCTGATGAAACAGCATTGGCTAACGGATATATTTCTATTGTTCCGGTAAAGTTTGACCTTACGGCATACGAATACATGAAAACCCTGGAAGAAGTGATGACTTTTGCAGATGTAAAAGAGGAGAAATAATTCTGGAAACATAAGAAGCTTCGATTCAGAACAGAGCGAAGTTTTCAAATAATTAAAATACGGTTTGAAATAAGTTTTCAAACCGTATTTTTTGTTCCATAAACAGGAAAATCCATGATCTAAGAAACTGTGTGTTCAGGATTATTTACTACCTTTATTCTGACAAATAATTACAAAATGCGTATAGAATATGACATAAAACTGGGGTTTAAGGACGTAATGTTCCGCCCTAAGCGTTCTACTTTAAAATCCCGTTCAGAAGTTGATTTACAAAGAGAATTTACCTTTAAACATACTAAGAAAAAATGGACAGGAGTACCGGTAATTGCAGCCAATATGGATACGGTAGGAACTTTTGAAATGGCCGTAGAGCTGGCCAAAGAAAAAATTATTACAGCGGTTCATAAACATTATACTCCTGAGGAATGGAGCGGGTTTCTCAACAGCCAGCCCGAAAGTATTCACCAATACATTGCCTTAAGTACAGGAACTGGAAAAGCTGATGAAGAAAAAATAAAATTCATCCTCGAAAAACACCCAAAAATAGAGTTTCTCTGCATAGATGTAGCCAATGGGTACTCTGAGCATTTCGTTGAATTTGTGAAGAAAGCAAGGGCTAATTTTCCGGATAAAATAATTATGGCAGGAAATGTGGTTACCGGAGAAATGGTAGAAGAGCTTCTTTTGGTTGGTGCAGATATTATAAAAGTAGGTATTGGTCCCGGATCAGTGTGTACTACAAGAGTAAAAACCGGCGTAGGATATCCTCAGCTTTCAGCGATTATTGAATGTTCAGATGCCGCTCACGGTCTGGGAGGACATATCATTGCTGACGGAGGATGTAAGGTACCCGGAGATGTGGCAAAAGCTTTTGGTGGTGGTGCAGATTTTGTCATGCTGGGCGGAATGTTTGCAGGACATGACGAAAGCGGCGGAGAAATGATTGAAGAAAACGGTAAAAAATATCGTTCTTTCTATGGAATGAGTTCCAAAACAGCCATGGATAAGCATTCAGGAGGCGTTGCAGAATATCGTGCTTCTGAAGGGAAAACTGTGAAGGTGCCCTATAAAGGACCTGTATCGGATACAGTAAAAGATATATTGGGCGGTGTACGATCTACATGTACTTATGTAGGGGCATCAAAGCTTAAGGAACTTTCTAAAAGAACTACTTTTATCAGGGTTCAGGAACAGGAAAACCAGGTTTTTAAAGACTAGATATAAAAAAACAAAAGGCTTTAGATAAATAATCTGAAGCCTTTATTCTTTTGTTCTGATATATTTTTTATTGAAATATTTTTGAAGCTGATCATTTACGTAATTCTCCTGCTGTTTTACGGAAGCCATTTCATCCATATATAAAACTCTCGGAACTTCTTTTATTTTATCTACTACTACAGAATCCTGAGAAGAGTTTCTAATGATATTTATCCTTTCATCCATCTCTCTTTCATATTCATTAAGATCTGTAGCCAAAAGCTCCATCATTATATTTCCCCCATTAAAATCAATATTAAAATAAGAATACTTTTCAGGGAAAATTTTAAGTTCAGGAAGAAAAACAATCAAAAGAGAAACCCACCAGAACTTTTTAATTTTTTCAAATTTAAAATATAGCAACAATGAAAAAGTAAGCAGGAAATAAAAAATTATACTTTCAAACTGTCTTGCAACAGAGGTGAGAATATAGCTTGTAAATAATAAAGGAATCAGTGAAACCAACCAAAATAAAACCGCTTTTTTAAATGTTACGTGAACAGTAATTTTTTTGAACTCTTTTTCAAATACCTTAATAAATAATGGAAGTATTGCAATAACTTTTACTCCTACATAGGCTGTATCAGCACCAAAAAGAGCAATTCTTTTCAGCCATTTTACCATTCCACTTTCCACCTCTCCCATTCTGTTAAAATTTCCTGGTGCAAAAAAACATACAAGTAAGAAAACAGTTCCTAACAGCATCAAAAACAAATTTTCTCTATCCCGTTTTTGATAATAACCGACTAATAGAAGACCTTCAAGAATCAATGCCAGAATTTCATTAGAACCCATCAACATGATGATCAACAAAGCTGACAGATAAAACCATATTTTCCTTTTTGTATCCTCATATTTTTTTAAAAAATAGAGTAAAATTCCGGATAAAATAACAGGAACAAAATAGATATTGGAGCCTGTAACCCAATAGTAATGCTCTGGTAAGCTTACCAGAAGTATTGTGTAAAAGAAAAAAAGAAGAAATCCTTTTTTGAGGGATTCTTTGATAGAATAATTGAAATATTCGTTAAAGTTGAATGCTGAAACTCCTATAAAGGAAAGTATCAAAAACACAGGATATATTTTCGGAAGAATATTATTACTGTCATAGAAAACTGGATTAAACATATTGAGAGAATACCCAAAATATCTTCCGCCCCATGTCGTATAGGTGTTTACAAAACTTTGCAGAAGTCCCGCTTTTCTGGTAATATAGGACCAAAAATAATCATCGGTCTGATATACATTAAACCAACTAATGTATGCCAGACCGATGAATAGTAAAACTGACAAGAATAATACTATATTCTGTACTTTTTTCATTTTCTAAGTTAACATTCCGCCGTCAACATTTAACGTCTGTCCGGTAATGTATGCTGACATTTCGCTGCCTAAGAATACACAAGCATTGGCAATATCTGCAGGCTGTCCTCCTCTCTTCATTGGAATTTCTTCTCTCCATCCCTGAACTGTTTTTTCGTCCAGAACAGCAGTCATTTCTGTTTCAATAAATCCAGGTGCAATAGCATTACATCTGATATTTCTTGATCCTAGTTCCAATGCCACAGATTTTGTAAATCCTATTACCCCCGCTTTAGAAGCTGCATAGTTGGCTTGTCCGGCATTTCCTTTTACACCTACTACAGAAGTCATATTGATAATAGAACCAGATCTTGCCTTCATCATCGGCTTGATAACCGCTTTTGTAAGGTTGAAAACTGAATCTAAATTTACTTTGATTACTTTATCCCAATCTTCTTTGGACATTCTCAATAGCAGGTTATCTTTTGTAATCCCTGCATTGTTTATCAAAATATCAATCTGCCCAAACTCCGCCATTACTTCTTCCACCAATTTCTGAGCAGCATCATAATCTGATGCGTCAGACTGATATCCCTTAACCTGGGTTACAGAACTTAAAGCGGCTTCTAATTCTTTTGCTTTGTCTACAGAGCCAGCATAGGTAAATGCTACTTTTGCCCCTTGTTGAGCAAACATTTCAGCGATACCTTTACCGATTCCTCTTGTAGCTCCGGTAATTAGTGCTACTTTTCCTTCTAATATTTTCATATCTATTGACAATTATTTTCTTTTATAACTCGTTCAGCTAGTGACAGCTGCCTCTTCATGTTTCTACAATTCCTTTCTGGAATTAAACGGTTTGCAAAGATATTATAAAATGTTATTCAACCCATTTAAATTGTCAAAATACTACTATTTTTTTGATGATTATCAGGATTTTCATTAAAGTTGAAGGGAATTATTTTTAAATCTGGTGAAATAAATAAAGTCTGTTTTTTTACTTTTGTCTAGTTTTAATACCTCTTTTTGCCAGAAATATTTATCATAAATAATCTCTTTCAGAGGCTCATGCTGAAAATTGGAAACCCCGAATTTCCCTTCTTTTTTAACGACAATTTCGTTTTCAGCATTCCCGAATGTTATAATATCTTCGTAAACAAACGGTACAATTTCTTTTCCTTCCGCATCCAGAATTCCATATAAGTTGTCTTTATTTTTACATACCAAAGGTTTTGAATACTGATTAAGGGGATTAAAATATTCAACATCTTCATTTTTTATCTGGCTGATATTTTTCAATTCAGATAATGACTGATCTTTCACAGAAAACCTGTAGTAACGATCCTCTTTTCCAATAATTAAATTATCAGGGTAAAAACCCAAAATCTGAACCCCGTCACCTACAATATTTTTAAGATCTTTATCAAGAAATTTCTCTTCATTTCCTTTTTTAAGGTAAATAAAATCTTTCCCGGAAATGGTGAAGCTTCTTATAAAATCATATTCCTGTGGAACAATCACATTCCCTTCCAGGTCTATAATTCCATATTTCTTTACCTTATCATTATAGACACCGAAATAATTATTCAGTAAAGGATTTACATATTTAAAAGTCTGCGCATACAGCTTTCTGTCTTTTTTATTGAAAACTGTTGTCTTTCCGTTTTTTGTAAGGTAGATATACTCCTTTCTGCCAAAATATTCCGGAGTGATATCGTTATAGATTTCTTCAGCAATTGTATTTCCATCAGTATCAATTAAACCATATTTTCCTGTAGCTTTATTTTGACTAATCAGATAAGGATAAGCATTGATGTTGACAACCAGTTTAGAAAATTTGTGAAGGGTCTGCCCATTAGTTCCAATGATTTCTTTTTCATTGTCTTCATTGATGATCAGTGCTCTGCCCTCTTCAAAGCTATAATCTTCTTTAAATTCACGGGTGCTGAGCTGTTTTCCTTTAAAGTCATACAGAAACCATCTTTTATCGTTTAAAACCAAAAGTCTGTTCTTCCCTGAAAAACGAATCTTTTCTGAATAAGGAATGATTTCCTTTCCGTTAAAATCATAGACTGCTTCTGCATTTTTTTTTGATGAAATGATGCATTCTTCACTCCACCATGGTGTATTAAACTCCTGATCATTCAAAGGGATAAGTTCATTCCCTTTTTCGTCAATAATAGCTGATTTTCTACTATTTCCTTCATCAGAATAAAGGATAAAACGGTTTTTGAAAACATGCAGAATACCTCCTTTGTAAGAAGATTCAAATGTTATGGTTCCTAAAGAATCTACAATTCCCTGTTTCTTGTAACCAGTATCATAGAATGTTCCATATCCCTCCGAATAAGAACTGATCTCTTTTCCTGTTTTTTTCGACAGGATCACCTTCATATATTTGTTAGTCTGTGCTGTACAGACTACAGAACACAATACAAAAACTAATTTTTTCAAAGAAAATTAAATAGAATTATTGACAATAAGAACGATCTCCCCTTTTAAAGTTTTACTCTTGGAGAATTCAATTAATTCATTGATTGTTCCACGTTTAGTTTCTTCAAATTTTTTAGAAATCTCCCGGCTTAAGCTTACTTTGGTTTCTTCTCCAAAGAATTCTTTAATCTGCTCCAGCGTGGTATTGATTTTATGAGGACTTTCATAAAGAACAATAGTCTTTTTCTCTTCGGCAAGTTGCTTCAGTTTGGTTTGTCGTCCTTTTTTCTGAGGCAGAAATCCCGCGAATAGAAATTCATTATTAGGAAGTCCTGAAACCACAAGGGCCGGAATCAGAGCGGTTGCTCCGGGAAGACAAATCATATCAATATTATTATCAGCTCCTGCTTTTGCCAGCAAATATCCCGGATCTGAAATACCGGGTGTTCCTGCATCGGTAATAATAGCGATACTCTGACCGTTTTTAAGGTCTGCAATCACTTTCTCCGTAGCTTGATGCTCATTATGTAAATGATAGGATTTCAAAGGCTTGGAGATCTCAAAATGTTTTAAAAGTACTCCGGAAGTTCTGGTGTCTTCACATAAAATATAATCAACTTCTTTCAGAACATTTACCGCCCTGAATGTCATATCTTCCAGGTTCCCGACTGGTGTGGGAACAAAATATAGGATTCCGCTCAAAATTATAAGAATTTATTTTCCACCAATATCCAAAGTCTCTGTGCATATTCATCCACCTTATTCCATTTTCTGTCGTAATAAAGATCGCTCAGATATTCTTTGGCTTCTTCCAGGGTTCTGAATTGGTTCAGCTGGTAAACGGTATCGTTCAGATCAGCCTGGCTTCCTTCAAAAAGCATCTTCGTGAAGGCAAGTCTGTCATTCAGATCCAGCTTAAATTCAGGTTTCAGCTTGTCGGCCTCCATGAATTGTGTTGGAATATTGGATTTCAGAATACTTCCGCTATCTTCTTTTACAACCGGCGTTGTTTTCTCTTCCTTGGAAAGCTCCAGATGATCGTCATCAAAAAGTGACTGAACAGCCTTCATTCCTTTGATATTGGCTAATTTTATTTTTTTCTCCCGATGGTATTCTTCTAAATTTTCGAAGCTCTCATCAGAAGGATGTTTATCTGTTTCTTCACGAACAGGTTTGTCGATTTCAACAATTTTTCTTCGGTCATACACTTCGGCAAGGATGCTTTCTTCTTTTACAGGTTCTTCTGAATGGTCATTTTTAATCTCACTCAGAATATTTTCTACATTGGAAGTTTCTGTTGCCATTTCTCCCTGCTCTATGGAAATGTTCGAAGCTACAAACTGCTCTTCGTTTTCTTCAATCAGTATTTCATCATCCAGCGTTTCTGTATCAAAAATGCTCGGAATTGTTTCCGTTACAGAAGATTTTACATCATTTACTACTGCAGAATCCTTTTCTTTTTCAGATTCAGGCTCAATACTTTCTTCTTCCTGTTCTTCTATTTCATTAAGCTGATTATTGAAAACAGCTTCTTCCTCGGTTACTTCATTATGAAACAGATCTTCATTAAGATCTTCATCCGAATCCGGTGTAGAATCTGCCAGAATTTTATCCTCATCTACAAAACTCAAAACAGCTCTCTGTTCCTCTGAAATTTCATTTTCATCAATTTCATTCAGTTCATTATTGAAAGCAGCTTCTTCTTCCAGGGTTTCATATTCGGAAGTCTGTTCCTGAATATTTTCAGCTAGTTTTTCTTCGTTGTTTTCTTCTACAAAACTTACGATATTTTCATGGAATTTATTCTCAACAATTTCATTCAACTGATTATTGAAAACAACTTCTTCTTCAGATTCATCTGAAAAAACTTCATTTTCATCAATTTCGTTCAGTTCATTATTGAAAATAGCTTCTTCTTCCATCACTTCATTTCCTGTATCATGATGTTCTGTTTCACCTGAAACAAACGAGACATACTGATGATCCGGATTTTGCGCCGTATTATCTGCTACGAAGTATTCAATATTTTTTTCCAGCAGTTTCAAAAAAGAAATCCTGTTAGCAAGCTCATCTACAAGATCTTGCTTGGAAAGTAATTCGTCTATATTGCTTATTTTGTCCAGATTATCAATGATATTCATGGATTCAAAAAAAATCTTTTCCTTTAAATCTTGGATATTCTGCATAATAAGATTCTTATTAAAATTGCTTACTTTTGATGTTAAAAATATACGGCTAATTTAACAAATGTTTTTAGAAAATACAATTAATCATTCCAAACAAAGTGGTTGGATGGAAGTGATTTGTGGCTCTATGTTTTCCGGTAAAACCGAGGAACTTATCCGCAGATTGCGAAGAGCGGAAATGGCAGGACAGAATGTGGAAATTTTTAAACCTAAAATGGATATCCGATATTCTGAGGAGGATGTAGTATCTCATAATCAGAATAAAATCCGCAGTACCGCAGTAGAAAACCCTAATGAAATTCTTCTGCTGGCTTCCAATTGTGATGTAGTAGCCATTGATGAAGCTCAGTTTTTTGATGAAAGCATTGTTGATGTGGCCAACCAGCTTGCCAATAGCGGTATCAGAGTAGTGATTGCAGGATTGGATATGGACTTTCTGGGCCGTCCGTTTGGACCCATGCCTAATTTGATGGCGACTGCCGAATATGTTACAAAAGTGCATGCTATTTGTAAGAGAACTGGTAATCTGGCCAACTATTCCATGAGAACTTCTCAGGGCGATAATCTGGTAGAATTGGGAGAAACTGAAAGCTATGAAGCAGTAAGCCGCCGTGTTTTTATTGACGAAGTACTTTCAAAAAGAAAATAATAAATGAATAAAGGCAAAACAGAGAAAAACAGCTGTTTGCTACAAAACATACAATATATTCACTTAATATAAAATGAAAAGCGAAATGCTTTATTGTAAAATAGTAAAAAAGAAATAAATTACAGAACGGTCTTTATTCTTTTTCAGTTTTACCTTTTTGCAGTTTCGCTCAAAATAAAGCAGAAAGGGTACCAATGAATTATACAGTACAACACATTGCAGAGATCACCAATGCACAGATCATTGGAGACGGAAATTTATTGATCAAAAATATAGCGTACGACAGCAGAATTATTTATTCTACCAAACATACAGCCTTTATTGCCATCAATACTCAGAAAAATTCCGGTGAAAAATTTATTGAATCTGCAATGGACAGAGGTATCAATGTCATTATTTCTGAACATCATTATCCGGAATTTGAAAATATAACCTGGATTATTGTTGAAAATTCCGTAGAGTTTCTTCAAAAATTAGCAAGGTATCATTTCGAACATTCTCACTTACAATCTATCGGAATTACGGGAAGTAATGGTAAAACTATTTTAAAAGAATGGTTGTATCAATGTGTATGGAATGAATTTCCTACGGTAAAAAGCCCCAAGAGTTTTAATTCTCAGATCGGCCTTCCCCTCTCTCTTCTCCAAATCAACAGCTCACATCAGCTGGGAATTTTTGAGGTGGGAATTTCAAAACCGGATGAAATGGAAAAACTTGAAAATATTTTCCACCCTCAGATCGGATTGTTAACTCATATTGGAACTGCACATGCTGCCAACTTTTCTTCCGAGGAAAAACTGATTGATGAAAAAATCATTCTTTTCAAAAATTCCGAAGTGATTATTTATAATGGTGACAATGCTCTGGTTGATCAAAAAATTAAAAATTCATATTCGGATAAAAAATTAATTTCTTACGGTTTTAAAAAAGAGAACCAGGTATTCATCAAAAACAATATTTCCAAAGATGAAAACATCATTGTTGAATATTTTGGTGAAGAAATCAGTTTTCCGGTTCACCAGAGAGATGAAGCAACATTAACCAATGCTATGGCGCTTATCTCCGTACTTAAGGAACTGAATATCGAAAATAAAAAGATCGTTGAAAAAATCAACCTTTTAAAAGCCGTCGAAATGAGGCTTGAAGCGATTGAAGGAATTAAGGGCAATATTGTCATCAATGATTCTTTTAATCTTGACCTCGATTCTTTGAAGACTGCCCTTCAGTTTTTAAATGAATATAATAAATCTAAAAAATCGCTGGTATTAACAGATATCGTTGGAGTGAATTCCAATGCTAAAGAATTATATGAAGAAGTTTCTGAACTTGTGAATGAGCAGCATTTTGATTCTGTATTCTTAATTGGTGATGAAATATCAAACTTTAGTGAATTATTTAAAGCTAAAACCTATACTTTTATTGATACCAAAGAGCTCATTGAAAGTAAACATCTTACTGAAATAGAAAATCAGATCATGCTACTGAAAGGAGCCAGAAAATTTGAGATCGAAAAACTAAAAGATATTCTTGAGCTCAGAAAACATGATACGGTATTGGAAGTAAACCTTAATGCAATCCTTCACAATATCAACTATCATAAATCTCTTCTGAAGCCAGGAACTAAAATGATGGCCATGGTAAAAGCCAATGCTTATGGATTGGGAAGCTATGAAGTATCAGAATTTCTTCAGCACCATCATATAGATTACCTCGGAGTAGCTTATGCTGATGAAGGTGTAGAACTTCGTAAAAAAGGGATCACGACTCCTATTATTGTGATGAATCCTGAGCAGCACAGCTATCAGACAATTATTGAATATAATCTTGAACCTGAAATTTATAGTTTCAGAGTGTTGGAATTATTCTATGAAGCCGTTCAAAAATCCGGATACGACAAGAAATATCCTATTCATATAAAGCTGGAAACCGGAATGCACCGTCTTGGTTTTAAAGATTTTGAGCTGGATCAGTTAAGCGAGACTTTAAGCCGGAAAAATGTAAAGGTACAGAGCATGTTCAGCCATTTATCATCTTCTGATATGCCTGAAGAAAAAGAATTCACATTAAAACAACTCGAGGTTTTTGATAAAAATTCCAGTTACCTTATTGAAAAATTAGGGTACACTCCTATCCGCCATATTCTCAATTCAGCAGGAATTACAAGCTATAAAGATCACCAGCATGATATGGTAAGAATCGGAATCGGTATGCTGGGAGAATCAGCAGATCCTGAAATTCAGAAACAATTACGTTCTGTGGTAAGCTTTAAAACCGTAATTTCACAGATATCAACCGTTGAAAACGGGGAATCCGTAGGATACAGCAGAAGATATAAAGCTGATCATCCTACAAGAATTGCAACGATTCCTGTGGGATATGCAGATGGAATTCCAAGACTGATCGGAAACCAGGTAGGAAATGTTGGTGTGAATAAAACATTAGCGCCTATCGTTGGAAATATCTGTATGGATATGATGATGATCAATGTAGACCATATTCCGAATGTAAAAGAAGGTGATACGGTAACTGTTTTCAACGCCAAACCAAGTTTAAAAGAATTCGCAGGATACTGCAAAACGATAACCTATGAAGTATTAACCTCCATTTCGCCCCGGGTGAAACGGATTTATATAAAAGATTAACTATGAGAAAACTCCTGATTCTGCTTTCCATATTCCAATTGTTATTGATCCATTCTCAGGTAAAAAAAGATTTGGTAATCCCGAAAAACCCAAAGATCGGATTATCGCTTGCCGGTGGTGGAGCTAAAGGATTTTCACATGTCGGAGTTCTTAAAGTATTAGATTCCCTGGGGGTGAAAGTGGACTATATTTCGGGAACCAGTATGGGAGCGATTGTAGGCGGATTGTATGCCGCCGGGTATTCCGGAAAAGAAATAGAAAAAATAGTCATGGATACGGATTTCTATTCTCTCATTATGGATCCGAAGTCCCGGCAGGAAGCCAGCTTTTTCAATAAATCTGTAGATAAATACCTTTTATCCATTCCGCTTAAAAACGGAAAAATCACACTTCCCTCTTCTATCAGCACCGGCCAGAGAAACGTTTATCTTCTGAAAGAACTTTTCAAAAACGTTTCCAATATTGAAGACTTTTCTAAGATGCCTATTCCATTCCTATGCGTCGCCACCAATCTTGAAAGCGGAAATATGCAGATCTTTGAAAAAGGAGATCTGGTGCAGTCTATCATGGCAAGCTCGGCTTTTCCATCTTTAATGGATCCAGTAAAAATTGGCGACAGTATTTATATTGACGGAGCGATGACGGTAAACTATCCATCAAAGCCTTTAAAGGACAAAGGAATTGATATTGTTATTGGTGTAGACCTTAATCAGGATCTATCCAAAAGAGAGGATTTAAACAATATTATATCCATTCTGAACCAGGTCATTGATTTTGGAATCAAAAAAGATACCCGAAGACAATATAAATATACGGACATCAATATCAAACCCAACCTGAAAGGAATGTCTGCTACAAGCTATGATGATAAAAAGAAAATTCTGGACAGCGGATATGTGGAAGGATTGAAATATTCCCATATCCTTGACCAGCTTCCCAAGAAACCATTTGACCGCCTCAGACAGCGTGTAAATCCTATATACTCCAACGTTTATAAGATAGATAGTATTTCCATCGAAGGCAGTAAAATTTATGGTAAAAACTATACCCTTGGGAAAATGGGGTTACGCCTTCCCTCTTTGCAGACTTATGGAAGTATTAATAAAATGATTGATAAACTGGTTGCTACCAACAACTACAAATTTATCAATTATGATATTGTTCAGGAGAATGATGCCAACTATCTGAAGCTTTACGTAACTGAAGATGATGCCCGTCATTTCTTGAAATTCGGACTTCATTATGATGAAGTTTTTAAAACAGGACTTCTTTTGAATTATTCGGCAAAGAGACTGTTATTTAAAAATTCAAACCTCTCTCTGGACGTCGTTGTAGGAGATCGTCTGAGATATTATCTGAATTATTTTGTAGATAACGGATACATTCCGGGAGTTGGTCTTTATTCGTCAGGAATGAGCTTTGATATAAAAAATATAGACAACTATGTAGTAGACCGCTGGGAATGGATCAGAAATGAAGCCTATATACAATCCATATGGAAGGACAAATTTGCCATTGGGGGTGGTATAAGCCATGACTATTTTAAAGCAGAAAACAGCAATGGAGATAACAGGCGGTACAGCCGGTTTCTGAACCCTTACGTCTTTATAAAAACTGACACCCAGGATGACAAGGAATTCCCGACAAAAGGGGTTTATTTTGCGGCAGAAGGAAAGGTTGTAGACCTATTGAAGTCTGAAGTTGATAAAAGAATCATTCAGATTAAAGCAGATCTTAAGCTTAATATTCCACTTGGCAAGCAATTCAGTTATCGTCTTAATTTATTTGGAGGGGTTACACTTGGTGACAATCTTCCGGCCTATTATCAATATCGATTAGGAGGAATTTTTGAGCAGAATCTCATGAATTTTAAAAGTTTTGGAGGGTTCTATTTTGCCCAGCTTTATACAAACAATGTAATACTGGCATCCAATGATATCCAGTTTAAGTTTAATAAAAACTATTTTATCAGTGGAAACTTTACCTTTGCTAACTTATCAAACGATATTAAATTTGAAGATGCAGTTAAAGTAAATTATAGCTCATTAGGAATAACGGCAGGTTACAAATCTCCTTTCGGGCAGATAAAAGTAAACTTCAGCCACTCACTTAAAAACAACCAAAAAGGTATATTCAGTGTTATTTTAGGACACTGGTTTTAAAAAAATGATACAGTTCTTTTACGAAAACTTACCAGAGTCAGTAAGTACAGATTACAAAAAATGGCTGGAAGATCTTATTCTTTCAGAAGGAAAAAAAACAGGAGAAATCAATTATATTTTCTGTGATGATGAATATCTTCTTAAGATCAATCAGGATTATTTGCAGCATGATTATTATACAGATATCATCACTTTTGATTATGTAAAAGGCAAGACAATAAGCGCTGAGATTTTCGTATCTTTGCAGCGCATTTCTGATAACGCCTCTACTCTTTCCCGAGATTATGAAGAGGAATTAAGAAGGGTTTTAGCCCATGGTATTTTACACCTTGCAGGCTATAAAGACAAGACGGAAGAGGAAGAAAAAGAGATGCGGAGAATGGAAGATTTGTACCTGGATAAATACAGGGATTTAAAGTTTTAGAATTGAACAATCACTTAAGATCCCATATCTAAAGTACTCTATTCTAGCAACAATGTAAGTTTACCTAGAGTGCATTCTCCAAAAATGTTTCACGTGAAACATTGGTTATAAAGATAAGGTTTAAAGCTTAAACAAGCGAGATAAAAATGATTTCAGAAATATATGATGTAATAGTAGTAGGTGCCGGACATGCAGGTTGTGAAGCAGCAGCAGCAGCAGCAAACCTCGGTTCAAAAACTTTACTTATTACAATGAATATGCAGACCATCGGACAGATGAGTTGCAACCCGGCAATGGGCGGAATCGCAAAAGGACAGATCGTAAGAGAGATTGATGCAATGGGAGGATATTCCGGAATTGTGGCAGACAAATCTGCCATCCAATTCAAAATGCTGAATCTTTCAAAAGGTCCTGCGATGTGGTCTCCGAGAACCCAAAATGATAGAATGCTTTTTGCCGAAGAATGGCGCTTAGCATTAGAGAATACTCCCAATCTTGATTTCTTTCAGGATATGGTAAAACAACTGATTGTTGAAAATAATAAAGTTGCAGGAGTTGTTACTTCTTTAGGAATTGAGATTAAAGCAAAATCTGTAGTTCTTACCAACGGAACTTTCCTTAACGGATTAATCCACGTTGGAGATAAACAATTAGGCGGAGGAAGAATGGGTGAACCAAGAGCTTTTGGAATTACAGAACAATTGGTCACTTTAGGTTTCGAAGCAGGAAGAATGAAAACCGGTACTCCACCGAGAGTAGATGGAAGAAGTTTGGATTATTCAAAAATGGAAGAACAGAAAGGAGATGAAAATCCTCAAAAGTTCAGTTATCTTGACACACCTAAACTGACAAAACAATTAAGCTGTCATATTGTATATACCAACGAAACGGTACATGATATTTTAAGAGAAGGTTTTGACAGAAGTCCAATGTTTAATGGAACCATTCAAAGTTTAGGCCCAAGATACTGCCCAAGTATTGAAGATAAAATCAATCGTTTTGCAGAAAGAAACAGACATCAGCTTTTCGTAGAACCGGAAGGATGGAAAACTGTAGAAATTTATGTAAACGGATTCAGTTCTTCTCTTCCTGAGGATGTACAGATCAAGGCAATGAAACATATACCAGGATTTGAAAACGTAAAAGTATTCCGTCCGGGTTATGCTATTGAATATGACTACTTCCCTCCTACCCAATTGAAACATACGCTGGAAACAAAATTAATCGACAATTTATATTTCGCAGGCCAGATCAATGGAACAACAGGATATGAAGAAGCAGCCGGCCAGGGATTAATTGCCGGTATCAATGCACACAATAAAGTACACGAAAAAGGAGATTTTATCCTGAACAGAGATGAAGCTTATATTGGAGTGTTAATTGATGATCTGATCACAAAAGGAACTGAAGAACCTTACAGAATGTTTACTTCACGCGCCGAATACAGACTTCTATTAAGACAGGATAATGCCGATATCAGATTAACAGAAAAAGCATACCAGCTAGGATTAGCAAAAGAAGACAGATTAAGACGAGTTGAAACTAAAATATCTGAAAGTCAGTCACTTGAAGAGTTTCTTCGTGAAACTTCTTTAAAACCAGGTATTATCAATCCGGTTCTTGAATCTATTGAAAGCAGCCCAGTAGATCAGGCTTACAGAGCAGCCCAAATTCTTACCAGACCTAATATGACATTAGAAAAACTGGATGAAATCGACTTTATTAAAGAAGTTTCTACTCAATATAATGATGAAGTAAGAGAGCAGGCAGAGATCAATATTAAATATAAAGGATATATTGAGAAAGAAAAAGAAAATGTTGCTAAATTAAATCGTCTGGAAAACATTAAAATTCCTGAAGATTTTGATTACACAAAGCTTTCCAGCCTTTCTGCAGAAGCAAAACAGAAGATGTCTAACGTACGCCCAAAGACTATTGCACAGGCAGGAAGAATAAGTGGTGTTTCCCCAGCAGACATTAACGTTTTATTAGTTTACTTAGGACGATAAAAAAAAATGTTTCACGTGAAACATTTGAAAATAAAACAAAATTAAGGTATTTAAAAGCGTAAAACACTTCTGAATATCTTAATTTTTTTATCATATAAAGATATTTACTTCAATGAAAATAAAAGATCATTTTCTTTCACAGGAAATATTTGAGATTAAAGAAACTGAAACAAAAGGAGTTTTTAAAACCACTCCTATCCCATCCAATATTTCCAGATACTACGAAAGTGAAGATTATATTTCTCACCATCAGGATTCCGGAAGCCTCAAAGAAAAGCTTTACAAGTTTCTTCAATCATTCAATCTGCAGTATAAAAAAAATATTCTGGTAGACAGAATAAAAAAAGGATCAAAAGTTTTGGACTACGGGTGCGGTGCCGGAGAGTTTGTAAAATATATAGAAAATGATTTTGAAACGTTCGGTTTTGAACCAGATTCGGATGCAAGAAAAGCAGCACAAGGAAAAGTAACTAAGGCTACCATCTCAGATGATATTAATAAAATTGAGGAAAATACCTTAGATGCTATTACACTCTGGCATGTATTTGAACATATCGAGAACCAGGATGAGATGCTTACAGTCTTTCATGAAAAATTAAAAGAAAAAGGAATTCTGATTATCGCTGTTCCCAACCCTACTTCTTATGATGCGAAACATTACAAAGAATATTGGGCAGCTTATGATGTGCCAAGACATATTTACCATTTTTCTAAAAATGGAATGGAAAATCTAATTTCCAAAAATCCGGATTGGAAAATGAGGAAAATTAAACCTTTAGTTCTTGACTCCTACTACATCTCCATGTTAAGCGAAAAATATAAAAAATCTCCTCTATTTTGGCTAAAAGCAATTGTTTACGGAACAATTTCGAACGTAAAAGCCTTATTTTCGAACGAATTTTCAAGTTTAATATATATTATCGAAAAAAAATAGAAAATCGATTTTTGACCCATTTATGAAGGTCAATTTTCAGCATTTCCAGCTTAAAAAATAAAAAACTCAGGATATTTCTCCTGGGTTTTTCTTTTTTCAGGATCAAATCCATACTTCGATTTCTTCTTCAGTTTTATCAAAACTTCAAAATAAGATCCAACACACAATTATTTCTTACACATCAAAAACATCCCCTACCCCATTTCGATAATAGAGAAGAAATTCAAAAACCTTAACTGAAAATTTATCCAGCTACAGCTCTCTCTGAGCTTTTATTCCATTCTTCACTAAAAAACAAAAAATTAACGCTTAAAAACAGAAAAAAAATCTCAGCAAGATAAATTCTTACAAATTAGACTTTAATTTAGCCTCAAATTATAATCAGATATAAATTATCGGAAAAAGATAGAAAATCGATATTTAAGCTATTTATAAAGGTCGATTTTTAATGCTCTAATAAGAAAAATGAGAAAAAAGAGGAAAGTGCTTCTGCACAGAAAAAAAGAAAAACCGATTTTATCAAAAATAAATTCTTCCACAATTAAAAACAAAAGAAGACCTCCCCTACTCCACTTTATCATTTTAAATTTTTCCCAGCTTCAAAAAATTGAATTAGCCAATCTTTTCAAATACAGGACAAAAAAGAAAACTATGAAATTAATAATCCAGCAAAATTTAAAAACAGAATCATTAAAAGAATTTAAAGGCGCAAAGCAAAATCCTAACACCATAAAAGATGAAAATAAATGTTACTAAATCTATCCTGGAAAAGTTTTAAAATTTTTTTTTATCTTACTCACTTTGTGGTACTTACCTACTAATTCCAACTGTTATTATAAAATTTTTGGAGAATATTAAACGTAATAAAATAACATGAAAAACAGTTTAATAACTGATAACCAACAAAATACATAGTCTTCACTTTAATGTGACATAATAATTCGGTTAAATTTAAGATTTTAAACAAACCAAATTTTATGTATGCTACATTCTTAACTAAATACGGAGATTAAAAATCATATCAATATGAAGTATAATTTCCTCACCGGATAATTTAAGATCACCTCTCTAAATCTTTTTTTGAAGAATAATGATCATCCATTCTATTGGAAAAAAATTAATTTACCTTCTGTGATCATCAAATTATTTTCGTGAAGCTAAAATTTAACTCCAAGTATCCTTCAAAATACAGAGTATAAATGCAGAGATAAAAACAGCTTTTCTGCTATCCTTAGTATTGCAAAAATCATAGTCATAGATCAAATTAAAATGAGAATAAAATCAAAAAAAAAGCTTTCTGCACTTATCAAATTTACATGAATATTCTGAGCCAAAATTTCCTGAAAACCATAAGTCATTGAAAAAGAATTCAACCATTCACTGTATAACTATAAGTTATATCTAAAATAGTATCAAAACCACCATGACTAAAGGATTTTTTATATTTTTTAGACATGGAAAAACCTGCTAATATAATTAGCAGGTTTAAAAATATCTTGATTTTTATTAATTATTGATTGCAGCTACACCTGGTAACTCAAGTCCTTCAAGGCTTTCAAGCATTGCTCCACCTCCGGTAGAAACATAACTTACCTGATCAGCATATCCGAATTGCTTAACAAAAGCAACGCTGTCTCCACCTCCAACTAACGAGAAAGCACCAAGTCTTGTCGCTTCAGCAATACTTTCCCCTAATGCAACTGTTCCGCCTGCAAAATGAGACATTTCAAAAACCCCGATTGGTCCGTTCCAAAGAATAGTTCTTGAATTTAACAAAACATCATTAAACTGATCTCTGGACTTGTGACCAGCATCAAGCCCCATCCATCCTTCAGGGATTGCATAGATATCAGCTTCTTTTCTTTCTACATCATTACTAAAACTTTCAGCAATGATAGCATCTGAAGGAAGATATACTTTTACTTTGTGTTCTTTTGCTTTTCCTAAAATCTCAAGTGCCAGAGGAAGCTTATCTTCTTCTACAAGAGAATTTCCAACTTTTCCTCCAAGAGCCTTAATAAAAGTAAATGCCATACCTCCACCAATGATCAGATTATCTACCGCAGGAAGGATATTTTCTATAATGGTAATTTTAGTTGAAACTTTAGAACCTCCCAGAATAGCCGTAACTGGTCTTTCACCACTTTTTAACACTTTATCGATAGCCTGAAGCTCTTTAGCCATCAGTAAACCGAAATATTTAGTTGACGGAAAATACTGAGCAATTACTGCTGTAGAAGCATGAGCTCTGTGTGCTGTACCAAATGCATCATTTACATAAGCATCCCCTAACTTTGCAAGTTTCTCAGCGAATGCAGCATCCCCTTTTTCCTCTTCATTATGAAAACGTACATTTTCCAATAGTAAGATCTCACCTGGTTTTAAATCTGCAGCTGCCTGCTCTGCTTTCTCACCAATACATTCATCAACAAACTTTACTTCCTGTCCTAAAACAGAAGAAACTTCATCTACAATATGTTTAAGGGAAAATTCATCTTTAACCTCTCCCTTTGGTCTTCCAAGGTGGGTAATTAAGATGACAGAACCACCATCATTAAGGATCTTCTCCACTGTTGGTTTTACAGCAACAATTCTTGTGTTGTCTGTCACCTTCAGTTGATCATCCTGTGGAACATTGAAGTCCACTCTTACCAGAGCCTTCTTATCTTTAAAATTAAGATCATTGATTGTTTTCATAAATAGATTTATTTTTTGCTAAGCCTTTATGAGACTGCCGCGAGAAATCCGTTTTAGCTTTTGATAAAATCTCGCAAGAACAATTTCATAAATCTCATTGAATTTTTGTTTCACAAATGTAAGGTTTTAAACTTTTTCAACAGTTTGATTAAAATAAAAGTTTTCAAAAACTTTCCCCGAACCCAATCACCCATTAATCAACAATTTTTTCTCTTTTAAAAAAAAGAATAATGTAGTTGTTGTTGAGTGTTGTTAGTTTCGGGGATAAGTTTTAGGCTAAAAATTGATAACATTCAACTTTTATTCAACTCATATTTAATTCACAATATAAATCTCTGTAAACCTGCTATTTCACACACTTATTAACAAATGTTGATAACTTTGAGAGGAAGCCATTATTAGTTATTTTATTATGGAAAAATCTGGGGATAGCTGAAGAAAACATCTGGAAAGTTGTGATAAAAATCTTCGGAAAGAATTTCTATTACGAAATAAATTCATCTTTAAAAATAGAAAGTTGATAAAAGTTTTCCACAGTTATTCACATACCTTTTAACAATTAACTCAGGGTTTACTAACACGAATTGTTATTATTATTACCTTTGTAAGGAAATAGAATCTAATAAAGCTTAATAAGAGTATTATGAAAAGAAAAATTGCTATCGCAGCGGACCATGCAGGCTATGAATATAAGGAGATTGTTAAGAACTACCTTTCAGAACGTTTTGAAGTTCAGGATTTTGGAACGTTTTCCACAAACAGTGTGGATTATCCGGACTTTGTACACCCTGCTGCAACCTCTGTGGAAAACGGAGAAAATGAGCTGGGAATTCTGATCTGTGGAAGCGGAAACGGAGTTCAGATCACTGCTAACAAACATCAGAAGATAAGATGCGCTTTATGCTGGATGCCGGAGATTGCAACACTGGCAAGACAGCATAATGATGCCAACATGATTTCACTGCCGGCAAGATTTATAGCTAAGGAACTGGCGCTGGAAATTGTTGATCAGTTTCTTTCAACAGATTTCGAAGGTGGAAGACACCAGAATAGAGTTGACAAAATTGCAGTTTGCTAAATACTATAATAAGGCTTGTAAATTACTTTGCAAGCCTTATTTATTTTTTATTCGTACATTTGCAGTGTCCAATAGAAATTACACTCTATTATTCTCCAAAGCCTTTCTTATATTTGAAATATATTTAATAGAAGGTTTTTCTCTTTTCTTCTCCAGAATTGTATTAAATTTATACAAAACTAAAGCTCCCGTTGTAAGCAAACTGAAAGATAATTTCTGATGATTTACGGAAAGATTCTAATGATGAAATTGAATGACCTTATACAAAGGAATGAATAAGGAAGATTTAGAAAAAGGTCTTAGTTGAGATAAGACCAAAACAATTAAAAGAAAATTAAAATGCCAAAAAAAAGAAAATATATAAGTCATAAAAATGATTTAAAAATGATGGAGATCGGCAGACTGATCCTCCGTTTTATGAATGCAAATTCATCCAAAATTTATAATTATAAGCAGATCGCCGATGGAATAGATTATAAAAATCCAAGACAAAGAGAACTTGTTATCCAGGCACTGCATAAACTTCAGGGATCTGAAAAGATTAAGGAAGTAGAAAAAGGAAAGTATATTGTGAACCTGAAAATAGCAGGAACGCTTACCGGAACTATAGACTTCAACCAAAGCGGAAATGCTTATGTAAGTGTGGAAGGCCTGGAAGATGATGTCTTCGTCCATGCCAAAAATGTGAAGGATGCACTGCAGGGAGATAAGGTTCTTATTATAACTTATCATTATAAAGGAAAGAAGCTTGAAGGTTCTGTTCTAGAAGTTTTAGAACGTAGCAGAACAGAATTTGTGGGTACCTTTCAGAAGGTCGCTCATAAGGAATTCGGGTTTGTGGTTTGTGATAAAAAGACCATCAACACAGATATCTTCATTCCGAAAGGAAAATTCAACAGCGCTGAAGATGGCGATAAGGTCATTGTAAAAATGACAGAATGGAGACCGGGTGATAAAAATCCGGAAGGTGAAATCATTCAGGTGCTGGGTGCTCCTGGAGAACATGAAACGGAAATCCACTCTATTCTTGCAGAATATGGTCTTCCTTATGAGTTTCCATCAGAAGTAGAAGCTGATGCAGATAAAATCGACAGAAGGATAACAGATGAAGAGGTAGCAAAACGTTGGGATATGCGTAATATCTGTACGTTTACCATTGACCCTAAGGATGCAAAAGATTTTGATGATGCTTTATCCATAAGAAAAATGGAAAATGGAAACTGGGAAATCGGGGTCCATATTGCTGACGTATCACATTATGTAGTGCCGGGAACTATTCTGGATGATGAGGCGTATCAGAGAGCTACTTCGGTATATCTTGTTGACAGGGTTGTGCCGATGTTGCCGGAAGTATTGAGTAATGATGTTTGTTCCCTTCGTCCACACGAAGACAAATATACTTTTTCAGCCGTTTTTGAATTGAATGACAATGCTGAAATTCAGAAACAGTGGTTTGGAAGAACGGTTATTCATTCAGACAGAAGATTTACCTATGAGGAGGCTCAGGAACGTATCGAGACCGGAGAGGGAGATCTTGCGGAAGAGATCAACACACTGGATAAGCTGGCGAAAATAATGCGTCATGAACGTATCAGAAAAGGAGCCATTACTTTTGATAGAAGTGAGGTAAGATTCAATCTTGATGAAAATAGTGAACCGATTGGTGTTTACTTTAAAATAAGTAAAGACTCGAATCACCTGATCGAAGAATTCATGCTTTTAGCCAATAAGAAAGTATCAGAATATGTATCACTTTCAAGAAAAGGTGAGATCACAAATAATACATTTATTTACAGGGTTCACGATGATCCGGATCCTGCGAAATTAGAGTCATTGAGAGACTTTGTTGCTACTTTCGGATATAAAATGGATCTGGCCAATACCAAAAAGGTAGCCGCATCTTTGAATAAACTTCTTCATGATGTGAAAGGAAAGGGCGAAGAGAATATGATTGAAACTCTTGCGATGAGAAGTATGAGCAAAGCAGTATATTCTACAGAACCTATTGGCCACTATGGTCTTGGTTTTGAATATTACAGTCACTTTACCTCTCCTATCCGTCGTTACCCGGATTTGTTGGCACACCGTCTTCTTCAGCATTATCTGGACGGAGGAAAATCTCCAAACAGAGGTGAGCTGGAAGAAAAAGCAAAACACTGTAGTGCTATGGAAAGACTGGCTGCAGATGCAGAAAGAGACTCCATCAAGTTTATGCAGGTGAAATTCATGGAAAAACATCTGGGAGAAACATTCAGAGGAGTGATTTCCGGAGTGGCTGAGTTTGGTTTCTGGGTCGAAATCCCTGAAAACGGAGCTGAAGGACTTATCAAGCTTAGAGATCTTGTAGATGATTCCTATATGTATGATGCAAAAACACATGCAGTATACGGAATAAGACACGGAAATAAATACCAGTTAGGAGATGAAGTTCAGATCAAAGTGGTAAAAGCCAATCTGATTCAGAAGCAGCTTGATTTCCAGATTGTGAAGTAATGAAATAAGTCTTTAAGAAGACTGTATATAAAATTATAAAGGCTGATGTATTACCGAACCATCAGCCTTTTATTTTTTTTAATTTAAAAAGTATGTAATGTACGCTCCTCTCCTATTTCTAAAAAAAAAATACATTAAACTCTGATTAAAATCCACTTGATATATCACAACTTTATTGAATAATTAAATCATAAAGTCTAACTTTGTATTAAACGAAATGAATTTTTATTCATTTTAAAACACCACTTAATGCTAGAACTTGTACTATCTGCCATCATATTAGGATTTATGCTGAGCCTGGTTTTCATAGGACCTATTTTTTTCCTGTTAATTGAAACCAGCTTCTCCAGAGGACCCAGACATGCCCTGTCACTGGATCTTGGTGTGATTACCGCAGATTTATTATGCATTGTAGCAGCTTATTATGCCAGTACGGATATTGTTTCTTTAATTGATAAACATCCGGGGTTTTACAGGATCACCTCTATTCTTATTTTCGTCTATGGAATTGTGATGCTGGTTACCAAAACCAAAATGCATTTGCCTGGTGAAGAAAGGATTATCGGGCAGAACTATATCAAGACATTTTTCAATGGTTTTTTCTTTAATCTTCTCAATGTCGGAGTCATCCTTTTCTGGCTCGTAACGGTAATTTCCGTAAGGAATCAATATCCGGACACCAGCAGTTTTGTTTTATACATAAGCATAGTCCTGGCTACCTACCTGTCTATAGATCTTGCCAAGATATTTCTTGCCAAGCAATTTCACGATAAATTAACACAAAAACTGGCCAACCAGATCAGAAGAGTTGTTGGCTGTATTCTTATTGTCTTCAGTTTCTTTATTTTCCTGCAGAGTTTTAAAAAGTTCAATCAGTTTGAAAAACAGCTGGAGGAAGCAGAAAAGAAAGAAGTAAAATATCAAAAAACAAAATGAAAAAAATGATCTTTCCCAAGTCCCTTAAAAAAGGAGACAAAATAGCTGTTATTTCCCCTGCAGGAGCGGTAGATACCTCTCAACTGGAAAAAGGAATAGAAATGATTAAAAGCAGAGGTTTTGAACCCGTTCTCGGAGAACATCTCTATACTAAATTTTCAAACGGATACAATTATGCCGGAACAGAAAAGGAAAGAACAAAAGATATCAACTGGGCCTTAAACGATCAAGAAATAAGAGCGGTATGGGCTTCCCGAGGTGGATATGGCTGCCAGCATCTTATCCAGCACCTGACACTGAAAAATTTTAAGGAAAACCCGAAGTGGTACATTGGATATTCCGATAATACAGTTATCCAGAGTTATCTGATGAAAAAAGGATTTGCTTCCATCCATGGACAAACCATTAAAACATCCAGCTTTGGAGTTACAGATGAAAGTTATGATCTTATTTTCGATATCCTGAAAGGGAAAAAGCCAAAATACACCCTTGAATCTCACCAATTGAATAAAAAAGGGAGTATTCAGGGAGAATTGGTCGGAGGGAATTTAGCCCTTATCTATGCCCTTCTGGGAACCAAATATTCTTTTGACTTTAAAGACAAGATTCTGTTTATCGAAGATATCGGAGAAAACTTCTACGCACTGGACCGTATGATCATGAGTCTGGAGCTGGCAGGTGTCTTCAATAAAATCAAAGGATTGATTGTTGGCGGAATGACCAATATGGGAGATGAAAAGGAAAACAACAGCTATGAAGAAAGTTTTGATGAGTTTGTTTATAAACTGATCTCTGACAGAATTTCGAAGTATAATTTCCCGGTAGTATTTGCCTTCCCGAATGGACATATTAAAGACAACAGGCCATTGATTATTGGAGCTGAAATTAACATAAAAGCTGATGATAAAGTAAAGGTAGAGTTTTAATCTCTACCTCCCGATTTGCTTGGGTAAACGACCTTACCATCTTTATTGATTATGACAGGTGCTGAAGTGGTGACTGCCTTCATTGGAAATCTCCATTTTTCTGTACCATCGTTTTCAGAAAAGGCATACACATAATTTGAACCACCGCCTCCAATAAAAACAGTACCGTCTGTAGAAACAGCTTCTGCACTATTGGAGTAAATTGTTTTTTGCCACTTTGTGTTTCCTGTTTGTTTATCAATAACAGTCAGATTTCCCGAACTGGAATTTACCGTAATGTAGTTTTCATTAACAAAAGGGCTGCTTGAGTAATTACCCGAATTATAGGACTGCCAGATAATATTTCCGGTTACAGCATCTATTTTGTACAATGCGTTTTTATCAGTAACATATAAATATCCGTCTAAAATTGTAGGAGAAGAATACTCAACAGAGCTGCCAAGTTGCTTTTCCCAATTGAGTTGACCTGTGTTTTTATTGATATTATAAATATTGCCATTCCTGTTTCCAATATAAAGATTATTCCCAACTATGGATGAGGATGAAGAATTAAAAATGCTGCCGGTATAATATTTCCATTTTAAAGCTCCACTACCCTGTTCCAAAGCATAAACATAACCATCATCACTGGCAAAATACACAATATCTCCAGATACCACAGGGCTCGAGCTTACATTAAATCCAGCAGTATATTTCCATTTTAATTCTCCGGTGGCTGCATTTAATGCATAAAAATTGTCATCATCACTTCCAAAGAAAACGGTATTATTATAAACGTAAACGCTGGATTCTATTGCTTCATTTGTCTTGAATTTCCATAATAAAGTTCCTTTTGATGCATCTATAGCATAAAGGTAACTGTCTGTACAGCCCACATACAATACGTTATTACTATAAAAAGCAGTACTATATTGAAAGCGGCCATTAAGAACCGAAAACACCCATTTTAATTGCCCGTTTTGAGAATTAATAGCATAATATTCATTGGTGCCGCCAATAAACATTATGTTTTTCGGGTTATTATCTGTTGGGGTTTCATTGTTTTCATCAGATGAAGAACAGCCAATTGAACTTATAATCAGAATAGTACAAATAAATAAATTAAATTTCATAGGTTTGGAAAAAGTACGGCAATAATACAAAATTTATTATGGCAAATCACAATGACTTCGGTATCTTAGCAGAAGGTTTAGCAGTTGAATATTTGGAACGAAACGGCTACAAAATCCTTATCAGAAATTTTCGTTTTAAGCATAACGAAATTGATATTATTGCTGAAAATGATAATCTGATTATTATCGTGGAAGTGAAAGCGAGATCCACCGATGCCTTTATGCTCCCTCAGGAAGCTGTAACCAAAACAAAAATAAAATCCATTGTTTCTGCAGCCAATCATTATCTGGAGGAATTTAATAAAGACCAGGAAGCCAGATTTGATATTATTTCTGTTCTTCCCGATGATAATAAAAACTTAATAATTGACCATATCAAAGATGCTTTTCAGGCCTTTGATGCAAATTAATAAATCAATACAACAATGTTTGAATGTATCAGGATCATGACATTGACAGAGTAGTGCATTCAGACATTTAATACCCAATTTTATGAAGACAATATTGATCACCGGAGCAACTTCCGGTATAGGTAAAGCCACTGCAGAGCTTCTTGCAAAACAAGGAAACAGAATTATTATTTGTGGAAGGAGAAATGAGGTGCTGGAATCTGTGAAAACAGAGCTATCTGAATTTACCGAAATATTTAGTTTAATGTTTGATGTAAGGAATCTTGAGGAAGTTGAAACAGCCATTAATTCTCTCCCGGAAAACTGGAAAGAGATTGATGTACTGATTAATAATGCAGGGAATGCTCATGGGTTAGATCCTCTTTCTGCAGGTAAGACTGATGACTGGGATTCTATGATTGACGGCAATGTCAAAGGATTGCTCTATGTTTCCAAAATGATCATTCCAATGATGAAAACTAAAAATTTAGGTCATATTGTAAATATCAGCTCTGTAGCCGCAAGACAAACTTACGCAAATGGAGTAGTGTACTGTGCAACGAAGAAAGCAGTAGACGTTATTTCGGAAGGAATGAGATTGGAGCTTACCGAATTTGGAATCAAAGTAACCAACATTCAGCCGGGAGCTGTAGAAACAGATTTCTCTCTGGTAAGATTCAAGGGAGACAGTGAAAAAGCTTCAACGGTGTATGCGGGCTATGATGCTCTGAAAGCCGAAGATATTGCTGATGCCATTGCTTACTGTGTAAATGCACCGAAACACGTTACTGTTTCTGATATGACCATCTATCCAAGCGCTCAGGCTGAGCCAAGAACAATTTATAGAAAATAGTCCAAAATAATGGAGTAAATTTGCAGAATATTAAAAGCAATTTTGCTGTTTAGCTTAAAATAAAAAAATGAAAATTCTATATCTGGAAACATCATCCAAGAACTGTTCAGTAGCAGTATCAGACAATGAAAAGCTGTTATGCCTTTGTGAAGAAGTTTCTGAAAACTATAAACAGTCTGAAAGTCTTCACACCTATGTAGAATGGGCATTGGAAGGAGCGGGGATTTCCCTTAAAGATATTGAGGCCGTTTCTTTAGGTAAAGGTCCCGGATCTTATACTGGTCTGAGAATTGGTGCTGCCTCTGCAAAAGGCTTTTGCTATGGACTCAGAATTCCTTTGGTAGCAGTAAATTCTCTTGAAAGCATGATAGAGCCTTTTTTAGGCGATAACTATGACTTTGTAATACCTTTGGTCGATGCAAGGAGAATGGAGGTTTATACGGCAGTTTACAACGGTAATACAGGAAAAGAATTATCTGAGACAGAAGCTAAGATTTTAGATGAAAATTCTTTTGAAGAATATAAAGATAAAAAAGTTCTGTTTGTAGGGGATGGTGCTAAGAAGGCAAAAGAAATTCTGAATCTTCCGGATGCTGTTTTTAAAGAAGATGTCTATCCTTCCGCACAATACCTTATCAGGAAGACCCTGGAGAAGATAGAAAACAAAGAATTTGAAGATATGGCCTATTTTGAGCCTTTTTATCTGAAAGACTTCCACGGAGTAAAGAAAAAGAAAAGCGAAGAGTAAATCTTCGCTTTTTATTTTATTGAGGTCTTGGCGGGATCTTTGAACCCGACTTTGTATCATTCGGCTGCTTAGGACTTTGCTGTGGAGCAGCATTTGTATTAATGTTCTGCATATTGTCCAGCTTCTGTACTTTTCCGTTGTTCATTTGCGGAAGTCCCATATTTTGAGTGTTAGGCTGTACAGGCGCTCCTGATGGCTGCTGAGGAACAGAATTTCCTTTATTATCCGTTGCCTGGAAGCTTAAGTCACTTTTCAGGTAATTCAGCATTTCTTTAGCTCTTATGCCTTCAGGTGTTTTAGAATAATTCAGGGCAATCTGCTCAAGCTGCAAAATCATAACTTCCTTTCCACTTGATTTTCCTGCATTGAATGCATTTAAAAGATATAGCTTAGGAACCAATGCATCTTTCGGATACTTCTGAATCGCCTGATCGATCACATCTTTACTTTCTGCAAATTTTTCGGATTCAAATAGTGCGTATGCCTTTTTGTATTCGTTTTCAACTTCTTCGGTTGATTTTACAAATGATTTATTCTTTGGGTTTCTGGCAAATTCAGCGTAAGAGGTATAAGGATAATCTGCAAGGAGAATTTGTTTTGCTCTTTCTGAAGCCTGTGGATTTTTCTCATAATTCATGGCAAAAATCTCATACAGCGCCTGTAACATCACTTTTTCTTCCGGTTTTACCTCTACAAGATCATAAAGCGTTTTCGTGGCCAGTGGAGTATTGGTAAAATAATTCTGATACATTATTCCCAGACCCAATGAAGCAGTATCTCTGTCCTTTTTTAGCTGTGATAATTTTCCCTGATCCGTAGGAATCTGCTCAATATAGTATGCAGGCTCAAAACGTCTTGGATTAGGCGCTGAGGTAACTCCTAACGCTTCATTCTTCATATCTTCAATAGAGGCCATTTTCTTGGATGAACGCCAGTTATCAGCCAGGGCACGGTCTCCCCAGATTTGCTTAAACGAAGAGGTTCCTTTGCTTACCGTTCCTGAATTGCTGAAGTAAAACCCTTTTGTAGTGACTCCAAAATCCTCAAAAGAATTGCCGCTATTGGCAAAAATAGAATTGGCACTGTAATCACCGGTATCAAAACCTTTACTTCTTTCCGCACGTCTTCGTTCCTGTTCCTCTTTCTCTTCTTTAATCTTTAATTTTGCGATATATTTTGTAAAATAATCTGTTTTCTGACCATCATTCATCTTTGCCAGAGAAAGAATACTGTCATTCTTTTTAATCAGATAATAGTTTTTTGATATCTTCTTAATATACTCGGATTGATCCTTTAACAGGATTTTTGAAGGCTCATAAGTCATTACAGCAAGAGCAGAGTCATAATAACTTCCGGCTCCGATATAATCATTCTTATCAAGATAACTTTTTCCTATTTCATAATAAGCCAGCCCACGGATCTGCGGGTCAGAAACTTTTTCAAATAATGATTTTCTGAAGAATTGCTGGGCTTCGTCTTTCTTTCCTGCTTTATTGGCCATTAATCCTAAAGCATAATAAAATTCATTCTTTCTGGAGCCATACATTCCTTTCTTACTGATTCCTTCCAGATAATTTTTGGCTCCTGCATAATCACCTTTACCATTAAACGTTTTTGCAATAGCCACCTGAGATTTTACTTCAAATTCGAAATCACTGGCATATTTATATGCTGCAGCATAGCTTTCTCTTGCCTTATCGTTCTGGTTAAGGTTTTCCAGAACCTGGCCTCTCAGATAAGCGATTCTGCTTTTCAGTTTTCTGTTAGAATTCAGTTCAAAAGCATTATCAAGTTCTTTAGCAGCTTCTTCTTTTTTTCCGGCATCAAGCAGAGATTCTGAATAGTAAATGCTCAGCAGTTTTGCATAGCTTTTACTGATATCTTCACTTTTAAGTTTGGCAAATGTTTCATGTGCCCTATGATAATCTTTGATCTGATCATAAGCAAGTCCCTGATAAATTCTTGCAAGTGCAATCCTTTTATCATCTTTCATACGGGTGAAAACATAATTGAGCGCATCCAGGGCTTCCAGAGATTTACCTCTATAAATTCTTGCCTGTGCAAGGATCATGTAGGCATCAAAAATCTGCTTATTTTTCTCTTCTCCATTTCTGGTGACAGAATATTTATTGATTGCTTTTAAAGCTTTTGCTTCTGCTATTTCCAGAGTAGTAGCGCCTTTAGTCTGTTCTCCGTCAGGTCTTGAAGGCCCGCTTCCCGGAGGTCCTCCTGGGATATTCGGAATTCCGGAATTACCTCTTCCCGAAGGTCTGTTGGCTACTTCAGCCATCTTCATAGAATTTTCTGCAAAAGCTTCAGTCTGGCCAAGATCACTTCCCAAAGGTTGTTCTTCATAAGTCAGAATAGGAATGTAGGGAGCATAGAAGTTATCCTTATGCCCCTTATCTCTGGTTGTGAACTCACTGTTTAATGCATCTTTCGCATTAAAAAGGGTGTTGTAATATGTGGAAAATCCTTTCAATACTCTTGAACGCTGCTCCGGCTTTTTTGTTTTGGTAGCACAGGAAGCAACAAGACATATGACTAAAAGGAATAATATATTCTTTTTCATTATTCAATATAACTCGCTAATCTGCTTTTTATTATCAGCAGTTTGATGATTTTGTAAAAATAATAAAATTTTATAATGAATAATATTTATATTTCTCAAGGAAGTATTTTATTTCTTCTTTAATGGGTGTTTTAAACCTGATAATCTTTTAAATCAGAGAAGATTCTTTCAGGATTTTATAAACAAGATGGGTAGGAAGTCCCATAATGGTATAATAGCTTCCTGTAAGGCTTGTGATCTTTGCCATACCCAGCCATTCCTGGACACCATAGCTTCCTGCTTTATCAAAAGGCTTGTAATTCTGAATATAATAGTTTATTTCTTCATCAGAAAGATTATCCAGAGTAACATCGGCTACATCTGTTTCGGTAATGGATGTACTGGATGTTTTGATAGTAATGCCCGTATAGACCTGATGCGTTCTTCCTGAAAGATGTTGAAGCATTTTAAAGGCATCTTCTTCATCTTTAGGTTTTCCCAGAATTTCATTATCAATAGCAACTACTGTATCAGCAGTCAGAAGCACTTCACCTACTTCCAGATTTCTGAAAGCCTGAGCCTTTAAATCAGAAAGGTAAGCGGCGGCTTCCTCTATTTTGATATTTTCCGGGATAATTTCTTCACAGTCTATTTTTACGACCTCAAATTCAAAACCAAGGCTGGAAAGAAGTTCTTTTCTTCTTGGAGATTGTGATGCTAAAAGTAATTTCATAGAGTTTTTATACAGATTGGGTATTATCGTCATGCCAGTTCCCCTGAACCTTCATTACCTGTTCAATGACGTCACGAACGGCACCTGTTCCTCCTTTTTTGGGGGAAATATAATCGGAGATTCCCTTTACTTCAGGAACAGCATTTTCAGGACATGCTGCAATGGCTGAACTTTCCATGATATGAATATCCGGAAGATCATCACCCATGGTCAGAATTTCTTCGTTTTTAAGATTATGTTTCTTTTTAAAGTCTTCGAAATCATCTATTTTATTGTGAGACTTGGGATAGTAATCCTGAATACCCAGATAATTGATTCTGTGCTTTACCATTTCATCATTTCCTCCGGTAATAACACCAATTAAATAATTGTTTTTTAAAGCTTTTACTACCGCATATCCGTCCAGAACATTCATTACCCTGCACATATTTCCTCCGGGAAGTAAGTAGACGCTTCCATCTGTGAAAACTCCGTCAACATCAAATACAAATGCTTTAATATCTTTTAATTTCTCTTTATAACTCATACATTTTCTGAATAGAATGATTCATTGTTTTATAAATGTCAAGACTTTCGTCCTTTAATAACTGTTCATGCAGCTGTAAAATTCTTACATCATTTCTTACTGCCGGTCCGGTTTGTGCCATTTTGGGTTCAATTTCATGAATTTTCTGAACTGTTTCATCAATCAGTGGTAAGAAATAATCAAACGGAATTTCCTGGGAATCTGAAATTTCTTTAGCTCTTGCAAAAAGGTGATTCACAAAATTACAGGCAAAAACAGCTGTCAGATGAATATATTTTCTTTTTTCATGAGTACTTTCCATCACTCTTTCCGAAATCTTTGAAGCAAGACCAAACAATATTTTTTGATCTTCTTCATTTTCTGCTTCTATGAAAAACGGAATTTTTTCATATTCAAGGTCTTTTGATTTTGAAAAAGTCTGTAAAGGGTAGAAGCTGGCCTTTCTATAGTTTCCGGCAAGAACTTCTTTAGAAAGAGATCCGGAGGTGTGGGCAACCAGACAGTCTTTTCCGGTTATCACCTTCGAAACTTCTTCCACTGAATGATCGCTTACACAGATGATATAAAGATCTGCTTCTTCCAGATGATCTGTAGAGTAAGGAATATTCAATTCGTGAGAAATCTGACTTAATTCTTTTTCGTTCCTCCCAAATAACTGAGCCAGAGGAATACCTTTCAAAGTGAAAGCTTTTGCCATATGATAGGCAACATTCCCGGAACCGATGATTACAATTTGCATATAACAAATATAAGATTTTAAGCTGAGCCGGGAAAGGAAGATGGTCTCAGAAATCCTGTACTTCAATATAGGCACGTTTATTGCGTAAGTGTCTCATATTATTTTTAATATTTAAAATGAAAATTGAATTTTTAATTTAACTTTCAGCTATTTTTGTAATCCAAAACAATGAAGGCATCTTATGAAGATTAAGGACGCGGAAATTATTTCGTTGATGCAGAATCCACGAACCCAGGATAAAGGGGTTCGTGCCTTGATGGATGCCTATCAAAGCAGATTGTACTGGCACATAAGAAGAATTATTGTGGACGGAGATCTTGCACAGGATACTTTGCAGGAAACTTTTATTAAAGCATATCAGAATTTTCATCAGTTCAAAAATGATAGCCAGTTGTATACCTGGTTGTACAGAATTGCTACCAACGAAGCACTACAGCAGGTTAACAAAATGAAGAAAATGCAGAAAACTGACGAAGATCCCGAATATCATATGCAGAATCTTGTTGCAGATAATACAGAAGGAGATGCTGAAGAAATACAGATTTTACTGCAGAACGCTATACAGAGTTTGCCCGAAAAGCAAAAACTGGTATTTATGATGAGGTATTATGATGATTTGCCCTACGAAGAAATATCAAAAATTGTAGATATGTCGGTAGGGACTTTAAAAACAAATTATCATTATGCCAAACAGAAAATAGAAGATTATATTAAAGAAAATTACGAAAAATAATTTTTGACCCAACAAAGATGAAAGAGTTCGACATAGAAAAATTAGAGCGTAAAAACATTTACACAGTTCCTGATAATATGTTTGAAAATATTCAGGAGAACGTCATGAATGATATAAAGACAAGTAAAAAAGCACCTGTCTTTAAGCTGAACTGGATGTATGCAGCAGCTGCATCGCTGGCTTTGATTTTTGGAGCAACTTATGTTTTTAATTCAGATAACGATTCTACGGAACAAATACTGAACTCTAAAACAACGTATGTGGCCAATAATGGAGAGCCCAAAACTGAAAGCGAGCTGGCTTATGAGACTTTAAAATCTGATTTAACTTCTGTGGAAAATAATAATCAAACAGTTGACAATCAAAAAAATAACAATGTTTATGCTTCTAAAAGTGTAAGCGAAACTAAAACAACAACAGAAAGCCCTAAACCGGTGAAAACTGTGAAGAAAAAAGAAGAAACACGAATGAATGAATATCTGGACTCGTTTTCTAATTCTGAAATTGCAGAGTTAGCAAGTAATTCGACTCAGGACGTTTATTTGGATATTTATAATTAAAAGAAAATGAAAAAGATATTATTGACGTTTTTGATTATTTATGGCTTTGGATTAAATGCCCAAAGAACAGATTATGATTGGAAGAAGATGGATCCTAAGCAAAGGAAAGAAGTCATCAATAATCTTTCTCCGGAAGAAAGAAAAGAACTCCTGAAGAAATTCAGGAACAATATGATCATGGATAATCTGAATGTTGATCCTGATGATAAAGCTGAATTTACACAATTATACAACGAATATCTGGATAGCCAGAAGCAGATAAAAAGTCAGTTTAATTCCAACTTTGATCCCGAAACTTTATCAGATGACGAAGCCAAAGCTAAGTTGCAGCAAAGTTTTGAAGTAGGGCAGAAGCTATTGGATAACAGAAAAAAATATGCAGATAAAATGCAGCAGGTAATTCCCTGCCAAAAAGTTTTGAAGCTGTTTCAATCCGAAAAGATGATGAAGGATAAAATGGACGAAAGAAACCCCCACGGAAATAATAACAACGCTTCCGGACCTAAACAGAACCCATAATAGTTTATTTTTTTAATGTTGGACGGCTCTTCCAGATCTTTTTCTGTGAGAGCCGTTTAATTTTTACAATAAAAAAATTATTTTTACCACAAACTTTATCTATGAAAAAAGCACTTTTCTTTTTATTATTTTCGATAGTATTATTCGGTCAGAAAACAGAAACCATTGATCTTTCAAAATCTATTAAAGACAGCAAAAACTCTGTCAAAAGTCTTACAGTGATAGATCAAAGAGGCAATCAGGAAATCGGAATGGTGATGTACCATAAAGATGAGGTAAAAGTTATTTTCGAAAATAATGCCAGCAAAGACATACAGGATTGGTTTTATAAATACAATCAGGTAAGGGGAAATAATGAGATGGTTTTTTTGCTTGAAAATTTGAATGTTTCAGAAGACAAAAAGGAAAAGTACTCTATCGGAAAACTTGAATTAAAGGCAAGTACATTTATTAAGAAAGAAGACGGATATCATTTTATTGATAGAATAGATACTGTAGCAACAGTCTCATCACGAACCACTCCTTATCTGGCACAAAGCCTGGCAAGAAAAGTAACTTTAATTCTTACTGATCTTTTTAAAGAATCCTATAAAGCAACACCTTGGGAACTTAGTATTTCAGAAAATGATTTTCCTGATTATACCTCTGTATTGAAAGAAAAACTTGGTATTCTAAAAGCAGAAGAATTAAAAGAAGGAGTTTATAAAGACTATTATAGCTTTTTTACTCACAATCCTGAGCCCGGATTTACTTTGCAGACTAATGATAAAGGAATCGTTACAAAGGCAGTAAAAGGAGAAGAAAAAACGGCAATAAGGCATTTTTATGGTTTTGTGTATAAAGGCATTGCCTACAAAAATATCCCAGTGGGTTACACTGAGATTTTCAAAGATGACAAAGGTGTTTTTATTGAGGTAACAAGAGCAGAATTATTTCCTGAAACGGCAACAACGGGGGTTACAATTGGTGCAGCTGCAGGAGGTCTGATTGGTGGCGTTATTGGTGCAGTGATAGATGTCAGTTTATCAGGTAAAAAAAAGAATACTGTAGGACCTAAAGTTTATCTTGATCCATTTACCGGAAATTATGTGTTACCGGAAAACTTTGGCAAAACAAAATAATATTTGAAAAGGGAGAAAGTTTGCCTCTCTTCTTATTGTTATCTGTGTTTCAGTTAAAAGAAAGAATTAAGAATGAAAAATTCTCCTGCATTTTCTTATCTTTGCAAACTACAAGATTCTTAAATGAAAAACATACGAAATTTTTGCATAATCGCTCATATCGACCATGGTAAAAGTACCCTGGCAGACCGTCTATTGGAGTACACCAATACCGTTACCCAAAGAGAACTACAGTCTCAGACGCTTGATGATATGGATTTGGAGAAAGAACGTGGGATTACGATCAAATCGCACGCGATCCAGATGGATTATGAGTATAAAGGAGAAAAATATATTTTAAACCTTATTGATACCCCGGGACACGTTGACTTCTCTTATGAAGTTTCCCGTTCCATTGCTGCCTGTGAAGGAGCACTTCTTATCGTAGATGCCGCACAGAGTATTCAGGCACAAACCATCAGTAACCTTTATTTAGCATTGGAAAATGATTTAACAATCATTCCGATTCTGAATAAAATTGACCTTCCGTCTGCAAATCCTGAGGAAGTAACCGATGAGATCATGAACCTTATCGGGTGCGAATATGAAGATGTATTGAGAGTTTCCGGAAAAACAGGAGAAGGAGTTCACCATCTTTTAGAACAGATTGTTGAAAGAATTCCTGCACCGGTAGGAAACCCGGACGGCCCACTACAAGCTTTGATCTTTGACTCTGTTTACAACCCGTTCAGAGGTATTGAAGCTTATTTTAAAGTAGTGAACGGAAGTATCACTAAAAATGAAAAAATCAAATTCTTCGCTACAGGAAAAGAATATGGAGCTGATGAGGTAGGTACCTTAAAACTGAAGCAGGTCCCAAAGAAAACAATCCATTGCGGAGATGTAGGATATCTGGTTTCAGGGATTAAAGATGCCCGTGAAGTAAAAGTAGGTGATACCATCACTTCTTTTGAGAAGCCTGCTGATGCACCAATTGATGGATTTGAGGAAGTAAAACCAATGGTATTTGCCGGGATTTATCCTATTGATTCTGAGGATTTTGAAGAATTAAGATTCTCTCTTGAAAAATTAAGACTGAATGATGCTTCTCTGGTTTTTGAACCGGAAAGCTCTGCAGCTCTTGGTTTTGGTTTCCGTTGCGGATTCTTGGGAATGCTTCACATGGAAATTGTTCAGGAACGTCTTGACAGAGAGTTCAATATGAACGTGATCACCACGGTACCGAACGTATCTTATTTTGGATATACTAAAAAAGAACCGGAAGTTCCGATTCTGATCAACAACCCGTCTGAAATGATGGATCCTTCGACGATGGACAGAGTAGAAGAACCTTTCATCAAGGCTTCAATCATTACAAAATCCGATTTCGTAGGAGCAGTAATGACTTTATGTATTGAAAAGAGAGGAGAAATCGTTAACCAGAGCTATCTGACATCAGAAAGAGTAGAGCTAATTTTCAATATGCCGCTTGCTGAAGTTGTATTCGACTTCTATGACAGATTAAAATCTATCTCTAAAGGATATGCTTCATTCGATTATCATCCAATAGGATTCAGAGCTTCCAAGCTTGTAAAAATGGATATCCTGATCAATGGTGATATGGTAGATGCCTTATCTTCATTGATTCACGATTCTAATGCTTATTACATCGGTAAAAGGATGTGTGAAAAGCTTCGTGAGCTGATTCCTAGACAACAGTTTGATATCGCTGTTCAGGCTGCATTAGGGACGAAAGTAATTGCAAGAGAAACGATTAAAGCCTTAAGAAAAGACGTTACCGCAAAATGTTACGGTGGGGATATCTCCAGAAAGCGTAAGCTATTGGAAAAACAGAAAGAAGGTAAGAAGAAAATGAAGCAGATTGGTAGAGTAGAAGTACCACAATCAGCATTCATGGCTGTATTAAAGTTAAATGATTAATTGTTAATCTATTATAAATTGAAACCGCTTCATCAGAAGCGGTTTTTTTTTGTACATTTATAAAAACACATTATTAAATGAAATCAGAAGAAATAAAAGATTTATTCTATAAATTTGAAGAAGCCGCATCTTAACTAGAGGGAATAGAATGCTGGAGTGCAAGAGATTTACAAATACTATTGGGATATAGTAAGTGGGAAAACTTTGAAAAAGTAATTATAAAAGCAAAAGATGCTTGCAAAAACGTTGGAGAGTTAATTGAGTATCATTTTCCTGATGTCAGGAAAACGATACAAATGCCTAAAGGAGCAGAGAAAGAAATAGATGATATCTTGCTAACAAGATATGGCTGTTACTTAATCGCACAAAACGGGGATAGTAGAAAACAGGAAATATCTTTTGCACAAAACTATTTTGCTGTTCAAACTAGAAGAGCTGAATTGGTGGAACAGAGACTGTTAGAATATGAAAGAATCAAAGCTCGCGAAAAATTAAGTCAGACTGAGAAACAACTTTCAGGAATTTTATATGAAAGAGGAGTTGATAGCCAAGGATTTGCTGTTATAAGAAGTAAAGGAGATCAGGCACTTTTCCGCTTAAATACACAAATGTTAAAGAAAAAAATGGGAGTTCCTGAAAGCAGACCTGTAGCACACTTTTTACCTACAATTAGTATTAAAGCTAAAGATCTTGCCGCTGAAATGACAGGTTTAAATGTTCAAAATAAAAATTTAAAAGGACAAGTAAATATAGAGGAAGAACATATGGATAATAATTTTGCGGTTAGAGATATGCTGACAAACAGAGGAATAATCCCGGAGGATTTACCTCCAGCAGAGGATGTCAAAAAGTTACAAAGGAAATTAGATGGTGATGAGAAGAAAGTTTTAAAACAGACTAAAAAACCGTTTAAGAAATAATTTATAAAAAAACGCTTCTAATGAAGCGTTTTTTTATGGATTTATTTTTTACGGGTATATTTTATTTCCATTGTTTTGTATTCTTTTCCCGTCTTAGAATCAGGACCGTACATTTCCAGTTTTTGAGTGTTGTCATCTATAAAGGTGAATACTTCTCTGAAATCACAATCCTTTCCAGGCCTTGAAGGATCTGTCATTTTTCCTTTGAATTCAACTGACTTTGTGGAAGGATTCCAGTCACCTTCTGAATGCATGATTCCGGTTCCCATATTGTCTATCCATGTACTGACAAACTTCTTCTTTGCGTTGTCATATCCTACGATGCTCATCCCTTCAAAAGGCATTCCCATAAAGTCGCCTTTGTGATTAGTAATCTGGTAACGTCCGCCAAACATCATTTTATTGGTAGCCTCGGATTTACTCATCATAGGTTTGGCTCCGTTTTCCATCCACATTGTCGTTTCTCCTGTCCAGGTTCCGTTAGATTTTGCAAGCATTTTCTGCATTTCTCCTGGAGTGGAATACGCCGTCCAGGCTTTCATAGCTGTTGCTGAATCCACGGGTTTCCATTCAGAATTTGCAACCGTGGAATCTGCTTTATCGGTGCCATTGGCTGCAGTTGTTTTTCCTTTCTCACAAGCAATTAATAAAAATGCTGCAGAAAGAATTGTTAATAAATTTTTCATAATAATTTAGTTTTAAGATGGTTAGAATGATATATTAAAGATAAGAACTTTTATAATAACTAAATTTTTTTTAATACAGTCATAAATTGTAACTTTGTGTATTCGTAACGCAAATCAATTTATGGAGTCTCCAAAAAAACTACAGGATATTAAAGTGGCTGTTGATGCCGTTATCTTCGGATATTTTGATAAAAGAGATCTGCAGATCCTTCTGATTAAAAGAAATATTGAGCCTTTTAAAGGTGGCTGGGCACTGCCGGGAGGACTGGTTCTCGATGATGAAAGCGTAGATGATGCAGTAAAAAGAGAACTTTACGAGGAAGCCGGCATAAAGCCCGATTTTTTAGAACAACTCTATACTTTTGGTAATCTCGGTCGTGATCCGAGAAACAGAGTGGTTTCTGTCGCTTATTTAGGACTTGTTAACCCTTCCTATCATGAACTGTTTGCAGACTCTGATGCTGAAGATGCACAATGGTTCAGTATTAATAAACTCCCTTCGTTGGCATTTGATCACAAAACCATTATTGAGACTGCGTTAAAAAGACTCCGTACCAAAATTCAGTATCAGCCGATCGGTTTCAATCTTCTCAATGAAGAATTCCCTTTTTCAGACCTTGAAAACCTATATAAAACCATTGTCGGCCAGGAGATAGACAGAAGAAATTTCCGTAAGAAAATCATGAGCTATGGTTTGCTTAACGAAACCAATAACGTTAAAAAAGAAGGCAGTGGCAGACCAGGAAAACTTTTTACTTTCAATAAAGAAAAATATAAAGAGTTGGAAGAACAAGGCTTTTATTTTGAAATTAAATAGTTATATCTAAACACAAATTTCACGAATAATGTGTCACTAATGTGCACAAATAATTAGAGCACAATTCTTGGTTCTAATAAATATCTATAAAGATTCGTTCAATAAAGAATGCTTGTATCAAAGGTCCTATTATTGACCTTATAAATGTGTTCGTGGACCTTGAGTTGGTGTTTAGAATGACATTGTCGTTGTATTCATTTTTGTAATCGAATTCCATTAGCTTTAGCTGAAACCTATCAGATTTGTGTCATTTATGATTAAAATTTGTTCTATTCGTGTTTTATAAAAATAAATTTTTATCTCTGTAAATCAATTAATTATATTTATTAGCGTAAAATTAACGCAAATAAATTTGGTTAATAAAATCATATTCATTTAAATTTGTGTCAAAATAACGCAATCATGAAATACACCATACAGAATATTACAGAACGATTTCAAAAGAAAGAAAGGATAAAATTTCTCTTTTTCTGGGGGCACACAGCAAAGGATATTGTAACCAAATCATGTTTCAGTCAATGGTTTCCCGGAAAATTTGAAGAAAACGGGATCATATATAAAACGGCAGAACATTATATGATGGCCGGAAAAGCACGATTATTTAATGATCTTGAAACCGAAGAAGAGATCTTAAAGGCTGCTACTCCTAACCAGGCAAAAGCTTTAGGACGAAAAGTAAAAAACTTTGATCCTAAACTTTGGGATGAACATAAATATGAATTGGTAACCCAGGGAAACCTTTTAAAATTCTCTCAAAATCAGAAATTTAAAGAATTTCTTTTGTCAACCGGAGATAAAATACTGGTAGAAGCAAGCCCTTATGACAGAATCTGGGGAATCGGAATGCTGGAAACGGACAGCAGAGCAGAAAATCCTTTATTATGGAACGGAGAAAACCTTTTAGGATTTGCTTTGATGGAAGTAAGAGATCAATTAAGAAATTAAAGCACCTCTGAGGCACAAAGACAAGTCCCTGATTAGCGGACAGAAATAGGTATTGAGAACGGATGTAATGTATACTGAGAAATAAGTTAATCATAAAAAAGAATGGCATTGCTATGTCCTGTTTAATTAGCGTAATATCAACACAAATAAATATTGATCATGGAAGATCATTTAAAACCCAGATTTATCGAATCATTACAAAGAAATAATGATCAGATCAGAGAAGACCGTGCAAGAATCATCGGAGCCGATTCCGAACTGATTTACAGATGCAGAGTCGAAGATATCGAATTAAAACTCAAAAGACTTGAGCGCGAGCAGGAAGGGCTTATTGATATCAGTCCTTTAGATAGAAACAGCCTGACTTTTGCGGATTTTAATCCTGAAGCATTTGTTCAGAAAGACATGGAATTATCATTAACAATCAGAAATCTGAATATTCAGCTCGAAGTAACCCAAAAGAGATTTGAATATTTATTTGGAAAAACACTGTAGTCATGGGAAGTACAAGATACGATTTAGACGCTCGGTATGACAGAGCAAGAAAAGCAGGTTATGGAACAAAATCTGCAGGGGAAATTTTCATCCAGAACGCCAAAAGAATGGCTCATGAATCTATGAATCCTCACGGAATTTCTTTCAGAGAATCCAGAGATTCAGAAGTTCATCCTCATTCAGTACCAATTATTTTAGGATTGGATGTTACAGGAAGTATGGGACATATTCCGCACGAACTGATCAGAGATGGATTGCCTAAACTGATGGGAGGAATTATCCAGGGAGGCGTCCCCGATCCGGCCTTATTATTCCTTGGAATCGGAGATCATGAATGTGATGGCTATCCGCTTCAGGTGGGACAGTTCGAATCAGGAGATGCAGAACTGGATATGTGGCTTACCCGAACCTATATTGAATCCGGAGGCGGCGGAAATGCTGGAGAAAGCTATCTTTTAGCGTGGTATTTTGCAGCATTTCATACCAGAACCGATGCTTTTGAAAAAAGAGGGCAAAAAGGATTACTGTTTACTGTAGGCGATGAGCCTTGTTTAAAAACACTTCCCGCATCCGCAATCAGAGAAATTATGGGAAAGGGACAGCAAACCTATACTCATTTTGAATTGCTGGAAGAAGCAAAGAAAAAATACGAAGTATACCATATCAGTGTTTTGCACTCAGATCAGGCATTGAGAGCAGACAGAGGATGGAAAGAATTATTAGGACAAAACTGTATCTCCATAGAAGATCACAGGGAAATTCCGGATGTTATTAAAAACATTATCTGTGATAAGTTTAAAAATCAAACCTCTGGGACAACAGGAACAAATGGATTGGATCAGTTTAAAATGCTTTAGAAATCTATAAGTGTCATCAGAAAGAATGACAATGACAGGAATCTCAAAAAAGAAAAAGACATGAAAAAGGCGCAAATAGTAATAGGACTTGGTTTTGGTGATGAAGGAAAAGGAATTACCACAGATTTTCTGGCTTCTCAGAATCCGGAGGCTGTTGTGATCAGATTTTCAGGTGGACAGCAGGCTGCCCACACGGTGATGATTGATGAAAGGAAGCACGTACATTCAAGTTTTGCGAGTGGAGCTCTTCGCGGTCTGCCTTCTTATTTTACTGAGCATTGTACCATTCATCCTGTTTTTCTGCTTAATGAAAGAGAAGAATTAAAAGCAAAGAACGGAAATGTAGAGCTGCATATTCATCCACTGGCGAAGGTTACCACGCCTTTTGATGTATGGCAGAACAGGAATAATGCGAGAAATCTGGAACATGGAACCTGTGGAAAAGGAATTGGAGCCACCATGAAAAGACACGAAAGTCCTTATAAACTATTTGCTGCAGACCTGATGGCGCCCAGAGAAATGCTGATAGAAAAGCTGAAAGGAATTGCTTATTACTATGGTTTTGGAGATGAAAATGTGGTCAGTGAACTTTTACAGCCGTTTCTAGAAGCTATTGATAGAATTGATTGGAAAATAAATGATTATAACTACCTGGCTTCGTTTGATCACCTTATTTTTGAAGGAAGTCAGGGAGTTTTACTTGATATGGATCATGGCGTTTTTCCCAATGTGACCTATGCGCATACGACTTCAAAAAATGCCTGCGAAATCTGTAAGCTTTTAAAAATTGAAGAAATTGAGATATATTATGTCACCAGAAGCTATTCAACCCGTCATGGAAACGGCTGGATGAGCAATGAAAAAGCAATGGATCTGAAAAATAATGAAGAAGAAACCTGTACATTTAATGAATATCAGAAGGAACTCAGAACAGGAGATATAGATTATAAACTGCTTAACTATGCCTTGAAAGTGGATGGAGCTTATGTATTTCCGGCTAAAAAGAATCTTATTATCACCTGCCTGGATCAGATTGACGTGAAATTTAAAGTAGAAATTCTTGATGTGGAATTTGATGCTGTATATGGATCGTATTCTCCTTATTCAAAAGATTTTAAGCGGATTCTTTAAATCCTGTACTTAAAAATGTTAATTTTATTTGGAGTGGAGACGATGATATTGATGATGAATATTCATATGCCGAGAATCGGATGTGGATTAGCAGGAGGAAAATGGGAAGAGATAGAACCTATTATTGAAAGAGCTCTGCTTACAAAGGATGTGGAGGTTTATGTATATGATTTTGAATAAATTAACCAGAAATGAAAGAATTTGAAATAAGAGCAGACTATAAAACTGATACGCTGATAGTATACCAGGCTTATAATAAAGCAATCGCAAAATCAGCCATAGAGAATCAGAAATTTACAGCTCCTTTTTCATTCAACAGAATGACCTGGGTAAAGCCTTCTTTTCTCTGGATGATGGAACGCAGCAACTATGGGCAGAAATCCAATCAGGAATGTACCCTGGCCATTCATATTAAAAGAGAAGCATGGGAGAAGGCCTTAGGTAAAGCGATTCTTACTTCACCTGAAAAAAGAGTATATCCCGATCCCCGAAATTGGGAGACAGATTTTGAAAATGCCGAAATATATGTGCAGTGGGATCCTGAAAGGAATATTAAAGGAACAAAACTGAATTACCGTTCCATTCAGGTTGGAATCAGCCGATCCCTGATTGAGGAGTTCAATGAAGAGTGGATTGTAAAAATAGAGGATTATTCTCCTTTGGTTAAGAAAATCCTGAATCTTACCAAATCGGGAGAATTCGACAAGGCAAAGAAACTGCTGCCTGTAGAAAAAAACTATCCTCTTTCAAAAGAACTGGCTCAGAGAATTGGAGCTTCAGTGTAATAAAAAAACAAAACATCATGAAAACAACAACATTATACAGACCGGTCGGAGAAAAAGAAATGATATTGATTATGGAAAGCGGATTTAAAAAATTTCCTCCAAGACTGGAATGGCAACCCATTTTTTATCCTGTTCTCAATGAAGAATATGCTTCAGAAATTGCTGAAAAATGGAATACCAGAGATGAAGCCGGAAATTATCTTGGTTTTGTAACCCGGTTTGAGGTGTTGGAAGAAGTAGCGGATCAATATCCTGCACAGAATGTTGGAGCCATGAACCACAATGAATTATGGGTTCCTTCCGAAGAGCTGAACAGTTTTAATGAGGCGATTGTAGGAGATATCAAGGTAACTAAAGTATTTATAGGAGGTGATTTTAAGAAAGCTGGAAATACTGAGTTGGAAGACTTGATGTTAAACATAAAAAAAACTAACAATGACAAATAAAGGAATGGCAAAAGATACTTTAGATATCCTTGCCAAAAAATATTATTTCAACGAACATAACGAGAAAATAAATATAGAAAACGAGCTGAAAATCAGTAAAAAAGAAACCGCTCTTTTCACTCCGGAACAACTTTCAGAAATGACAGAATCTTCAATGCCGGAAACTACTTTTGAAACACAGTTTGAAACAAGAAACTGCAGTTCTTTAAAAGCAATTTTAGAATTGGCTGAAGAAGAAAATCAGGAGAAGATGATGTGTCTGAATTTCGCTTCAGCAAAAAATCCCGGTGGTGGATTTATCAACGGTGCTGAAGCACAGGAAGAAAGCCTGGCAAGAACTTCCGGGTTGTATGAAAGTCTGCTTCAGGCCTGGGATTATTACACCATTCACCGCGCGATGGAATCATGCTTTTATACCGACACAATGATTTACAGCCCGAAAGTTCCGGTGTTCCGGAAAGACAAAGGAGAATTGCTGGATAAACCGATTCTCTGTAATTTCATTACTTCTCCGGCAGTCAATGCTGGGGTGGTAAAACGTCAGGAACCGGAAAGAGTACATGAAATTGTACCTGCAATGGATATCAGAATGGATAAAATGCTTTCACTGGCATTACATGAGGGAAATGACGTGTTAATCCTGGGAGCGTGGGGATGTGGAGTATTTAAAAATGATCCAAAAGAAATTGCAGGATTATTTAAAAAGCATCTTCAGGGGAAATATAAAAATAAATTTAAAAGAGTGGTTTTTGCAGTGCTTACGAAAAAAGAAGAAATGCTGAAACCGTTTGAAGAAATACAATGAAAATTGAACTAATAAAAGGAGACATCACAAAGATCCAGGCAGATGCTATTGTCAATGCTGCCAACTCATCTTTACTTGGTGGAGGTGGAGTTGATGGAGCCATTCATCGTGCAGGAGGTTCTGAGATATTGGAAGAATGCAGAGCAATTAGAAACAGACAGGGAAAGTGCAATACTGGTGAAGCTGTCGTAACTACTGCTGGAAATCTTCCGGCAAAGTATGTTATTCATACGGTAGGCCCGGTTTGGAATGGTCATGAAGAGAAAGAATCAAGACTTCTTGCAGACTGTTATCATAATTCTTTGAAGTTAGCTGAAAACCTTGGTATGACAACCATTGCTTTTCCTAATATCAGTACGGGAGTTTATAGATTTCCAAAAGAACTGGCAGGAAAAATTGCTGTAGATGAGGTAAGAAATTTTAAGTCAGATATCATTGAGAAAGTTATATTTGTTTGCTTTGATGATGAAAATGAAATGATTTACCAAAAACTTTTAGATTAAACCCATGAAAAAACTAACCATATTAAGCGGCGCAGGAATAAGTGCTGAAAGCGGAATAAAAACCTTCAGAGACGGAGACGGTCTTTGGGAAAATCATAATGTAACGGATGTGGCAAGTCCGGAAGGATGGAGAAAAGACAGAGCTTTGGTGCTGGAATTTTACAACCAGAGAAGACGTCAGCTGCATGAAGTAAAGCCCAACGAGGCGCATCACTTACTGGCAGAACTGGAAAAATATTTTGATGTTCAGATCATTACCCAGAATATTGACGATCTTCACGAAAGAGCTGGATCTACCAATATCCTTCATATTCACGGAGAACTGTTCAAATCATGCTCATGCAATAATAAAAATCTGATTTATGACCAAAAAGAGGACATCAATATCGGTGACAAAGCAGAAGATGGGGCGCAATTAAGACCTTTTATCGTTTGGTTCGGAGAAGATGTCCCTTTATATCAGACGGCAAGAGAAATTGTGAAAGAATCAGATATTCTGTTGGTTATCGGAACTTCTCTGCAGGTTTATCCGGCAGCAGGACTGATTCATGATATCAAAGATGACTGTCTTTTAATTGTAATTAATCCTAATGAAACTGGGTTTGGCTATGGACAAAGAGCCGTAGTAATGAAAGAAACTGCAACTCAGGGAATGAAATTATTATTTGATAAACTGGTGAATCTTGCCTGATGAAAAATAAAGTAAAAGCAGGAATCATGGGCGTTTGCATAGGAGACGCCCTTGGTGTTCCTGTAGAATTTAGAAGTAGAGAACAACTTAAGCGTTCGCCTGTTACTAAAATGCGTGCTTTAGGAACTCATCATCAGCCTGCAGGAACATGGAGTGATGACGGTTCTTTGACATTATGTCTTGCAGATAGTTTGTGTAACGGGTATAACCTCGAAAATATGGCTCTGAAGTTTTTGCAATGGTACAATGCAGAAATTTGGACCCCTCATGGAAAGGTTTTTGATATAGGTATTGCAACTTCACAAGCAATTTATAGAATAGGAAAAGGTGTTTCTCCTACTTTGTGCGGTGGCAATTCGGAATTCGATAATGGAAATGGCTCTTTAATGCGAATCATGCCATTATTATTTTACATCAAAGATTTTCCTATTGAGAAGCGCTTTGATATTATAAAAGAAGTTTCTTCTATTACACATGGACACATCCGTGCAATTTTGGCCTGTTTTATTTATTTGGAATTTGCTTTAGAAATTCTAAAAGGAAAAGATAAATGGGAAGCATATAGGATGATGCAGAAAACAGTTCGGGAATTTTTGGATTGTAATCCTATTTGTTCACAAAATGAAATGGATAAATTTCATCGGATTTTAGAATTAAAAATAGGAGAATATGATTTGGCTTCTTTGCATACATTGCAGGAGGAGGAAATAAGTTCTTCTGGCTATGTCCTCCACAGCCTGGAAGCTTCTCTATGGTGTTTTCTCAACTCAGAAAGCTATTCTGAAGCCGTTCTAAAAGCGGTTAATCTCGGAGAAGATACAGATACCACAGGAGCTATCACCGGAGGAATTGCCGGAATTTATTATGGATATGAAAATATTCCTGAAGAATGGATTTCTGAGCTGGTGCGAAAGGATGATATTGAAGCATTGTGTGAGAAACTCGCTAAAAAAACTGGACAACATTGATCAAACTGTATACATTTATTTCAGAACAAGAACTGTTGGAAATTGAGAAGGGAAAGTTTAAAAAATTTCTGGCCTGCTTTCCACTGCATTTTAATATTAAAAAGATCCCGGAAAGTGCCGGAAAACATTTGCAATTTCTTGTACAGTTTGAAACAGAGAAGGAAAAAATATCTCATCTTACGGCATCTGATGAGGAACAATTAGTGATTGAAAATACTGAGGATCTGGATAAGATGAATTCTTTGATTGAAGATAAGATTAAGATCATTGGAATTGCAGGAAAGAACTTGAATATCAGCCAGGAGAGTGTAAGAATATTGGAGAAAGAAAAAAGGTTCTTTGAATTCAGACTAAAGACATATCTGCATACCAACAACAGAGAAATAATTCCTTATGATTATTTTGAAAAGCAGATTGATTATGAAAATGGTACATCCGAATCAACTGAAGAAGAAATTTCAATCCAGTACTATGATGAAAAGCGATCAAAAATAAATACAGTTGAAGAAGCCGTTGATTTTTTAATAAATGAAGAACTGAATGAAGATAATATCAATGAAATCAGGAATCAATCACTCGCTTTAAAGTTTGATGAGCTGGGAGGGCTTTTCGGCTTAGGAATGTATCTTCGGAACATATTTATTTATCCGAATAAAAATGAAAATTTCCTACAGCATCTAAAGACTTATGATCCGCAATATTTGGTAAACCGTGGAGAATTTGGAGAAGGAATTATTGAAGATCTGTTATGGAGAAAACTGAACGATAAGCTGATAACGGACGAAAGTAAAAATAAAATTGCTGAATTGAAAAAGGAACAATATGAAGAGGATTCTTTTTGGAATAACTATATAAAAGAGCAATTGCTTTCGTATAGTCTTGACGATGAGGTTATCAGAGTGTATTTAGAATTGGAAGATAAAAAAGATGCCATCGATGAAGATTTTGAACAAAGTTATTATGAGCAGAAAAGAATTCTTGCAGGAATATCCGAAAATGAAAGATCAGTTTATGATCAAATAGCTCAGGATTATTTTACCATTAGAAATCTTATTGAAAAATTAAGACACAAACCATGAACGAAATAGAAAAGAAGAAAATAAGTAAATTTTTAAGCCTGATCTTGCGCCACCAGCCGGAAAGCATAGGGCTGAAGCTGGATGAAAACGGGTGGGCAGATGTGGAAGAGCTGAGGGAAAAGTCAGCCAGGAAAAGAATATATTTTACTCCCGAAGAATTAGATGAGGTAGTAGAAACCAATAATAAAAAGCGTTTTGCTTTTAATGAAGATAAAACCATGATCAGAGCAAGTCAGGGACATTCAATTGATATTGATCTGGCTTTGGAAGCCATACAGCCTCCTGAATTTCTTTATCACGGAACAGCTGAAGCTAATATCAGATCCATTTTGGAAAAAGGAATTGAAAAGAGAACCCGTCAGCATGTGCACTTAAGCGCTGATAAAGAGACTGCTGCAAAGGTCGGGATGAGACACGGCAAACCTTTGATTCTGACCATCAGAACCGGAACCATGCATCAGGATGGATTATCTTTCTACCAGTCGGCAAACGGGGTTTGGCTAACAGATTTTGTGGACGCAAAATATATTTCTAAGTAAATGAAAAGAACATTAGTAATAGGAGACATTCACGGAGGATTTAAAGCCTTACAGCAGGTTCTTGAAAGAGCAGCAGTGACAGCCGACGATGAACTGATCTTCCTGGGAGATTACGTAGATGGATGGAGTGAATCTTCCGAAATTATACAATTCTTAATCGAACTCTCCGAAAAGCAGGAATGTATTTTCATCAAGGGAAACCACGATGCATGGTGTGAAGACTGGTTAACATCAGGCAAAAATCCTGATGTTTGGCTTTTCAACGGAGGAAAAAGTACTGTAGAGAGCTACAAAAAATATCTTCCTGAAGATCTGGATCTTCACCTTGAATTTTTTCAAAGGATGAAAAACTATCATATCGACGATCAGAATCGACTGTTTATTCATGCCGGATATGCTTCCATGCACGGCCCTGAAAGAGAAGTGTATTCCAGTAATTACCGTTGGGACAGAACTCTCTGGGAAACAGCTGTAGCAATGGATAAAAAATTGCAGAGAAACTCAGCGCTTTATCCAAAAAGGCTGCTTTTATATAAAGAAATATTCATCGGACATACGCCAACTCTTGATATTGGAATTACAATTCCGGCGAACAAAGCCAATATCTGGAATATGGATACCGGAGCAGCTTATACCGGAGCCTTATCCATCATGGATATTGATACTAAAGAATTCTGGCAAAGCGATCCGCTTCCCTCCTTATATCCTGAAGAAAATGGAAGAAATTAATACTACCGAGAACAAACCTAACAGGTTTTTAAAACCTGTTAGGTTTCTCTTTTAAAATAATTTCACCTTTTACAATTTAACTGCCATCACATCCCCGTTTCACAAAAGATGTTTAATTTTAAAGTCTGAAAATATGACTTTAATGAAACTTAAATATCTTTTATTCACCCTTAGTTCTACCTTGGTCCTGGCTCAAAAATCATTTCAGACCCCTTTTGAAAAAGGGAATGGAAACCAAACCGTTACCTACAGTGAAATGAACAGCTATTACGAGGATCTGGCTAAAAATTTCAATACCATTCAATACCTTAAAAAAGGAGAAGATGACAACGGAAAACCTATCTATGTGGTCGTTTATAATCCTTTCCCTGAAAAAGATCTTGAAAAATTAAGAAAAGACAAAGCCATTATCTTTGTGAACAACGGAATTCACCCGGGAGAACCGGATGGAATAGATGCTACCATGATGCTGATGAGAGATCTTGCCGCCAAAAAAATTAAAACTCCTCAAAACTTTATTATCGCGGCCATTTCAGCCTATAATGTGAGTGGAATGCTGAACAGAGGATCTTATTCCAGAGCCAATCAAAATGGACCTGAACAGTATGGTTTCAGAGGGAATGCAAGGAATTACGATCTGAACAGGGATTTTATTAAGGCAGATTCCAAAAATGCAAGAAGTTTCCAGGAAATCTATCAGTGGCTGAAACCGGATGTTTTTATTGATAATCATGTCAGCAACGGAGCAGATTATCAATATACATTTACCTATATTTCTACCTTTAAAGAACGCCTGGGAAATACCCTGGGAAACTATTTCTACAATGATTATCAGGCGAAAAATCTTGAAGATATGAAGAAATTAGGCTATGAAAGTACGCCTTATGTCAACATTCACGGAGACGTTCCGGAAGTAGGATTCGCCTCCTTTGAAGACTCTCCCAGATACTCTACGGGATACACTTCTCTCTTCAACACCTTAGGAACGGTTCCGGAAACCCATATGCTGAAACCTTACGACAAAAGAGTAGATGCTACCTACAAATATATGCTGGTTAACCTTCAGAATTTAGATAAAGATTATCATAAAATAAAGAAGCTCCGCATTGAAAATTTAAAACAATATCAAGCCGGAAAACAGTACGGAATCCGTTGGAAAATAGACTCCACAAAATTCTCTACGATGGATTTTAAAGGCTACGAAGGAAAATATAAACCCAGTGAAGTTTCAGGAAAACCAAGGCTGTATTATGACAGAAGCAAGCCTTTTACTAAGAATATAAAACTCTTTACAACAGCTGTTCCAACGGGATACATTACCATTCCGAAGTATTATGTCATTCCACAATCGCAGTACCGCGTGATTGAAGAATTGAAAAGAAACAATATTCAGATGAGTCCGATACAGAAAGACAGTACTTTGTCTGTTGAGTCCTATAAAATTAAAGATTTTAAAACCGTTAAAAATCCTTATGAAGGACATTACCTGCATTTTGAAACAGTGGTTGACACTTCTCAGAAGAATATAACATTTGCTGCCGGAGATTATCTGGTTTCTACCCATCAGCCTGGAGTAAAATATATTATTGAAACGCTTGAACCTGAAGCACTAGATTCATTCTTCAATTGGAATTTCTTTGATGGAATTCTGGCTCAGAAAGAATACTATTCCGCTTATATTTTTGAAGATACAGCTGCTGAACTCCTTAAAAAGGATAAAAAACTGAAAGAAGCATTTGAAGCAGCGAAAGCATCTGATAAAAAATTATCTGAGGATGGAACTGCACAACTGGATTGGATCTACAGACATTCTCCTTATTTTGAGGAAAAAACTTTCAGGCAGTATCCGGTTTATAGGGTGTTGTAAGTTGTTGATACTAAATAATTAAACTAAAAAAGGCGTTTCAATCGAAAAGCCTTTTTATTATCTTGGTAAGCCTCTTTTCAAAGCTATTTCTGCTCTTTTAACTGCCATTTTCTCTTTCCAGTCCATGTAGCTCTTTTTGAAATTGGACTTCATAATATCATCAAACTTGCGCTGTACAGTAAGATTCCACAGAGAATGTGCCTTTACTGCCCATGATTTGTCCCATGCTCTTAAAGAAATTGAGAAACTTCCGTCCAGGTATTTCATCCAGTGCCACCATCCGGTAGGCATGAACAGTGTATCTCCGTGTTCAAGATAACATTCAATTCCTTCTACACCATCCAGGGCCGGGAATTTTGTGAAATCAGGATTTTCAATATCATAATCTTCCAGTGCATAGGTTGCATAAGGAATCTGATAAAGTCTTTCTCTCCATTTATAATCAAAAAGAAGAATATGCTTTCTTCCATTAAAGTGAGTATGGAAAATATGAGCCATATCAATATCAAAGTGGAGGAACGTTACCGATCCTTTTCCGCCAAAGAACATATTCGGGTACTTATCAAGGAAGCCGCCCATTAATTCTTTGGGAGAAATATAATCTTCTAAAAGTTTCGGGGCATATTTTATCGGGTCGAAGAGAAAAATTCTAAGATCAGTAGGCTCTCGCTGAATAAGATCTATATAATCTCCAAACTTCATTTTTGCTGCTGATGCATTAATGGGAGCAGATGGATCTGCCTTTGAGCTGTCATATAGCGGGACCTCCACATCTCCTACAACTTCCTTCATATATTCCATCGTCCATTTTTGATAAGCAGGCCATTTTTTTGCCATATTCCTGATGACAACGGGCCTTCTTGGCTTCAGATATTTTTCGTAGAATTCTTCTTTTGAAATGTCATCTACAACATCTATAGGCTTTAAAATAATTCCCATTTTATAAATTTTATGTTACAAAATTATTAAATATATATTTATGTAATAGTGTTTAATTTTTTTTTAATCTATGATTCAAATCAGATTTTCCTATTTAGAATCAGTAAGAATATTAATTTCTTTGTTTCCTCGTAAAATTGTTCTTCATATACTATAAAAAGACAAAATCTATCCCGATAATGTTACATTAATCAAAAAATAAATCGCTTTCACCTTTTGCAAATTTTTATACCAAATAGGTTCTTATGATATAATAAATATTTGAAAACAAATGGGTAAATTGTTTATCATTTTGTTTAAGAAAAACTTCTTTTTTTAAAAGAATAAAAAATTTGAAAATTATAACTATGTTTGTAGTGATAGTGATTTAACCTTTGGTGATAAAATTCATCTTTATAAAAAGTGTAACAAAAAACCACAATGATTAACTAATTGAGCAAATAATAAGTATGAAAAAAAATATTCCTTTATTTCTGATGCTTTTCTTTACTGTGCTTACTTTCGCACAGAAAACGGTTTCAGGAAAAATTACTGATGATGACGGGGTTGCAATACCAAGTGCCAGTGTAACCATAGAGGAACCTGGGAAAGATGCTATTCTTGCTTATGCCATTACAAATTCCAAAGGTGAATATAAAGTAACTTTTACTTCTGCTGAATCCAATGTAGATCTAAAAGTGAAAGCCTTCAATCAGAAACCTCTTACAAAGCAAATCAATAACAGCGATCAGACACTGAACTTTAAAATGCAGTCTGAAGCCACAGAAATTAAAGAAGTACAGCTGAAAACCAAAATGATTACCGCAAGAGGCGATACCATTTCTTACGATCTTAAAGCATTCAACAGTAAAAACGACAGAACGCTTGCGGATGTAATGAAAAAGATTCCGGGAATTGAGGTCAACAAAGACGGAACGATTCTCTACCAGGGAAATGCCATCAATAAATTCTATGTAAACGGAAAAGACCTGATGGAAGGTGGGTATGGAACCATCAACAACTCCCTTCCAAAAGATGCCGTACAGAAAGTAGAGGTTCTTGAAAACCACCAGCCGGTAAAAATCCTTCAGGATAAAGTACCTTCAGATCAGGCTGCCATCAATATCAAGCTTAAAAATTCTGTTACCATGACAGGTAGAGGAGAAGTAGGAACCGGCTTCGGAGATCCATGGCTTTGGAATGTAAAACTGACTCCCATGTTTTTCGGACAGAAAAGCCAATGGGTCGTCAATTATAAAACCAATAACATGGGCGAGCAGGTGGAAAATGAAGGAAATATTCTTGCTTTCGGAAGTTCATGGGAAGGGAGAAGAAGTAATATCTCTCAAAATAACTGGTTGAGTGTAGAAAATGCATCCGTGCCTGATCTTCCGGTAAAAAGGTATTTGATGAACAGCGTTCATTATTTGTCAGCCAATTATCTTACCAATATTGATAAAAAGAAAGAATGGGAGCTTAAAGCCAATGCAAACTATACTAATAATGCAGTTGAAAGAGAATCAAATAGTGTTACCAGAGATATTCAGCAAGGAACGCAATACACAACGAGATTCCTGAATAATTTCTATACAGATAAACTAAAAGGTGAATTGATTTTTACAAAAAATGCTAAAAAGGGATTCTTTAAAAATACAACTACATTTTCACAGTTTTGGAATGCAGACAGAGCTTTTGCTGAAAGAAATGATAAGCAAGGTTACAGAATTGGAAATGAGGCTTTAGAATCACCTACAACCTCTTTCCAGAACTCTTTAAGTACAATTATTCCCTGGAAAGAAAAAATGGTGAATTTCAAGTCCTATATCAGCTATCAGAATGATAAGCAGATTTTAGAAATTTCTCCAGCCGATTACTTACAGTTCCCATATAAAGAAACTGGAAGTAATGATTTTACAACCATAAAATTTACGCCAGGCAGTACTGCTTTACAATATTTCAGAATTAAATCTTTAGATACATCACATTCTGCAAATATCAGTTTCTCTTCTAAGGGATGGACATTCACTCCACAGGTAGGATTTGATCTTTCTACAGATAAACTGACAACAAACTTTGATGGTAGTACAACGAATAATTCTCCGGACTTTACAAGTTTAAATTATGAAAATGATCTGAAATTCACTAGAATTAATCCAACGGCTTCTGTTGGAATTAATTATAAATCTGAGTCATGGAGTTTGTTTTCAAGTTTCCCTGTAAATTTTAATAATATCAAGGCTGAAGATGCATTTAGAAATGTTTCTAAATCATTAAGTAAAGTAACATTTACCCCTAATCTTTTTGCCCAATATTCATTTGCCTCATTCTTCAAAGCCAGTGTGAATGGAGGGATCAGTAATAATTTCGGAGACATTCAGACAGCGTATGCAGGATACATTCTTACGAATCCCGGAGGATTTAATGTAATGAATCCAAAAAACCCGATTCCTGAAACCAATACAAAAAATGCAGGGGTAAGATTGGAGTATAGAAATCCGCTCAATAATCTTTTCTTCAATGTAGGATATAGAATAAGCGACGCAAAAAATAACCTTATTGCTTCAAGTACTGTTAATGAATCAGGTTTCAGAGTAACAGAATACTTGGAAAGAGAAAATAAAAGAACCAGCAATACTTATTATGCGGAAATAGGAAAATATTTTCCTAAGTTTAAAACCAATGCTTCATTAAGTTATAACAATACTATTTCTAAGTCTCAATCCATTAGAAACACGGATGATATTGATAATAAAACCAACGGAAATACTTTGGGTGTCAAATTTAATAATACCTATTTCTCATGGATGAGTGTAGATTTTAATGCTTCTAAAACGTGGAATAAAACATCTAATATCTTCCTTACAGGAAATCAAGGAAAAACGGAAGGGTATAGCCATAACCTAAACGTTTTCTTTTATCCGTTAGAAAACCATACTCTAGGATTTTACTGGGATCAGATCAATTCAAAATCTGCAGACATAAAATATAATAATGGATTCTTTGATCTTTCCTATCAGTTTTCATGGACTAAAAAGAAAGTCGATTTTGAAGTGAAATGGATGAATATCGCAAACAAGAAGGTGTTTGAAAGAATAGATATTGATAATACAACTATCACTCAGACGACAATGCAGCTCCGCCCAAGCCAGGTCATGCTAAGTGTAAAATTCAACTTTAAATAAAACAAAAAACCAATCCATCCGGATTGGTTTTTTATTGAGATATACTGAAATTAAAAGCTTTGCTGGTCTGCTGAAGGCCCATAGCTTCCCGGCAAAGGAATATTATTGAGTCTGTAATACACTCCCAGTTGAGCCCTGTGATGGGTGATCTGGTTTAAAGCATGCCGGATTGCTCCGTACTTGCTCCAGCTTGCCAGTTCGTGCCCATCATTTTTAATAGTCCAGCTTGGGTTCAGATCGTCTTCTGTACTGTTTTCCAATGCTGTTTTTGCAGACTGATAATCGTCCTCCAGTTTTTTCATGAGATCATCTCTTGTAGAAAGAATGGTAGGTTTATAGTCTCCTTTGGCAAAATCCAGTTCAGAAGTTTTCAAAATAGTGTTCGGCCATTCAAAAACTTCTACAAGATGAGTGGCAAGAGGCATCATTTTCATACTTTTTTCATGCGGAGCATAATCGTTCTTTCCTTCAGGGAATAGTTCAATAAATTTTTTGGTGGTTTGGAACTCTCCCTCCAGTTCGGATTTTAATTGAGATAAGGTATCCATAATATTTTGTTTTTTAGAAACTTAAAGGTAAGCGTTTTAAAAATGAAACTGTTTTAAGAGAATCATAATTTTTAGTAATCGGTCATCCGGGGCAGCTGAAAATTTTTTATTACAAAATAAAATTTCAGAAAAAATGTAACAAAAGAAGTGAACTTATTACTAATTATATAAACTTGCTACAATGAAAAAGTTATTCTCCATATTTCTTATTGCTCTTTTTGCTTTTGCAGGAGCTCAGGAGTCAAAGGAAACAGCCAACCGTTTCTTTTATGAACTGAGTTTTAAGCCTAAGAAAGATTCGGCAAGAATCGATAAGATCATTACCATTCTTGATATTACCCCAAAGAAATCAATCTATCAGGATTATACTATGCCTGCTCAGGATTCTATCATTAAAGTACAGATAGAAGAAATGGAGAAAACCAAATCTTTTAAGGATATGACTAAGCTGATTAAGTGGCCGAAATTTTCTTATAAGATCATCAAGACTTATCCAGACATGAAAGTCCAGTATGTAGACAGAATCAGTAGAAATCTTTTTTCATACGATGACGAACCGAAACTGCAATGGAGCATTTTACCTGATAAAGAAAAGGTAGGTGCATATAATGCTCAGAAAGCAACTACTGAATTTGGAGGAAGAAAATGGACGGCATGGTTCAGTTCAGATATTCCTTTTCAGGATGGCCCTTATAAATTTAAAGGACTTCCCGGTCTGATTGTAAAAATTGAAGACGCTGATAAAAACTATTCTTGGCAGTTGAGCGGAAATAAAAAGATCGAAAACTATGAAGAATTATCATATGCAGATAAGATCAATGCTAAGATGGGAATGATGAGCAATACAGTAACACCTACATCCAAAGAAAAATTCCTGAAGTCTTATGAGGGGTACAAAGCAGATCCGTTTGCAGAATCAAGACCTTATATGACAGCAGAAAATATGAGCAGACCTATGCCAGGAACAGACGGAACAGTTGGAGATTTCATGAAAAGACTGGAAAAGCAGGTAAAAGATTTCTTCGGATCTAATGATAATCCAATAGAAAAAGAGCAGACTTCTGACAAGAAGAAAAAATAAGCATTCATATCAACTAAATTATATTTTGAATCAACCCAGATACAGCAATGTGTTTGGGTTGATTTCTTTTATCCCAAAACGTTATTTAGATTAAATTTAAATAGCGTATATTTGCAGGACTAAAAATTAGGCTTTGAAAGAGAAAGGATTACATAAATTAAGTGGATTTCCTAAAAATAAAATGGGAAAGATATTGGGGTATGATAATGACCATCTTAAAATGCCCAATAAAATTATTGAAATGGGGCTTCTTCCTGAAACCACTTTCAGAATTTTGTATCAGGCGCCATTCAACGGGCCTATGTATGTGGAGTTTGGAGCAGAAAAAAGCCGGATTGCTCTTCGTGAGGAAGAAGGAGATTATATCATTGTTGAAGAATTGAATTAATGCAGGAAAACAAGAAAAAACAGATACTTTTAGTCGGAAATCCTAATGTAGGAAAGTCAACAGTTTTTAATACACTTTGCAACAAAAAGCAGAAAACTGGAAACTATGCCGGCGTTACCGTAGCAAGTCATTCGGGAAACTATACCTATAAAGATCAGGATGTTGAGGTTATTGACCTTCCAGGTTCTTACAGCGTGTATCCCAGCTCGGAAGATGAGGCAATTTTTTCCAAATACCTTATTGACGAGCAGAAAAACTACGCAGGAGTTGTTTATATTCTTGAAGCATTAAGTTTAAAAAGAGGATTACTGTTGTTCCAGCAGATTCAGGACCTCGGAATCCCAATGATTCTGATTGTCAATCAGATTGACCAGGCAGAAAGAAGAGGGATCACTATAGATATTCAAAAATTTTCCCAAGCATTAGGCATTAAAATTATTCAGACCAATGCCAAAGAGCAAATCGGGATTGATGCCGTAAGAGAGGCTGTTTACAACAATGAATTTGTAAAAACAGATACCCTTTCTTTTGAAACCCCTAACGAGCACAGAGATTTTATTCAGAAACTGGCAGCACATAAAGGTTTCGATAATGAATATAAAGCATGGATGAGCCTTTCACTGGGAACAGATCTTGGAAGAATTGGCTCAGTAATGGAACAGCTTAATGAGGCTGATTCTAAAAGCCTGGTTCCAAAAAGATTGCAGGTTCAGGAAACCGTGAGGAGATATCAGAAGGTAGACAAAATACTGGCTGATGTAATTTTTAAAAAGGCTCAGTTCAAAGAATTATTAACGGAAAAACTGGACAAGGTTTTAGTTCATAAATTCTGGGGCTACGTAGTCTTTTTAGCGATCTTATTAATTATATTCCAAAGTGTTTTCTTCCTTGCAGAATACCCGATGAACTGGATCGAAGAAACCTTTTCCTGGTTGGCTGCATTCACCAGCGAACATCTTCCGGAAGGACCAATTAATTCCCTGATTTCAAACGGAATTGTTCCGGGAATAGGAGGAATTGTGGTTTTTGCACCACAGATCGGAATTCTGCTGTACTTCCTTTACTTACTGGAAGATTCAGGATATATGGCAAGAGTGGTATTTCTGATGGATAGATTGCTGCGTCCCTTCGGGCTTAACGGGAAAAGTATTGTTCCTTTGGTTTCAGGAACAGCTTGTGCAATTCCAGCAGTCATTTCTACAAGAAATATTGAGAATGTAAAAGAAAGACTCCTTACAATATTGGTAACACCATTTATGACATGTTCCGCGAGACTTCCAGTGTACAGTATCATTATCGGACTGATTATCTCAGAAGGAACATTTTTAGGAATCAAATACAAAGCATTGGTCTTGATGGGAATGTATCTCCTTGGATTCTTAGTAGCTTTGTTCTCCGCAGCAATCCTAAAAAGATTTATAAAAAGCAAAGGAAAAACGTATCTCGTAATGGACCTTCCAGCCTATAAAAAACCACTTTTCGGATATGACTTTAAAATGGTTTTAGGAAAAGTATGGGACTTCATTACCGGAGCCGGAAAAATAATTTTCATCGTAAGTATCATTATCTGGTTTTTAAGCTATTTCGGGCCTAGCCGGAAAACAAATGAATTTGTAGCTGCAGACGTTCACCTGGATCATTCTTACCTGGCTAAAATGGGTAAAGGAATAGAACCTGTAATTGCTCCGCTTGGCTACGACTGGAAAATGGGAGTGGGAATTCTTACCAGTTTTGTAGCGAGAGAGGTTTTTGTGGGAACGATGTCTACGCTTTACAGTCTGGAAGATGATGCTCCGGAAGTGAAAGTTATTGATAAAATGAGAAGAGACGTAAAACCGAACGGAGAAAAAGTCTTCAGTTTTGCAACCGGAATTTCGGTGCTCCTTTTCTATGCATTTGCAATGCAGTGTGTTTCTACACTTGCAGTAGTCTACAGAGAAACCAAAAGCTGGAAATGGACCGGTTTTCAGGTGGTCATGATGACAGGTTTGGCATATTTTGTGTCGATGATAGTATATCAGATTTTAAAGTAATGGACTCAACATTAATTATTCAGTACGTACTTATTATACTCATTGTAGCATTCGCCTGCTACTCTTTATTCAAAGTACTCAAAAAGAATTTCGCACCAAAGAAATTCAGCTCAAAAAGAACCCACTGTGATAAAGACTGTGGCTGTTCTTAATATTATGTTCATCGGATAATTGGAAAAAAAGCAGTACATTCATTTTTCTAATTAAAACTGTTCGATTTGAATTTCTTAAAAGCAGGATTATTAATCGTATTTTCTTTAATAACCACTCAGGGAAAAGCACAATCCGATACCACGAATACCAAATCTTATGCAGATCAGGTAATGATTCGTGTGAATCTTGATACCAATATTGAACGCTATGTTTTTTCAATGGGAGAAGGCAAAAACGCATTCAATATGGACCTGTCCATCAACAATAAGACGAAAACTTCATTTTCAATTGATTATAGAATAATAAGTGCAACAGTATCATTTACACCCCAATTTTTACAGGGAAAAAATGATGACGAAATGAAAGGGAAAAGTTCTTATACCGATTTAAGTTTCAGATTTTTTCCGGGAAGATTTATTCAGAATGTTTATTATAAAAATGTAAAAGGATTTTATGTGGAAAACATGAAAGACTTATCTCCGGAATGGCAGGAAGGAAGAGATCAATACTACCAGTTTCCGAATTTAAGGGTACAAACCTTTGGTGGATCTACATCCTATATTCTCAATAAAAACTTTTCGGCAAGAAGTATCTACACGCAGGGTGAATGGCAGTATAAAAGCAGCGGAAGCTGGGTTCCGTTTGTAGATTATGATCTTACCATTTTCAGAAATACGATTGATGGAGTAAAAAGCAAAGACACACAATACAATATAGGAGGAAACATTGGATATTTTTATAATTGGGTCATTGGAAAAAAAGTAAATATCTCGCCTTATCTGGCTGTGGGGATTGGGGGTAAATTCTCCAGCTACAGAGATCTTGATAATGAATCAACAAAACAAAATGCCCAATATGCTACCATAAGAATGCAGGGTGGCCTTCATGTGGGTTATAATACAGACCGGTTTCTATTCGGAGGTAAAATGAATTTTAAAAACTATGCCTACGATCAGAAAAATAACCAAACGGTAGAGAATAATAACCTGTATGGTTTGTTATATATAGGGTATCGTTTTGCACCACCGAAAGTTGTGAAAAATACCTATGATAAAGTCCAAAAAAAGATTCCTGTTCTGTAAGGTGAAGGGTCTTTTAAGTATCTTTGCGTTGGAAAATTTAGAAAAAACAAAATAAATTAAAAACATCATGTCATTAATAAAATCTATTTCCGGGATTCGCGGAACCATTGGTGGTAAAGTAAATGATAACTTAACACCGCTGGATGTTGTAAAATTTGCATCTGCATTCGGAACCTGGCTTCAGAATAATAAAAATAAAAAAGATCTTACTCTTATCATCGGAAGAGATGCCAGAATTTCTGGTCAGATGGTTTCTTCTTTGGTAACTGCTACATTGCAGGGATTAGGTATTAATGTAGTAGACCTGGGTCTTTCTACAACACCTACGGTAGAAGTAATGGTTCCTGAGCTCAATGCAGACGGAGGAATTATCCTTACCGCTTCTCACAACCCAAAACAATGGAATGCTCTTAAGTTATTAAACGAAAAAGGAGAATTCATCACCGGAGAAAACGGTGCAGAAGTACTGGCTTTGGCAGAAAGTGAAGACTTCAACTATGCAGAGGTGGACGATCTTGGAAAATATGAAACAAGAGATGATGCTTTCGATATCCATATTCAGCAGATCCTGGATTTACCCATGGTAGACGTGGAGGCAATCAAAGCAAAAAACTTTAAAGTAGTTCTTGATGCTGTAAACTCTACAGGAGGGATTGCTATTCCTATGCTTTTAGACAAATTAGGCTGTGAAACCATCAAATTATATTGTGAACCTACAGGGCACTTCCCACACAATCCTGAACCGTTGAAAGAACATTTGGGAGATATCTGTGAGTTGGTGAAAAAAGAAAGTGCAGACTTAGGAGTAGTTGTAGATCCGGATGTAGACAGATTGGCTCTTATTGATGAAAAAGGAGAAATGTTCGGAGAAGAATACACCCTGGTAGCCGTTGCAGATTATCTTTTGAAAAATAAAAACGGAGCTGCAATTTCCAACCTTTCTTCAAGCCGTGCATTGAGGGATGTGGCAAAAACACATAATTCAGAATACTTTGCAAGCGCTGTAGGAGAAGTAAACGTTGTTACTTTGATGAAAGAAAAAAATGCTGTCATCGGAGGAGAAGGAAACGGAGGAATTATCTACCCTGAATTACACTACGGAAGAGACTCTTTAGTAGGCGTTGCATTATTCTTAACGCATTTAGCTAAAGAAAACAAGACCGTTTCTGAATTAAGAGCAGGATATCCAAGTTACTTCATGGGGAAAAAGAAAATAGAGCTGACACCGGAGATTGATGTAGATGCTATTTTAAGTAAAATGGAGCAGGAATATCAGAATGAAGAAGTTTCTACAGTAGATGGTGTTAAAATAGACTTTGAAAACAACTGGGTTCACCTTAGAAAATCCAATACAGAGCCGATTATCAGAATTTATACTGAAGCCAAATCTCAGGAAGAAGCAGATCAGTTGGGAGATGATATCATTGCTAAAATTAAAAGTTTAATCTAAAATATATAAAGAACGGACAAGTGGTCCGTTCTTTTTTATATCAGCATGTTTGAACATATCAAAAACAGGTTTCCTTTCCCTAAAGAAAAGTGGAGAAAATTTCTGGGCGCTTTCCAACGTATGGAAATCCCTGCCAAAACTTTGCTTTTAAAAGAAGGGGAAATTTCCTGCAATGCCTACTATATTGAAAAAGGACTCGTCAGAGCCTGGTATAATAATGACGGAAAAGATGTTACCTTCCAGTTTTTTCTTGAAAACACCATGTTTTCTTCTCTTGAAAGCTTCAAAAAAGGTTTGCCAAGCATGGTTTCATTTGAGACCATAGAACCCTGTATCTTATACAAAATCAACAAACCGGATGTGGACGCTTTTCTGGAAGATGTCTACGAAAATCCTGAACTCAGAAATCTCTTTATGGATGCTCTTTTTGAAAGGGTATTCGATTATATGAAACACTTCTTTTCATTTATTAAAGACACCCCACAGCAGCGATACCTGGATCTGGTCAAGCAAAAACCAGAGATCATCAAAAGAGTTCCCCAGCATTATATCGCTTCCTATCTGGGAATTACAACGGTACATCTCAGCAGAATCAAGAGCAAAATATTGAAAGAAGGACTTTAAGAGGATGGAAGATGGAAGTTTAAAAAGAAACTGCATAAATTTTGACTCATATTAAACGCAACGTTCGCAAAGAATAACATGTATTTTTGAAAATGTTCGCAAAGGCGTTCCACTCAGCGATGATTGTTCATTGCTAAACGAAGTGCCCTTGCGAACAAATAATAATCCCAATATTATGTTCCCTAGCGTCCTCTGCGTCTCCATCTTTAAAATTCATATACTTTTTAACGGTAAGCTCGCAAAGAATAATATGTATTGTTGAAAAAGTTCGTAAAGGCGTTTCACTCAGCGATGATTGTTCATTGCTAAACGAAGTGCCCTTGCGAACAAATAATAATCCCAATATTATGTTCCCTAGCGTCCTCTGCGTTTCCATCTTTAAATTTCATATACTTTTTAACGGTAAGCTCGCAAAGAATAATATGTATTGTTGAAAATGTTCGTAAAGGCGTTCCACTCAGCGGTGATTGTTCATTGCTAAACGAAGTGCCCTTGCGAACAAATATTAATCACAATATTATGTTCCCTAGCGATCGCTGCGTTTGTTAACTCTGTTACCGGCTTTATAAACTCCCAGCTTTCTTCTTCTAATCTCCCTTCCCAAAATCCAAAACTCATAACAAATGTTATCGCTCCACAGCATTCATCCCTCCTAATTTTGTATAAAAATTAAAAGAATGAAAGCAGCAGTAGTATTTGAAAAAGGAAGTATTCCCCAATATGCAGATTTCCCAGAGCCTGAAGTACAGGAAAATGAAGTTTTGATTTCAGTAAAAGCAGCATCAATTAAAAATCTTGATAGGGCCAGAGCAGGCGGAAATCACTATTCAACAGAAAATAAGGAACACCAGCCAACAGTGATCGGAACAGATGGAGCAGGATATCTTGAAAATGGAGATAAAGTGTATTTTTTCAGCAAAAAAGGAACTGTATCCGAAAAAGCCGCCGCAGATAAAAAGATGATCATTCCGATTCCTGAAGAACTGGATTTTTCTATAGCAGCAGCATTACCCAATGCAGTAATGGGATCTGCAATGGCCTTAAAATTCAAGGCTGGATTACAGCCAGGAAACATAGTCCTGATTAACGGAGCAACAGGAATTACAGGAAAGATTGCCGTTCAGATGGCCAGGTTATATGGAGCAGGCAAAGTGATTGTTACCGGTAGAAATGAAGCATCTCTGCAGTCTTTACTTGAGTTGGGCGCTGATGTGGCAATTTCACTTAAGCTGGACGATCATGATTTTAAGCAAAGAATAAAAGAAAATCATCTGGAAACTCCGGTAGATATCATCATAGATTATATCTGGGGGCATTCTGTAGAAATGATATTATCCGCTCTTAAAGGAGACGGAGCCTTTTCTCATAAAACAAAACTGGTAACGATAGGAGGAATGAGCGGTGATATCATTCAGCTGTCTTCGCAGATTCTCAGAGGAACCGATATTCAGATTTCAGGATCCGGACTGGGAAGCTGGACCAAAGAAGAGTCAGGGAATCTGTTTTCAGAAATTATCCCAGAAATGTTTCAGGCAGCCGTAGCAGGAAAAATTAAAATGGAAACCCAGGACATTGATATAAAAGATATCGAAGCGGTATGGAATGCTGAGGTACAAAGCGGAAAACGCCTTGTTGTAAGAATTTAACCCCAATTTCCGTTTTTTTATCCACAATCCTTTTATTGGTTTTCTTTTTTTACTATTTTTATAATAGAAATTTATGAAATGGAATATTCAAAAAAAAGTTGCAACTTTGCATAAATATTTGAATATCAGTTTCAGATATATTATTAATTAAACGTTTGCCGAGGTTTGTAAGCAAATTCAAGCGTTGGGCCGACAAAGAGGACACTATTGGAAGAGTATTTTGGAAATGAACTTGTAAAAAAGTTCGAGGAAATGATGGAAAACAATGACGAATTCTACTTCGATACCGAAGAGTTAGAAGACATTATTGTTTATTATTTGGAGCTTGGTGATTTTAATTACGCAGACATGGCTGTTAATTATGGACTAAAGCTTCACCCTAATTCGTTGGATATTAAGATCAAAAGACTTGAGATCCTTCTGGAGTGGGAAGAGTATAATGCTGCGAAAGAACTTATTGACGAACTGAAAGGTGCTTCTATGGAGAATACAGACTTTTTGGTTTGTTACGCCAAGTATTATTCGAACTTAGGAAATCCTAGAAAATCCATTGAAATCTGCAAGAAAGCTTTAACATTAGAGGAAGAAGAAAACTTTCTCCACAACTTTATTGCGGATGAATATGTGAATCTCGGAGATCCTTTTAACGCTCTTAAACATTACAGAAAAGCACTGAAGGAAGATCCTACGGATGAATATTCGCTGGAAAACTGTATGGTGTGTTTCAGTGACCTTAATAAGAGTGAGGAGGCTATTGCCTTTCTTAATGAATATTTAGATGAATTCCCTTATTCTGAAACCGCGTGGTTTGAATACGGACAATTCTATTTCAACAGAAAAAATTATGATGAAGCCATAAGAGGTTATGACTATTTACTGGCAATCAACTCCAACTCTGTGGGAGTGTATGCCAATAAAGCAGCCTGTTATGAAGCTTTGGGACAATACCAGAAGGCAATCGAAACATATGAAGAAATGCTGGAACTGGAATACACAAAAGCATTTACTTTTTATAAGATCGGATTATGCAATAAAGCCCTGAAACAGCCTATCTTAGCTTTAAATGCATTTCAGAAATCATTAAGAGAAGACCCTCAGTTTTATCTTGCAATGATGGAACAGTCTTATCTTTATGAAGAAATGGGCGGAATGTCTGAAGCATTGCATTATGCCAAAGAAGCTACCCAGCTGAATGAAAACAATCTCGACTATCAGAAAAGACTGGCATTTTTATTCATCGATTCAGGGAAGTTTGAAGAAAGTCTTTCATGTCTTAAAAAACTGGTGGATGCAGAGCCTTCAAGGTTCTATAACTGGTATGCCTATTCTGAAGTTTTGATGTTGGTAGGAGAGTATGAAGATGCGGTGACAGTATTGAACAGAGCCATAAAGAAACATTACAGAGCAGAGTTGTTTTATCAGCTGAGTAATTGCTTCTACAATCTGAAAGACCAGGATAAAGGAATGGAATCTCTTCAGAAAGCACTGGAACTTGATCCTTCTTTAGCCAAGGATATGCAGAAAAAATATCCTTTCATTAAAGACGAAGTGAAAAAGGTAAAAGCCAGCAAAGTGAAGAAAAAGAACTAGAATAATCTAAAATAAGAGAAAAACCTGCAGAAATGCAGGTTTTTTTATTGATAATTGTATTCGTAGAAAAATTTATCCGGAGCGCTGGTGTTTGCATTTCCATTCATATCAAGAGACTGTCTGCTTTCTTCAGATGGATACCCTGCAGTATTAAACGTTGTGGTATACTTATGAGACGTCGTACCTGTAGCTGTTCCTCCTCCGGCTGTGGTATTGGTAAACTCTCCTTTATAAGTACTTAAACTGTTCTTAATATTTGAAAACAATAGGCTTATCCCATCACTGCTCTCATTTCCGTTGAATATAATTTTATCAAAACCTTTTACATTTTTAAAAGGATAGTTTTTATCAGTATAGGTATAAGTCTCTTTTTCAGTATAGTTAATGGTATTTCCATTTACTGTTCCGGTTCCTGAGCCAATACTGCTCACCATGTTCCCGTTGCTGTAAGTAAATACACTGTTAATGGTCGAAGACCCGGCAGTTCCTGAATTGGTCTGTTTTTGTACGCTAATTTCCGTATTGCTTGTATACATATAGGTAAATGAAACAGTGTTCTGTATGACTCCAGCAGTAGAATATTCCTTAATTACCGCTGTGGACATACGCCCGTTGGAATATCCATATTCAACTGCGCTTTCAAGAACATTATTTTCGTAATTATTAATCCCCGAAACATAATCATCTGTATAAGAGAACTCTACTCTCTGTCCGTGATTAATGTTGTTGATCATACTGATGATTTTAGTTCCGTTGTAATTGATTTTCATTACAATACCATCCATAGTCATCTTCGTAGGAAGAATTACACTTTGATTTGAAGGATCGCTGTTGTCGAAAGGAGTATCGTCAGAGTTGTAACAGGAAAGTAAAGATAAGGCTACAGACCCCAAAAGTAGAAGTTTTTTCATAGTTATAAGTTAAATCACTCAAATATAATTTAATTTATAATACGATTTTATTTTTTTGGATTGGTCCTTAAAAATATAAGTCCGGCAATAATAATTCCGGCTCCTATAAATTGTAAATAGGTCAGTTTTTCACCATCAATAATTCCCCAGATAATGGCAACGATAGGCATCACCAAAGTAACTGTAGATGCAAAAAGGGGAGAGGAAACTTTAAGTAAACGGTAATTCATCATCATCGCCAGGCCTGTTCCGAAAACAGATAGCAGACTGACAAACATAAGCCCCGTCAGGTTATCCTTCGAAAAACTGAATTCTGAAAAGAATCCTGTACCTGTGAGTGCAATAATGGATGGCAGTAACAAAACAAAAGAAAACACAAAAGCAGATAAAACCGTAGAAGATACTTCCATTAGCTTTGATTTTACGGTTGTGGTGCTTAGGGCATAGCATAAAGTTGCCAGCAGTAACAGAAGGATCGGGATCATTTTCAAATCTCCGCTGTCACCACCTCCAAATGCCAGAATACAGACTCCGGTAAAGCTTAAAAGGGTTCCTATGATCTGTTTTTTCGTTGTTTCAAACTTCCAGACCAAGGCACCTACAATAATCACGAAAATAGGCATCATAGAGTTGATAATCCCTGCAATACTGCTGCTTATTTCAGTTTCAGCAATCGGAAACAGAAACATAGGAATGAAATTTCCGGTAAAAGCAGCCAGAATTAACCATTTTAAATGTTTTTTAGGGAAAAGTTTATAATTGGAAATAGCAACCGGAAGAAGGATAATTCCGGCAATAAGAACTCTTAAAGACCCAACCTGAAACGGATTGAAATGCTCCAGCGATTTTTTGATTAAAATAAAGGATGATCCCCAGATAATACTCAGGACAACCAGAAGAACCCATTTTTCTTTATCTGCGTTCATTATTTTCGTGTAAGATTTTTAGAAATTCTTTTTTGAGGATCATTTTTGCCCCCAAGCTCTCCAAATGTTCAGTATGTGATTGGCAGTCAATTAATTCAAGATGGTCTTTGTTGCTTTCTACAAAGTTGATAAATCCTGCTTTTGAAGCATTGCTTACCTTAGCAAACATACTTTCTCCGCAGAATACATTTCCAATCTGCAGCCCGTAAAAACCGCCTACAAGTTCTTCATCCTGCCATACTTCAATGCTTTTAGCCAAACCATATTGATGAAGCTGGATAAAAGACTCCATCAGTTCATCAGAAAGCCACGTGCCAAGCTGTCCTTTTCGGGTAGCCTGCTGGCAATTCCTGATCACCTCTCTGAAGTTCTTATTCTCAGAGAAAGTAAAAACATTTCTGTTGAGTATCTTCCTCATGGATTTTGAAACCTTTAGTTCTTCAGGAATAAGAACAAACCTTGGATCAGGACACCACCAAAGGATTTCCTCTCCGGGATTGTACCATGGAAAAATGCCTAGCTGATAAGCAAACCAAATACGTTCTACGGACAGGTCACCCCCAAAAGCAACCACTCCCTCATGGCCATCATACAGCTCGGGGTCGGGAAATGAAATCTCGTTTTCGTCTAATCTGACCATTTTTTAGAAAAAAAATCCTACTTCAAAAAGCAGGATTTATATTTGATCTTTATTCTCTAATTAAAAAGGTAAATCATCATCGTCATCTCCAGCAAACGGATTCTCATTAGAAACCGGAGATGCAGATTGCTGAGGCATAGCCTGAGTAGGTTCTGAAGCATTATCAAAAACTTTCTCTACTCTCCACCCTGTAATAGAGTTGAAGTATTTAGTTTCACCCTGAGGAGAAACCCATTCTCTACCTCTGATGTTGATTCCTACCTTTACGTTTTCTCCTTCTTTAAGGTTATCTAATAAACTGATTTTATCAGACAAAAATTCTATGTTTATCGGCTGTGGATACTGTTCCTGGGTCAAAATAACCATTTCTCTTTTTTGAAACCCGCTCGCAAATGTTTGAGCATCAAAAAGTTTCTTTACCGTTCCTTGTAATTCCATATCGTAAATATTAACGATGTAAAAGTATGAAAATGAAATGTAATAAAAGAAGGCATGAAAAAAAAATATGGAAATTTTATTTTTTTTTCCTGAAAAGTTTGGTGGTAAAGGAAATTGTCCTATATTTGCACTCACAAAAACGAAGCAAGCTCTTTAAAACTTACAATATAAAAACCAGCGGATGTGGTGTAATTGGTAGCCACGCCAGACTTAGGATCTGGTGCCGTGAGGCGTGGGGGTTCGAGTCCCTTCATCCGCACTATGCGAAAATAGCTCAGCTGGTAGAGCACAACCTTGCCAAGGTTGGGGTCGCGGGTTCGAATCCCGTTTTTCGCTCCACACCATGCCCTGGTGGTGGAACTGGTAGACACGCAGGACTTAAAATCCTGTGTCCGCAAGGACGTACGGGTTCAAGTCCCGTCTGGGGTACAAGACCCTCTGTAATATCTTACGGAGGGTTTTTTGTTTTAATAGAGAGTGTTCTTTAAATAAAAATCTTATATTTGTAAGAAATCAGGTTGAATCTGAGTATTCAGATCAGCAAAACCAGCGGATGTGGTGTAATTGGTAGCCACGCCAGACTTAGGATCTGGTGCCGTGAGGCGTGGGGGTTCGAGTCCCTTCATCCGCACTATTCTAAATTCTTTTTAGAATCATTAAGAAGGTTGGAACCCCTGGTTCGAATCTTTTTTTTTGCCCACACCATGCCCTGGTGGTGGAACTGGTAGACACGCAGGACTTAAAATCCTGTGTCCGCAAGGACGTACGGGTTCAAGTCCCGTCTGGGGTACAAAAGCCCTCCGTAATACATTACAGAGGGCTTTTTTATTTTCGTTAAATTTCTATTTCAACATTTTCAAAAAATATTTTCTCATATTCTCTTTTTTTTTGTCGGCATTTTTGTCAGTTCTGTCAATTGAAAACAAAATAAATTTACCATGCCATATTAGAACAGATACCGTTTAACAATAAAAAAAAAATTATGAATTTAACCAAAGACGAGGAAATTTTACAGTCTGTTGTAAAAAAAGCATGGAAAGATCCTGTTTTTAAAAACAGTTTAATCCAGAATCCGGTAGCTACTATGGAGAATTTTTTGGGAAGTCCTATTAATTTGCCTGCAGGAAAGAATCTTGCATTTGTGGATCAAACAGACTCTTCTACCATTTTTGTAAATATTCCGGCAGAGCCGGATATGGACGATATGGAATTAGATGAGGAACAGTTGGATATCATATCCGGTGGAGCAAATGAGGGAGACCCGCCTATCTACATTAAACCAGTCAATTCTGATGGCAGCATTTTTGGTGGAGGGTAGATTGTAAAAGTTCTGTAAATCGTGTATAATTCCTGTTCTCAAGAATTATATACGATTTTTTTTTAAATGGATCAGAAAACGTTGTCTGAGATTCATTTGATATACGCTATTCTAAATTTATACCCAATATTATAAACCCTTTTCGTTATGATAAATTATAAATACATATTGTTTTTTTGTTTTTTATTTATCGGAAATCACCCCAGGGCTTTTTCTCAGACCCATATAAAAAAAGAGAATCAATCTACAATTAGTAAAAACAAAGCAGACAGTCTTTTAAATATTGGTATAAAGAAACAGGAATCGGGCAATTTTGCGGAATCTGTTATATACTTTAATAAAAGCCTTGAGAGTTATTACGAAAATAAAGATTTTAAAAAAGCAGGAGATTGTTACAGTTATCTGGCGATTTCCTACTCTCTTCAGGGAAATTATGTTCAGTCTCTTTCTTATTTTGAAAAAAGCATTACTGAATATAAAAAATCCGGATATAAATTAGGAATATCTTCGGTAACCAATAACATGGGCGGAACTTATTATTACTTAGGTAAACTGCCTCAGGCTCTTAGCTGCTATCAGAAAGTACTGGAAATACAGAGGGAAATTAAAGATCCGAAGACAATAGCGATCACCACACAAAATATCGGGGGTATTTATTCTAAGCTTGAAGATTATACGAGCGCTTTGAAATACTATAAAAGAGCATATGATGTATATAAAAAAGTGAATGATGTAAAGGCTATTGCTCAGAACTTAAATTCGACCGGATCTATTCAGGTCAGGATGAAAGATTTTGATCTCGCATATAAAAATCTAAGCAAAGCCCTGAGCATTGCGAACGAACAAAATGATAAACAGATCAAAATAGAAGTTCTGAATAATCTTGGCACTTTATTTTATAAAAAGCTGGACTATTCTAATGCTCTGGCCTATTTCAACAATACATTACAGCTGGCAAAAGAGATGAACAGTCAGCAATATATAGGAGATTCTCAAATTGCCATCGGTAATATTTATATAGAACAGGGAAAAAATAATGAAGCGGTAAAATTGTGTAATAAGGGATTTGCAATTGCACAAAAAATTGGATCTCTTAGCTTAAAAAAAGATGCGTGTGACTGTCTGTATCAATCTTATAAAAAACTGAACGATGATAAGAGAGCTCTTAGCTATTATGAAAAATCAAATATTTTTGAAGATAGTTTAAATTCTAAGGAAACTTCCAACCGAATGATGAATATGGAGTTTCAGAAACAGCAGTTAACGGATAGTATTGCCTATGTAAAGAGAGAACATACCATTCAGATAAAACATAAGGAAGAGGTACAGGAGCAGGAAAAACAAAGGAATATTGTAATCGTCTCTTTGTGCTTTATCCTTGTTGTAGCCGGAGGCTTATGGAGCAGACTCAATTTTGTAAGAAAATCCAGGGAAGCACTAAGGGTAGAGAAAGATCGTTCAGAAGAGCTTCTGCTGAATATTCTTCCGGAAGAAATTGCTGAAGAGCTCAAGCAAAAGGGAAGTGTAAATGCCAGAGATTTTAATTTGGTATCCATTCTGTTTACAGATTTCAAATCCTTTACACAAACTGCAGAAAGAATGTCTCCTCAGAGTCTGGTAGAAGAAATTAATGTGTGCTTCAAAGCCTTTGATCTTATTTCTGAAAAATATCAAATTGAAAAAATAAAAACGATAGGGGATTCCTATATGGCTGCGGGAGGAATTCCGAAACCCGATCAGAATTCATTAAAGAATATTGTTTTAGCCGGGCTTGAAATGCAGGGGTTTATGGCAGAGCGAAAAAATGTAAATGTACAAACCAATAAGCCTGCTTTTGAAATGCGATTGGGAATTCATGCAGGACCTATTGTCGCAGGAATTGTCGGCGTGAAAAAGTTTCAATACGATGTGTGGGGAGATACTGTAAATACAGCAAGCAGAATAGAAAGTAATGGGATGGTGGGAAAAGTAAATATAAGTGAATCCCTTTATCATCTTATTAAAAATGAAGACTGCTTCGTTTTTGAATACCGTGGAAATATCCAGGCAAAGGGAAAGGGAGAGCTTAAGATGTACTTTGTAGAAGCCAATTCAGAAAGAATGTAGCAAACATTAATTATTGACAGTTTTGAAGCAAAAGCTGGCCAATTTATAGAAAAAATACTTTCTACTTTTACCTTATTGAAAATGAAAGTTATCAGGAGCAGATGCTGAAAAATGATAACTGAAGGAAAAGAAATAAAGCTGACAGTTTTAAAGCAAAACTTGGCCAATTTATAGAAAAAATACTT